>Ga0210012_1000710_pt1 | contig 37206 bp, 51 predicted proteins | sample CryGeymeta201504_FD_183974 | JGI IMG/M metagenome (GOLD analysis project Ga0210012, IMG submission 183974) | Groundwater microbial communities from Crystal Geyser aquifers in Utah, USA - Crystal Geyser metaG 2015-04 (SPAdes) (version 2) | ecosystem: Environmental > Aquatic > Deep subsurface >... | reverse complement strand
TCTAAAAGCGATGCGTTAGCTTATGATATATTGCCTATCTTTGATAAAGCTAACAAAGAAAAGTATAAATTTAAAGGGAAAAGAAAGCAAAGAGGATTGTATCAATCAAGTATTGGAAAATTAATCAATGCTGATGTTAATGGTGCTTTAAATATAATGAGAAAAGCAATTGGTGATGGTTTCCTAGGAAATCTAATCAATAGTGGCTGTGTCTTTCAGCCAATTAGAGTGAATTTAGTATAACTATTTATATAAGATTTCTTTAATGAGAAGAAATAAGGGTTTTTAGATTGTATCTCTATTAATTTTTATTCAAGCTCCTTCCATAATCAAACTTGTTTGATTTGGTGGGAGTAATTGACGTGTGTTTTTAATGAGATTAAATAATTTAATAACACATGACGAGTATTTGGATGTATCAAGTGTTTGATTTATTAAAACGCGATTAACATTATTATCTTTTAAAAGAATACCAATGTGTTCTGTTTTAGATTTTTCTATAGCCTTAAGAAGTAGTATATTGTTATTACCAGATAAATCAATGTTTTTTTGTGTGCTAATAATAAATTTAAAGTAATTAGCGGAATAAGTAACTATAACATGTTTTAGTAAAATAAAATTTTTAAAATCAATACGATAACCCTTATGTTCTTTAAGTAAATTTAGCGCTTCTTTATTTTCTGTAAGCACTGCATCTACAATAATTGAAAAGTCATCTATGGTGATGTCAAAGTTTGGATTGCTAAGAATAAACTTTATGGCTTCAATATTTTTGCGTTTCATAAAGAAAATTATTAAATTTCCAAGATTAATATTGATGTCAACATTATTGTGCTTAATAAAGTGATAAATATCAGATTCATTTTTTAGTGAAAGAAGTTTTTTTAATTTATCATTATTCTCGTCATATGCGTTTGTGTTCAATGTTTTTTCCTAGATATGGTGTTTTTATAAAAACTATTCCATAATTTCTGTTAAATTTGATATACTTTTTTCAATTATAATGATTTCAGCTTCTTTCATTATAGCGATCTTTTTGTCTTCTGTTAAATTTAATGCTTGCTTTATTTCTAGTGCGCTTTTGTCCTTTCCATTAATGCTGAGTCTTAACGTGTATCCTGCCATATAAGCAACAAAGTTATTGGACTTTGAGGAATATATTTTTATTAACACACTTGGTTCACATTTGCATTGGAAAAACTTGTAATTTTTAATCATTTGCATCCTTATTTAATTTATTGTTAGAAATTAGATAGTTTAGTATTTAATATGAGTGTATTTTTAGAAGATAAATCAATAACATTCTGTTCAATCCAATCTTGTGAAATAAGTCTGCTAAAACAAGGAATATTACTAATAAATAACAAAATATTATTTCTTTTATTTATCTGATCGGTAGTTGGTTTAGAATTAACAAATGATTTAATAAAATTATAGCTAAATAGTTTTGTATAATTTTCTTCTGTTTGGTTTGAGTGAGAGGTGAACAATAAGTGTATTTTTTTGACAAAGGTAATCTCAAGTGATAAGCAGCTTTGTTGAAAAATATTGATAATATCCCCAATAGTTATAATAGAGGTATAGTAATCAATTAAGAAATCAAAACATTCAGTGTTTTTGGATGATATTGAGAGTGATAATAAGTCCAAATATTCTTTATCAATAGTTCTATTTTCTTCTTTTGATAAAGAATTAATAAGAAATGTAATATAATTTTTCCTTCCAAAAGAAACAGCATTAGTAAGGATTATGTAAGGGTTGAAAAAAAAATTATTTTCAGCAAGAATAGGAAGTATTTTTTTATATGCTTCATAACTGTCTAGATGTATAAGCTCTGAAATAATCGCATGATCTATTGAATAAGCGACAGATTTAACAGATAACATAGTGTCGATAAAATCAAGTGAATTCATTTTTACAGTATGTAAAATAATATCTCTGATACATTCTGGTGTTGTTAAATGAGCGTATTTATTAAATATGTCTTTAATAAAATCTTGATTTCCTGACTCAATTGCTTGTTCTATAAGAATTAGATTGAAGAAATCTATGTCTTTTTCTTGCGTTTCCTGTATTAAATTAATTCTATCAAAATCACATTTTTTTACCGCTTCAATGAGGCTTAGTGTGGAATCGGAAATTAAATCATTGTATTTTTGCATAACTCCACCCATAAAAAGTAAATATTTTAATTACCCTATTATACACTAATGAATTAAAAAATCAATAATTAATTAAATATCATCTCTATCGGTTGAATCTAAGAGTAAAAACACATTGAGTTAAAATTAGAGTTATGTTATACTAATATATATAATTTTAAAAAGGAAATGAAAAATGAATGAGATTGAGAGTAACTATGTATTGCTGTCAAAGGAATTGAATGAATTGAATAAGCAAATGTTAAGTGAAAATAGTAATATTCACCAACATAAAATATGTAATGCAATTATATGTAAAGATTGCAACAAACTCATTGTAACGGGAAAAATACAGCAAAAAGCAATGTGTTCTTGTGGTAAAAATGGAATTATTGGAGGAAACAGTGGTTTAAGTAAGTTAATAGGAGATAATTGTGAGTGGGTTCCAGCATTTGTAATAAGTAATAAGAATGAAAGGAAAAAAAATAAGAAGGTTCAAGAAAAAACAATGGAATTAATGAACCTAGTTAATAAGATAGAAAAATAATCTTAATTATCGTTTAAATTTATTTTTTGAAGAAGCTGGTAACATCCCTTTTAAAAAATCAGTAACACCTTGTGATAAGGATTTTTTTGAGTCATTCTGTAATGAGTAATGACTTTTAGAGTCATTCTGTAATGAGTGATGACTTTTATTTTCAAGTAAATTAAGAAGTTTATTAACATCTAATCCAAGATTATTGAAATGTTTTTGAATATCGCTGCCATTTAGCTCCCTTGACTCATTAAATCCCTGTTCATCTGATTCTTTTAAATGACAGGTTCCATCTTGATTTAACACTGTAACTCTATTAGAATAATTATTTGGATGAAGTGCTAAGTTTGATTTATTGTCTAATATATTTAGTTCAAAATTATGTGCAATAGTTGTTTCTGTTATTGAAATTTCCATGTCCTTTATTGGAGAAATAATGTAATTCATTTCCCGATAAACACCAGCATTAGAGAGTATGCTTCCGTCAATAAATAAGTAATTTTCTGAATTATTGTCTTGAAATTGACCTATAACAAAGCCATTTGGATATTTTTCTGTTGGTTTGTAAGGCTGGAACTCATCATGGTAAAAATTGTGTTGATTTAAATCTGCTAAATTTGTCATATAAAATCCCTTTATTATTTATTATATTGTAACACAAAAAAAATAAAAACGTATTACTATTAAAAAGAAAAATGATATGTTTTGGTGTAATCACTACAAAACACTGTTGGAGTTGCTACGGCCTTCCTTATTTGATGGATATCAAAGTTTTTTTAAACACCTAGTTAAAATTTTTGCATTATTATCATCTTATTTATTGAGAATATATTCTTTAATTGCTTTAAATACCTTTGTCATATCACAAAGATAAACACCAGAGCAATTAAAACAATTATATTCAACAATGCGAATTTGATCATCTTCCGTAACAGCAAGATCTAATGTAAAAATATCAGAAGGATGATAGAGATCTGCAAATTCTTGCGCAATATTAACTATGTTTTCTGGAACAACTGAATTTATCTCAACAATATAATTGAGTCGATATGCGGAGCCAGATATTACCTTTCCATTCACAACAAAGAAGCGATATTCTTCTTTAATTTTGATGACATTTGAGATCACCAAAGTTTCTTCCATAAAAAATCGTTGCCTTGGCTTAGATAAGACAAAAGATTCAATAGTATTGCCAAAGGGCAATATTCCTGCATCAAATGCCTTTAGGTCAGTAGAGGGCTTAATGAATTTATCTACATTGAATGTCGTTTGTAGGCATTCTTTTAATGGTATATATTCAGCCTCATGATTAATGAGTGGTAAGTCAAGCTTGCCATAATATTGTTGATCAAAATTTTGAAAATCATAAAAGAAGCCTGAAATAAGATTTGAAAGTAACTGATCACTGTTGTTAATTTGAAATTCAGTTGGAAATTCAATAACGTCACTAATATGATTAGCCTTACGTAAAAGATTTAGTGCTTTTACACCCGCTAAAAATACATATTTAGTATTAATGTCCTCATTAATAGCCTCCGATAGTCCAGATATATATTCGTAATTGGCGATAACACCAATGTTGGCAACTTCTTCTCCAAGAAATTGTAATGCGTCATATTTAAGGTAAATTTGAGAAACTTTCATACCAACATCTTGAATAAGCCATTTAACCTGTAACATAAAATAACTCCATTATTAATTTAGTGGTTTAACAGGAAATAATAGCATATATGGTTAAAAAAGCAATAAAAATTAATTTATTAGCGCCTTCTTTTTAGTCCAGTGCTTTTTTTGGTACTTAATTCATTGGTTCTTAAAGAGAGTATTTTATCAACGGAAGCATGCATCATTTTAAAAGAAAGAATTCTGTCTGTAGTCATTTCAATAGGTGTTTCCATTCTAGTTAATGTATAATAGTTGTCTTTGCAATCACTACCTGATTTTCTTGAAAATGCATGCTGTTTAGTTACTTTACAAAAGACATCACCACAGCCGCAAGGACAAAGAAGTATTGCGTTTTTCGAAGATTCTTGATTAAGTCCTTTAAGTTGCTTCATAATTGCAATGAAATTTTCACTACTTACAGAACGGTCAATAGGTTCAGTACTTGTAGGTTCTTTTTTGATTTTTACAGCTCTTGCTATTGCTGGTGCTGATTTATTGTATGCGTGAATGTATCTGGCCATCATCCCTCTAACTCTTAACATTCTCTCATCATAAGCACCATTAGTTCTTGCTCTAACTCCATTATGATATCTGTCTTTGCATTTATTTTCTTGCATGTTTAAATTTAATTCTTTGCTTTTTGAATAAAAGACATGAGAATCTGATTCTTTTTTAAATTGAACTAAGCAGCCGCAAGGACACATTATTTTGTCGCCTTTAACGCATTCTTTAGCTATTTTGTAAGCATTTCTATAAAGATTTCTTAGTTCTGGTGTGGAAGTAGACCTGAATTTTATTGCCATAGTTTTCTCTTTTATTTGTTATGTTATTTTCATTATATCATATTATCTAAAAATAATAAAAGTAAAATTGACAAATAAGCCTAATACTTGTTATAATAAGAATTATAAAATAATTGCTATGGGAAATAAAATAATATTATGATAAAAAACACTAATAAACAACCATATAAACCTGTGCCATATCGTGAAGGTAATAAAGTTTTACGTATTTATGATGTTCCATTTGTTGATAGTGTCGGCAATAAAGCATTAGTGACTAAATGTGATTTTTTAGATAAAAAAGGAAATACTAATGAAGGATATGACTTAAGAGTTAAATGGCTTGAAGAAAAACCATTATTTACAGAAGAAAGAAAAGATTTTTTTTTAAAGGCTTTCGAGGTTGCAGATAAAGATAAGTATACATCAAAATACCAAGAAGAAATGTTGGTATATTTTTTTGCTTTTGAAGGAAAAAGTTATTTATCTTACTGGTGGGAAATTGATTATAAAAAATCAGTAACATATATGGTTTTTGAATTATCGGAAGATATAATTATTCCGTCTGCCAAAGATTTGCTTTTAGAAGAGGTTAATTTTGAGAAAAGAATAAAGAGATTATTGAAAAAAAACTACATTAAAGAATTTTTGGCAGTAGAATTTTTGTTTGGAAATGAAGAAGAAAATAAAAAAGAATGTGTAGTAATTCATGAAAATAAGAAGGCAAGAAGTATATTTAACAAAATATATAAAAAATATTGTTTGTAAAATAGTATTGTAAAAACTAAAAAAGACCCTAGTGGGTCTTTTTTAGTTTACAACAAAAGGATGCTCTTATTAATATACCAAGTTCAAAGAATAAATCTAATCAAGGAACTCCCGTCTAACAGAAGTGGCTAATAGCAATTTCAATCCTTCTTACGCTATTTTCCTAATTATATAATAACCATCTTAATAATAGTTAGTATATGGGTGTTAACCAACATAAAGTCGTTAACTCGAAATTTAATAATATCTTGTTAATGAAGAATTGTCAAGTATTTTTTTGACAAAAATAGAAGCAATAGTAATATTAAGGAATGATAGATAAAAAACATCAGAGGAAGAAAAAAAGGAATAAAAAAATAATGATTACAACCGTAATGTTAAGTGCATTAATGATATCTCAAAATGCATTTGCTGCCCGATTGTGTTATTTTGATAAGCAGGATGATGTAAAGTATAGCGTATCTGAGTATTCTCTTGGTTTGGATATGAGATTTAATCCATTTTATAGAGTAGATATATATGGCGTTTTATCATATAATCCAAAAACATACTCTTCTGATTTAATGATAGAGGATAATGAGGTGAATGAGGTAAGTGTTGCATTTGGTACGCCATAATTTAATATAGCATTTAATTAGGATTTATTGTCCAAAAAAAAATATCAAATACTATTTTCTATTAAAAGACATATAATCAATACTTAAATTTATTTCTTTTTCAATTTTAATAAAAAGCATTTTTGATTTAATTATATCTTTATTATTTTTAAGTCTTATATTTATTTGTTGATGTTTTGATAATGAAGGATATATATCTATTGCTATTTCATTTTTATCTTTATCAAATAATTTAATGTCAAACTTATTTAAATCTAAGAATGAAGATTTATCTCTTCCTTCTAATAAGTAAGAGGTGTTTTTACTTTCTGGTATGCTTATTGTAAATTCAAGAGAGTTAGCAAATGAATATAATTTAGGTAAATTAATAATACTTTCTTTTACATTAATATCTTTAGCTATTTTTTCTATATAAGGAGTTAGGCTAAATACGAACATAAATGAAAGACCGATAAGAATTAAAGAAATATAAATAAAAATAATAAAAAAGCTATAAAAATCTGTTGTTGTTATTTTATCAAACGTAATTATAAGTTGATATATAATAAATATTTGAGTAACTAATATCATGAAACATCTTCTTTGTAGTAAATATTGCTTGATTTTTTTCATGTCAACCTCTTTATTGATATTAAAATTAAAATACACTAATTAAAAATAATGTCAATTTTTTATTTAAATATTAAAGATTTAATTTTGGTTCTTGATTTCCATTTTTAAAATTATTACTCAGTAATACTAATTCTTAATGGTTTATATGACCTTTATGTTTATCAAAGAAATATTTAAGATTTTTTTTTGCATCAATGTCAATCTATATTCTTTTTAAATAAAAATAATACTATTAAAATAAGGCTGTAAACTCAACTTGGTAGCCTTATTTATTGACTTTTTTAATATATAATGTAAATTTGTAAGGTGCTGTATTAAATAAGGAAGATAAATATGATTGTAAAAGATAAGGTTGTTAAGAACACCAATAAGAAACACTTAATCCAAGGTGAGAAAGCAGAAAAGCAAATGTCGTTTTATTTAAAAAGAAAGTTTTCAGAAAGTAAAGATTTTTACATATTTAATGACCTGAAAATAGAGCATAATGGAGAGATAGCCCAAATAGATCATTTAGTGGTAAGTTATTTTGGTTTCTTTATTATAGAAAGTAAGTCTTGTGTTGGTGAGATATCATATGATAACTTTGACCAATGGATTAGGGTATATCAAAACAAAAGAGAGGGAATGCCTTCACCAATAGAACAAGCTAAAAGACAATATGCAATATTAAAAGAAAAATTAAATGAAAATAAGGAGAACCTTCAAGGTAAGTTTTTATTTTTACAGAAAAAATTTGGTTGGTGTGTATTTGAGCCAATAGTTGCTATTTCAGATGAGACAATAATGAGATATCCTGGTAAAGTTAATCCAAATGTATTAAAGGCAGATAAGGTTACTGGATTTATAGAAAATAAAATAAAAGAATATAAGAAACAAAATGTTAAGGCAACATTTTTCCCAGTATTGGACGAAAAATATAAATTTAAAGAAGAAGAGTTAATTAAAGTTGTGGAGTATATAAAGGAAGTTGATTTAAATAAGAAGAAGGAATATGTGTCTGGTAAAAAGTATTTTAAAAAAATCGAAGATCAGAGTTCGCCTAATGATAAAAGCAATGATGAAGATGTTAAGGAATTAGTTATTATTGAAGATGTTAATGTTGTTGAAGTAATGGATAGTAAGGAAAGTTCGGTTATGGAGCAAGAGGGAACTTGCTCAGAACATAGTTTTGAAATCGTTTATGGAAAGTATGGTTATTATTTTAAATGTAAAGTCTGCAATGAAAATAAGCAAATTAATGAAAAATGTTCAAATTGTAACAAAAAAATGAAAATAAAAAAAATAAAACACAATTTTTTAACAACATGCGAGCATTGTTCAACAGAGTCCCAATACTGGACAAATAAATAATTACTAAGGTTTTCTTTTTCTTGTATTTTTAATGCCAAAAATCTGTTCTAAATTTAAAAAAACACTTAATTCTTCTCTTAGTGTTTTGTTGCTATTAGGTGTAACTTCTAGGTCAATAATTTGTAAGAGAATATTGTCTGATTCTTTTCGAGATAAGCGACCTTTATTATATTGCGAAAACAATTCTGTAAAACTATCGCAAGATACAGTCTGGCTTTCATCAATTGGAATTCCTTTATGATCTTTGATTTCTTCTAGTGCGCATCGAGCAATTCTACAATATGCATCTTTTAATTTTTGTTCCATTATTATCCTCGCTTTGTAAGTATATTATATTGAGAATTATATCAAATAACTGCATTAAAGTAAAGTTAGTGTTGACATTATAATGTTATAAGTAATAGTAAAGAGATTATTGTTTTAAATAAGGAGAAGATATGGAAAATTTTAAGAAACCTAAAATTAAAGGGGCGGGAGGGACAGAAGGCGGCCTAGGAAGCTTCTTCTTAGGATTATTTATGATGGGTGTAGGTTTTTACATGTTATTAAATAAGATTGTTGTAACAAGTGGTTTCGGCTTGGGATATAGTTTGTATCGCTTTGGCGGCACAGGAACGTCTGGCGGTTTTGGAATGACAACAGGGATGATCTTCATTCCAATGATTTTTGGTATTGCATGGATATTTTACAATGCAAAATCAGTTTGGGGTTGGATGTTGACGTTGACATCGCTTGCAGCCATGATTTTTGGTGTAATATCAAGTTTAAAAATAAGAATGGTGACAATGAGTTCTTTTGATTTAATTGTCATTCTTATATTGGCCTTTGGAGGATTGGGTTTTTTTCTAAGATCATTGAAAAAAATAAATAGTCTTGAAGATTAAAAACTGATAAGAATGGAAAAGGGCAATAATTGCTCTTTTTTTGTTTTTAAAATACGAAATTTTAAAACTCTGTTATAATGGAAGTAGGTTAAATGGGGAAAGAAAAATATGGCAATATTAAAAAATGAAAAAGGAAGTATAGAATTAGGATCATATAGAGATTGGATGGTAAAAGTGAGAGGCGGCTGGACTAAGAAAAAGATAGAAAGTCATCTTGGTAGAGGTTCAAGTGAAGCTTCTGAAATATCCTTCTACAGGGAAATGTTGAAATATGATACACCAGAAGAATTTAGGAGTAATCTATTTTTTCATGGTTCTGGAAGGTATATTTCAAGATTAAAGCCAAGTATAGTATTGAAAAACACAGAGGATTTTGGGGGCGGTAGTGGAGATAAATACTATGGCATTTCAGTATCAACAGATAAGGATATAGCGTCTAATTTTACAGGAGCGTCAAGATCGGGTAATGTAGCACCCGTTTTACTTAAAAGGGGAGCAATTGTAGAAACGATTGCCGATATATTTGATGCCACTGAAATAGAAGATATTATTGTGGATTTATGGACAAAAGGAATAGACGCTGTTGTTATTGGAAATCATGATTTTAAGCACAGTGAAAAGGAAGTTGTGATCTTAAATCCTAGATGTATTGTTGTTGGGAAACCTGAGTCATTTATGGTTTTTGGTAAGAAACCTATGCCTTCACCAAGTAAGGACGATATTGTTGAAATGTGGAGTAATGGTTCAGAAAAATATAAGGTGTTGTCTGATAAAGCGTGGGAAATCCACAGTGAACGTATGGAAGCTAAATATGGAAATCCATTGCCAGAAGAAAATAAATGGCCTAATTCAAAAAACGAACTTTTTCAATATCACAAATGTAATGTGGAGAAATACGAAGCAGTAACTTTGGCGTTGAAGGCAAGTAAAACAAAGTCGAGTAAGCCTAAGTAATAATGTAAAAAAAAATGATAATATCTAAAAAGTATTATCATTTTGTATTTTAGATCTACTTATAATTTAGGTTTATTGGTTTTATTTGTAGTGCTGCTTAAAGTATTTTTTAAGGAAAGTGTTTTTTCGGCCTTATTAGAGTTAGATCTACGCTGCCTTATCTCATTAATGGATAAGCAATCTTTGTGTTCTGAGTTATCTATCACTACAAGCGGTTTGTAGTTCTTAAATCCTATTTTATCGCCTATTAATGCTGATAGTATTTCAAGTGTAGAAGCTGAATCATTTCCAGCGTTATGAACTGGTTGTTCCTTAGATTTTAGTTTCTCAACCATGCTGCCAATTGATTTTAAAGTCGAGTTCTCTGTACAGAGCATAACAAGTTCTTGTATTGAAATAAAATCGCTTTTATCAAAATTATGCTTATCCATATGTTTTTGTTTATCATCTGGAGAGTAAATGATATTTACATCACTATTCTTCATAACCAAATTAAGGAAAGATAATGCAGAATCCAACGTTGTAACCTGACTATATCCATAAGAAAATAGGTTGGAATGTGCTACTGGAGTGTTATTTCTTTTGTACTGACCGATTTGATCTGCAATAATGAAGTGTTGGTGAGTGCTCTCGTTATTTTGTTTATTATGGATTGAAATGCCTACTTCTGTAATAGTTTCTGCTTCTCTATCTGAAAATTCCATATCGAATGCACAAATAATGTTCGCATTACTAAGTTTGCTAATTGTGTTATTTAAAAGCAAATGCAAATCAGTTCTATCATTGGTTTTTTTTGATTGACTAATAAGTTTTTGAATATTTCTTGTTTCTGGAGTGACCATTTGAATTCCTTTTTTTTGTTTTAATATAAATATTATATCATAGTTTTTGAGAAATATAAAACATAATTAGTTGCTATGTTTTTAAGAATAAATAGTGTATAGTGTGTGTAAAAAAAAGGGAAATAAAAAGATGACTTCAAAAAAATTAGATCTACATGGTATTAGGCATCATGAGGTTGATATTCTGGTTGAGAATTTTGTGTATGAAAATCAAAATTATACACCCTTAATTATTGTTTGCGGAAATAGTGCTGAAATGATTAGATTGGTTGAGGAAAAACTTAATGCAATAGGAAGTATTCATAATCAGTCGCGTTATGGTATAATTATGATCACTAAGGTTTAAATTTAATTAAAGATAAAAATTAGAAATCATTAATTTTTAAAGCTAAAATTTTATTTTTAATTTCTTTTTCATAAGTAAGTAGCTTATCTCTAAGCGCATATATTTCAGACTCTTCCTGAGTGATAAAGTAGCAAGATCCATTTAAGTATTGCAATAGTATAATATCCTCTTGGGAAAGTCCAATCTCTATTTGCTTTGTTAATATATTATTTATACTTGAATATATTTTGTTTTTTTGACTTTTAAAGAAAATAGAAGAAAAAAAGCGAAGAGTAATAAATAAATAACAATAAGCAATAAAGAAGGTTATTTCAGTAATAATTCCTAAGTTAAAAATAGATAAAAATATTGTATATAGTGTAAGTCCAAAAATAAATATACTTAAATTTAGGTAACATTTAAAAATAAACAAGTAAGTAATAAGTAAAATTCTTTTTTTTATACTACAATTGATATGTTTTGAAATTTTGTTTTTAAACTTATATAATTCTTTTATAGTCATATTTCCTCTACTTAGTTTGCGCAAAATTGTTTAAAATATTCACTATTTTTTATTTAAATAATAATTTTATACTTTGATAGAGAAAAATCAATAGCCACTTGGAAATTTAAAAATATCTGGTATATTTATTTTAAGGTTGATTGTAGTGGTACTTTATATGGCTCTGGAATTAATGTATATATTAAACTAAAAAAAGGAAATATTTATGGGCGGTTTTATCAAGGTAACATTAAGGGATTTGAAAAATAAATTAACAACAAGAACAATCAGTACGTTTCATTTAAATGGATTTTTAGCTGATTATAAAAATATATTAGAAGGTGATATTGAAGGGTTAATTATTAATAATGAAGTCGATAAAGAAGTGGAGATCACAAAATCAAGTCATCATTTGCTAAATATGAATACACCTTTTGACTATGGATATGTGTTTATAGATAGAGTTAAGAAAAAAGTATTCTTCATAAATAATTATGATTCAATTTCATATTTCGATAATTTTAGTTTTGAAAAAGAAAAATATGAATTATTGAAAAAGCAAAATTATATTATAAAAATAGGTAAAAATGATAGAACCGAAAAAATAGATATAAGGAAAGATTATGTAATAAGAGATTTTAGAGAATATAAAAAGCTTTATTCTGCTATGCCTTATATCAAGGAAATAACAATTTTTGATGTTCCCGTTGAAGAAGTGACAACAATGGAAAGTGTTTTAGATAAATTAATGATAGAAAGGGAAAAGCCAGAAAACGTAGTAAAAAATAGAGATGAAAATGGTGAATTAATATTTAATTTTAATACGGATATGGTAATAACTGAATTAAATGACTGGACTATGATTGAAGGGAACAGAGATATGGAGCATTACCAATTATTATTTAATCATTTAATGTCAGAAAACCTACTTTCAGAAAAAGAGGTTATTGAATGGGAGAATGAGATTAAGGAGCTTAGTTTGTAATTTTTGATTTAATATATTAATGGTGTTATAATTATTTAAATAATAATTTATATTGTGAGGAACTAAATGGAGCGAAATAAATATCAAAAAAAATATAAAGATCTATCTTTGTCAAAAACGCAAGTTAGTGAATTAAGTAATTATATTGAAGATAAGTTAATGATTGCTAACAATAGTGTTTTTGTGAAAAACTTCGAACTAGAAAGAGAGTTAGATGGATTATCTAATTTTGCAAACAACTTATTTTTTTATATAATTGGCGAAGCTGATACTAAGGATATTTTTTTTGATTTAGAGGAAGAAGTTGTAAGTGTGATTTTAATAAAAGATATAAATATAGATGATAAATATAAAGACAATATTATGAGATTTGCAGAGGAATTAAAAAACACATTGACGGAAGATCAATATCCTTTATTAAAGATGTCATTAGAACAACTATATGTTAGGCCAAGAAACTTTGTTGAAAATAAATACTATTTTAAAAATAATTATCAAAAAAGCTTAATAAGTGCCGAAAAATATTTATTATCAATATTGTAGGTTAGAAAATTTGGCTAAATTAATTTAATTAACTTAGCTTTTTTTTAATAAAGGAAATTAATTGGATAAGAATGTAGAGAAAGAAATTGTAGAGACAAATAGAGAAATATATAAGTTAATTAATTATATAGATTGTTATTCTTTGGATGAGAAAAAATATTCAAAAGAATTCGATTTATTATATAATAGACTAAGTGTTCTAGAAAAATTAATACATTTTTAAATCAAAAATTTTTGTTTGTTTGTTTGTATGTATGTAAGCTTACAGTGAGAACTTAATTAGTATTGTATGCTGACTAACCTAACTTAGTATCTAGCATTGCACATGTTTAGTTAGGTCAGCCATAATCTTTTTATATGACGATAATTTATGGTTTTTGAGTCCATTCATCAATTTTTTTTGGACAATAAAACTTCTTTTTTTAGTTAATTATTTTGTATTACAAGTTATATTACTTGCACTTTATGTGTTTTTTTAGTATTACACTTTGATTCCATTAATAATATCTCATTTTCTAAATTTTGCTCTACAGATGGAGAAATTTTGTTTTTCACTTTATGCATAATTATTTTTTTATCATTTTCAGAAGTAATATATTGTTGGGTAATTTTCATGAAAAATAGTTTATTGAGCGTAAAGTCTTCCCTTGTCTCATAATTAATATAATTTTCTAAAAGATTGAATATTGTTTGATTTTTATCTATTTTGTAGAGAGTTTTGTCCTCATTTATATCATCAATAAGTATTGCCAACTCTTTAATATTTGTTTGATTTGAGAGAGCCTTGTGTGTAAGATAATGAGAATAAAATCTATTAATATTATTGGTAAAATGATGGTAAGTGGCACCAAGACAATAATGATTAATAAATTCAATATCGTCTTCCTTTGCCGTAGATAAATATTTTTCTATATTTAATAAGGCATTTTTTCTTGTTAAAATAGGGTAGTCAATAGTAAATTTTTCTAATCGAGATTTATTGAGAGATTGAATTATTTTACCATTAAATGGTATAAACTTGGAAAATAAGTCAAGAATAAAGCAAGGAACTATAATAAATAAAACTAATAATAAAAATATTCCAGCCAATATAGGTAATTTAAAATCAATAAGAAGGTAACTTATATTATTATAAAGAAAATACGAAAAAAATAAGGAAATTGTATAAACCAGAGTAGCTTTCTCAAATCCATTAATTCTGTCTTTTTTCTTTATAAATAACTTCAGTTTATCGAAGTCAAGATTAATATCTGTTAATATGCTCATTAGGTGTATCCTTATTTTAATTAAGTTTAGTTATAAGTATTTAATCTTAAAACCTTTTTTTTGTTGAAATTTTAAGTATTTTATTTTTATTTATTTTTGATATTTGCTGACTTAATACTTCCTCAAGTGTTGGCTGTATTTTATCTTTGATGAGATTTAATAAACTGTTTTTTTCTTCTAAATTAAATCATCCATTTAACCTCCTTTATATTGTTTTTATTTTATTTTTAAAATTGTTCTTTGAGTTAACGAGCAAAAGTAAATCATTATATATAGTTTTTTCGCTTGGCTTTGATATTTTTTCTTTAATTAGTGAAGTAATTAAGTGTATATCATTTATATCTAATTTAGTTTTGCCAATAAGATAGACTAAATTATTTTGGTGAAGAATAAAATGCTCAATAAGTGAATTATTTATGTATTTCGTAATTAATATGTTGTTAAAGTTGGCTATATCGAATGGCTTTAAATCTTTGCAGTCTTTTAGCAGTTCTGATTTAAGATCATCAAATAATCTAATATCAAGAGAGTAAGCTTTATATTTAATAAAATCAGACATTACAGATCCTGTGTCTATATGATTTCCAATGGTATATTTTAATTGATTATTAAGAAATTCAATATTTTCTGTTTTTATTTTTTTGCAATATTTAACGATATTTGAAAAAAAATATTTTGAATATAAGAACGGATAAATATTAAATTTAAATTGTTCAATATTAAGTTTTTGAATATCAGATATATTTTTTTTATTATGCAATGCAAAATTAGGTAGTGTTTTATCAATAGTTAATAAAAAAATAATAAAAGAAAGATTGCTAAGTATAATTGACAAGAATGATGTCCCATAGTTAAAATTGAAATCAAATATGTCTACCTTAAAAATAAGTAAAGATAGAGAGAGGAAAGTTGTTATTGCTCCACAAAAAAACCAAATTTCTCGACTAGATTCTTGTTTTTTTTCATATAACTCCATTGTCATTAATATATATTGTAATTGTTCTTTTAAATCTGATATGTTTATCATATGATGTTACCTATATTGTTTTTATTGAAAATTTACGTTCTCTTAACTTACTTTTACATTTCAATTCAGAAAATGCGACTGAAAGCTCATTATCCTTAGTGTTTTCATTAATTTTGTTTTTAATTTTTTGGACAAGATCTAATTGCTCTGATTTATTGCATATAGAGTTTTCAATGATATTAATAAAATCAGTTAAATTTTCTAAAAACATCGTTTGAGGACAGGAGATAATATATCTATTAAATAAAGCTGTAAATAATTCTGAGGTGCCAATAGAATTTTCGCGAAAAAATAATATATAATGCCTTAGTTTGGTGAAATTAAAATCCTCTTTTTCTATACGATATAAAATAAAAGAATTAAATAGACATTCTTCTGTATCATTGTTTTTTTGAGAAATTAGTGATTTATTAAAAAAATCAAAATCTATTTTTTCTATTTTACTTAAATGATTAATAATGTTATTTATATTGTCCTTACTGGTTAATGAAGCAAACCTAATGTTAAATCCTAATTTATTAAACTCATTAATCATATTTATTTCTTTTTTCTTTCCAAAAGTAAATAATGTAGATATTTTATTAACTATTGAAGATGATATGAATAATAGGGAAAGAGATATAGTATATAGTAAAAATAAATAAAATACAAATGCGTTTTCTTCAAAATTACGAATAAGAAAAGCTGAAAGAAAAAATAATGCAAGCGTAGCAATCATACAATAGAGAGTCATTGTTGTATTGTTTCTATTAATTAGCTTATAAGTTTTAATTAAGCTTTTAAAATTATTGTTAATTTCTTGCATTTTTTATCCCTTTGTATATTAGTGAGTATGCTATTGAACTTGGAAATTAAAGAGACTTTATAATTACCTTGTCATGCCTGTATGAGATAGATTTATCTGAATATTCCTGTCTTAATTTTGAGAAAGATTGGGATAATAAGTCTTTTTTTGTAGAAGTAATAAGTCGTTTATCTTCCATTATTTCAGTAATTTCAATTTTAACCTCTTTACTGCAAGTAGATTTTTCAATAAGATTAATTAACTCGAAAATATGTTCATTATAATCATCAATTGTTCCAGAACTTATATATTGGGTAAATAGTTTGCTTAAAATAAGATTTGCGCTATAAATATTTATTTTAGATTCAATTATGTAATTATTAATTTCTTTTAGTTTAATAAAATCTAGTGGTGTATACTTTATTTTGTAAAGTATGAATTTTTCTAAAATATTATCCCTTTTTTTTATACAAAATTCCAAATCATGATATTTGAGAGATTTTAAGGTATTGCGTAAAAAAGGAAGATTATCCTCATTAATTTCATATAAGTGATTTAAGATATTATCAAGTATTCTTTTTCTTATAAACACAGTGAAAATAAAAGTAAAATCAGTCATATTAAAGGAGTCTATTAATTTAATTTTTTTTGTATTATGAAAGTCAAAGCAAATACCTAATAAAAATGAGGAAAGAAGAAAAAGAATAGAAGATGCAAATAAATAATCTTGAAGTGAGATAGAAGTAATAAAATATAGCAATGCTGCTGCCGCTGTATATGCGGAAAAGAATGATAAGAAACGAAAGGAATCTCCTGTCTTCCTAGAAATTTTAATAGTATTAAAAATATCATTAAATTCTTTATTTAAATTAGTCATTAATTTTAGGCAAGAAAACTTTATATAAATTTCCTGCAACTCTCCTTTAATTAGATTGTGTATAAAACTTAAATATCCCCTTTATTTACAGATATTTTAATTAGATAATTTAACAAAAACAAACATAAAAGTCAATACATTTTTTATACAATAATGATAAATTAGCTATATAGCTAATTTAAAAGGAAATACTTAATAAGTTAGCTATATAGCTAACTTGGAAAGATTACATATCTACAATTATTAACCTATACCTATGGTGAGTGGAACTAATAATTGACTTAAAAATTGTAGTAAGTTAAAATAGTGAAATATTTTTTTGTAAAATGTTTTTACTAATTAAAGATTGTATATTTTCTGGAACAAAAGGAGAGTTAGATTCGAAAAATAGTTCTAATATTTCCTCAAAAATATAGGAATGCTGAATATGATCATTTTGTGTTAATGATTTTTCGGTATAAGTATTGTAATTATATCTAACATAGTCAGCTAATTGAAAATTATTATTTTGTGTTTTTGTAAGATGAGAGTTGAGACTTATAATATTGTTAAGATCTGAGAAATTTAAAATAAATGGTATATCGACATTAATATTGAATTCATTTTTTAATAAAAAAATTCCCTCAATAATGATATGAAAAAAGTTAGATACTTTTTCATTCCAAAGATTGCCATTATCTAGATGTAAAAATCTATTAAATATTTTTTGGCAGTAATATTCATTATTTAATAAAAATTCCAACTCTACTTTATTAAACATTGAAAATAGTTCATCTTTAAAGTGGTTTGTTCTTAAGTCAGATTTAAATAAAGAATTTAATTTTAATTTAATCAATGTTGTACCTTCTTTATATGTATAATTATAATCCATAATTAGATAAATTATTAAGTCTAAGAACTATATTTAATTCTATTTTATTTTTTATTATTTTTTTAAAAATGATAAATTTTTCTTTCTATTTTATGAATTGAAATTTGTTTTTTTATTAACCCATTAATATCTTGCTGATTTGTGTGCGTTGTTTTTAAATTCAGTATATTTTGAAATTGCATTGATATATAATTGTTTTGTTCGATAGCTTGTGAGCTTATTAATTCATTAAAACGAAATCCTACTAGATTTAAAAGATACTCATTTATGTGATTCTTATCAATACTACATAAGTAATTATAAAGATAAAGTTGATTTTTAAGATCGAATAAATTAATAATGATGTTAGTGCTAATTTTATAATTTTTAGTTGATATTTTAAACAGATCTTCAATAATTATTGTAATAAATAATGCGGCTCGTTCATTCCAAGTTATATCACATTTATTGATATGGTCTAGAGATTGTATAAGCAGCTTAATGCAATATTCTTTATTATTGAGAATATGTGATATTTCGGAATTAGACATGTGAAGGTTAATGTTATTTATAAATTCACTGCCTGAAATTTTATTTTTAATAAGTAAATCAATGTGTTTTTTTGACATATAAAAACTTTTTTTCTAATTATTGTGTTCTGAAAAGCAAGTTTGAACACTATTGATGAATTTTTCAACATTGGCATGATAAAGGCCGACTGAATTAATATTATTAATTTCAATTATTTTGTAGCCTTCATGAGTTAGTGCTATGTCGATAACAAATGCTTTTGCTGGTTGGTATTTGGATACGATTTTATTGGCATATGCAATAATGGGATCTTGATCTAATACTTCACGGTACTTAATCTTTTTACCAAACTTATAATAGCTACCAGTAGATACTTTACCATCAAAAACGAACATTCTTGCCTCTTGAATAATGGTTTTACAAGGGGCGATGACAACCTGTGTGTCTGCATTAAGTTTGGCGAGAGGATTATGGTTCGCCATGATGTTTTTTTGCCATAAAATAAAATCATACTTACTAATTACCATTCCTGAAAAAGCTTTATTGTCTTCACAAGGGCGAATAAAGAAGTGTTTATGAGGGTATGATTCAATACTATCAGAGAGTTTAAGTATTGTATAGTGATTATTAAGTAAGTTATTGACTCCAAAACCTTGGCTCCATCTCTCGAATGTGAATTCATTATTAAATAAAGAACCAGGAGTCCAATTCCTTTCAACAGCAATTCTAGAAAGTCCCATAGTGCCAAATGGGAAAATAAAGTCTTCAAATATATCAATGCCGTCCTCAATTAATGGCTCTTTATCAAATGTGTTAAAATCTGGATTTAAGAGGATATTTTGGTAAGGAACTACCTTTACAAGTGTGTAAGGGATTTTAAGTCTTTTTAGTGTTGCAATTAGGCATAAATAGCCAAAATCATGAAGATTGCTTTCTAATACCCAGTGCATATAAAGATTTCCTTATTTTAAAGTTAAAAATAGTAATTAGTTAAATTGATTTTACTAAAAAACTTCCTTTTAATTTGGCTTGTTTAAGTTTTTCTAATTTTTTGTCAAAAACAGCCTTCCTTGTTGGCTGACCAGCAACGTTGTAATCAATTAGATCTATAATATCTTCAAGAGAAGATGGATCTTTAATGGACATTTCAACTAAATTAATTATTTCTAACTTATGTTTAATGATATCTTCTGCGGAAGTTGTAAGTAAATATAACTCAATTAGATGGAAGATATATTTTTCAGAAAAAATAATAATTGATGAATTTTTATTGGTGTAATACTGATATGCATTCTCTATATCTAATAGAGTAATTTTTTTGTTTAATATTGAATTTTTAAAAAAATCAAAATGATAGTACATTTCTTTATCTTCAATATCATCTTCAAAAAATAAATCTTGTTTATTGTTTAGAAATTTCTGGGAGGATTTAGGTAGATTTGTAAATGAATTAATAAAACTAAAAAGATCTTTATTTTTAATGCAACCGATCTCACTAATATTATGAATATCAAAACCATAATCCGATATTTTTTTAAATGTTTTTTTATTATAATATGATAAAAGTCCAGTTTCTATGGAGATTGAAGACGTGCCTACCGAGAAGGATAAAACACCAAAAAGTACAAGAAATGTTGCAGCGAAAAAGTTTGGAGGTAAGAAGTCAACAAACAATATAGATAAAATAATGGCTATGGTAGAGAAAAATGATAATGATATTAAGAAGTCAATATTTCGGAGAGAAAGCATTTCTTTAACCACTTTTTTATAATCTAGATAATCATTACTTATTTTTTCAAAATCAATCATAATGCGTCCTTTAATAATTTAACTCTTATTTTAAAATAAATTAAGTAATAAGTCAATAAATAAATTGGTATTACAGTAGGTAATAAAGATGTTTTATATTTGAAAGAATAAAATTTTATAAATTCTAAATTTATTGTTTAAATTTAAGTGTATTTGAGCAATCATAGGCTGCTATTGTATAGCCAGAATTAGCACCAGAATATAAGGAATACCAGTCAGTATATGATAGTCCTGTTACAAGTGTTGGTGTTGAAAGCGTAATCGTTACAGTATTGTTGAATTTATAATTTGGAATCCATGATCCTGTTATAAATGTGTTTGCAGATGCTGTACTGGGAATGCAAACGTCTTTTAATACAAAAGCAATATAGTTATGGGCATAAACACCTCTATTGGCACCAATGGAACCATTATCAAAAATAGCGCTTAAATAACTAGTTCCAGAATATTTTCCAAAATCATAAACGCCTTCTTTTGTTAGAACTTCAATACTGCTTAGTAGAATTTTGTATCCTCCTCCTTCAAGATTTGAGTAAACTATTTTACAAATGCCATCAATGCCATTAGTTGGTGTAGTAGAAAAATCATTGGAAACTAAAATGTTGTTAGCTGTTTTTGATCTGTCAATTTTAATAAGTAAGTCTGCAGCTTGAAAATTAATTGTCATTAACATTGATATTAAAAATGGTAAAGAAGTTTGACACATTAATTCTTAAATTGATATGTAATTAAAAATTGGCAACTTTTTGGATAAATGTCTGGAAAATTAATTCTTTTATTGTGTGGTTGTCGCTTTTAGCTGTTTTTAATTTAGATATATTACTAATTTGCATACAAAGATATTCATTTTGTTCATAAGTTGTTTCTTTTAATGGTTGATTAAATTCGAAGGCTGGAAGGTATTCTAAGTATTTATTTCTATGATTTTTTTCAATTTTAACTAAATGTTCAAAAAGATAGACTTGATTTTGAAGTGGAAGGTAATCAAGAACAAGATCAATAGTGACTTTATAATTATTAGTTGATAATTTAAATATATCTTTTACAATTTGATTAATAAAAAAGTTTGCTCGTCCATTCCACGCTAAATATCCCGCTGAATGATCTTCATTATTTTTTACAACTTGCAAAAGTGTTTTTAAACAATATTCTTGATCATTAAATATTGCAGATATATCATTATGAGATAAATTTGCATTTATATTATTAATAAAGTCAATACCAACAATATTTTTGTTAATAAGTAAATTTATGTGTTCTTTTGACATGTATAAGTCCTTTTATATTTTATTTATAAATTATTTAAAAATTGGCAACTTTTTGGATAAATGTTTGTAAAATTAATCCTTTTATTGTGTGATTATCGCTTTTAGCTGTTTTGAATTTAGATATGTTGCTAATTTGCATACAATTATATCCATTTTGCTCATAGGTTATTTCTGTTAATGGTTGATTAAGTTTAAAAGCTGGAAGGTTCTCTAAATATTCGTTTTTGTGATTTTTTTCTATTTTAGCTAAATGTTCAAAAAGATAGACTTGATTTTGAAGTGGAAAGTAATCAAGAATAAGATCTATAGTGACTTTATAATTATTGTTTGATAATTTAAATATATCTTTCAAAATTTGTTGAATAAAAAAACCTTTTTGCCCAGCCCACATTGATTTTTCATCATCTTCTTTTTTTACAGACTGTAAAAATATTTTGAAACAATAGTCTTGATCATTAAAAATGTTAGATATCTCATTGTGAGATAAATTTTCATTTACATTAGTAATAAAATCAATACCAATGATATTGTTTTCAATAAGTAAGTCAATGTATTCTTTTGACATATATAAGTCCTTTTATATTTTATTCATAAATTATTTAAAAATTGGCAACTTTTTGGATAAATGTCTGTAAAATTAATTCTTTTATTGTGTGATTGTCGCTTTTAACTGTTTTGAATTTAGATATATTGCTAATTTGCATACAATTATATCCATTTTGCTCATAGGTTATTTCTTTTAATGGTTGATTAATTTTGAAAGCTGGAAGGGTCTCTAAATATTCGTTTTTGTGATTTTTGTCTATTTTAGCTAAATGTTCAAAAAGATAGACTTGATTTTGAAGTGGAGTGTAATCAATAATAAGATCTATAGTAACTTTATAGTTATTGGTTGATAATTTAAATATGTCTTTAACAAGTTGCTTAATAAAAAAATTTACTCTTCCGATCCATATTGAATCTCCCGCTGAATTCTTTTCATTATTTTTTAAAGATTGCAAAAGTGTTTTTAAACAATATCCTTCATCATTAAATATGTCAGATATATCATTATGAGATAAATTTGCATTTACATTATTAACAAAATCAATACCAATAATATTGTTTTTAATAAGTAAATCAATGTATTTTTTTGACATATATAAACCCCTTTTATATTTTATGCATGAATGGTATAAAATAAATATATCATGTGTTTTTTGAATATCAATATTAAAGATTTTTAAAATAACGATTAAGTAAAATCATGATATTCTTTATATATTGCAACTTAAAACAAATGTGAGAGGAAATATGGATAAGGTAAATACTAAGTATATTGGTATTAAAGAGATCTTAAGTGGTGTAGATAAGCCCCTTACGGCAGATTGTATTAAAATTAATTATAAAGGTATAGAGGTTTCTGTTTACGGTATATTACATGCTATAACAGGAGGTACAAATAGGGAGTATAGGGATTTCGTAAATAATACGATAAAAAGTGCAGAGGGAGTTAATCTGGCTGAAAAATCTATGAAGGCAATGTATAAAGGACTAGATGTAGAAGTAGAAGATTGGTTGCAAATAAAGCCTAAAGATGCCTTTTTGTTTTCATTGATGTCTTTTTTGAAACCAATGTTTTTGATTACAATAATAAAAACACTCGTGTCTGAAAAAATTACTAAGTTTAGTGGTTTTGGTTTAAATGGCGTAAATGTGCCGAATAATCTATCGGGTGATCCAAGATTTCATTTATTGTCACCACTTGATAGGAGAATATTAGCTGGTTTTCCATTGCCAGAACAATACTTTAATCTTAATTTAATGAGAAGATCAAAGTTACAAAAAGAAAAAATAAATTTTGCTGATCATAATTGGGAATGGTTAACTTATGTTGAGCCATATGGTAATATTCCTATGCGCTCAATTCATATGATCGAGTATTCCGTTCAATATGCAATTAAGAATAATATAAATAGTGTAAATTTATTTGTTGGAGAAATACATAATTCAGATATTGAGTGGTTTGTCGAAAATAAGAAAAAACATACATTGCCAAAAGAAATAGAAATAGTTTCACAAAAAATAGAATTTGAAGTTACTGATCTACTAAAAGGTAAAAATAAATATAAATACACTTATTATCTGCTTTCGTTAATGGCAGGCTCATTAAGCGCAATAAGTGTCTATTTGTTTGTTATTATAATGTTTATGGCTTATGCTCAATATCGATAGATACGGTTGATGCCATTTATTGTAGGTGTCATTAAAACATTATTATCTTAATGAGAAAAATAATGCAATAATTATAAAAAAAGACTTATATGAAATAAGTCTTTTGAGTAAGTTTTGCTTATGACTAAGGTTTAATTTTAGAACTTAATGTATTACTAACTTCTTTTGTGCTTTTATTAGCTGCCTTTTGTTCTATTGTATACTGTCTAAGTAATGATTCAAACTCGCTTGGGAATCGATCACCAACTCTTTGAAACTGAGTATTAAATGCCTTATCTTGGAATTCAAACTTATTTCTTTGTTCTTCAGGTAAACAAATTTGCTGTATTCTGTATTGAATAGCACTGGAAACTTTTTCATCTTCACGAAGGATTTCTAGAATGCTATCGTCAAATAATTCCATTTTTTTCAAAAGTTTATCTTTAAAGTGAAAGGCAATTTCAGTTATTGAGTCGTAGTTATTGAAAGTGGAGATATCACCTTCATTAATTAATTCAGCAATTGTCTTAACTTCTCGATCATGTTTGTACTGAAGTTGTTCATTTCGATTAGGAAAGTGATCATTTGGGCTGTCAAATATTTCCATGTTTTCTTTTTTATATAAAACTTCTATTTCTTGAAATACTTCTTGCTTAGTTTTTAATGTGCCATCTTCCTTTTGAAAAAATGCTTTTGCCCATTCATTATCTTCTTCTTTTTGTGCAAAAAACTTATCAAACATAGAAGCATCAGAAGAGTATTTTATTCTATATCTAGTTAACGCAAAATATCTATCTAAATCAGAAATAGGTCTATCAAGTATTTCTGTAATAAATTTTTTGCCGTCATTAATGGTGTCAACCCTTTCAAGAAAGTCATCTTGATTTCTATCATGATTTCTACGCAATATTCTGTCTTCAAGGAATTTGCCGCATTCTTTATCTGAAAAAATACCATCTTGGCGAATTTTACTACATGTTTCTCTAAGATTATCAAATCCACTAACAACACTAAGCATTTTTATTGTTTCATCAAGAATTGCTTTTTTTTCTTCATATCTCATATTTTTTTCCTTAAAATAATTTGCTATAATATAAGTATATCATACTAATAAATTAAAGAATAATTAAAAACTTAAATATTTTTCTAAGGAGAGTTTTTTTGCTAATTTACTAATGCTGTTAGTACAAAAAGCAGATATCAGTTGATTAATTAAATAGATTTTACTCTAAGTAACGGCTTTTTTTGAGGTAAGTTGACATTTTTGATTCGATTAATTAAATCAAGCTTAAGTAAGTTTTCTTCTTCAATATCTTTATTACTGACCAGAATTTGCTTATCTTCTAGCGTTTTTGCTATAAGATCTAATGTCTGATTTTCTGAAAATGGAATGATGTTTGTATCGATAAAGTCAATAAGAGAAGATTGATTTAAGGAAAACTCTGTAATGCCTGAAATATTAATATAAGAAAGTGTTGCTTGAGTGATGATAAATAGTTCGTTGTCTTTTTTGCTCAATAACTTACCCTGTTTAACTTGGGATAAAAAATCAGTTAATTTTTCAAATGAAGTCATTTTATTAAATATAAATCTATCAATAAATACACCATACAATGATTCTTCGTCATTTTCATTATCTAAATTATATGAAAATAATATTTTTTCATTTTCATTAAAAAAAATAATTGTATCATTATCTATACTTTTTATTTCAAAAATTAATTCTTTTAGTTTTTTATTGCTGATTAAAAAGAATTCGGTAAAATAATCGGTACTTAATCCAATTTTTTTTATTTCTTCAATATTTTTTCTATTATAGAATTTATAAAGTTTTGAACTATCTAATATATCGATAATTAAAGTGCTGAAAAACGCAATAACAAGAGAAAGGAAAATATTTGCGTCTAATTCGATTAAGTAAGTGCTATTAGAAGATGGAGTCATGATGGTGAACTGAAATAGTGAGATTAAAATTATAGGTGTTCCAATAAAAAAAATATTAATGGAGTTTTTGATTTTTTTGAAAGATTTTGCAATACTAATTGACTTTTGAAAAATTTTGTTTTTATTTTCTAAATTAACCATTTTTATACCTCATATTATTTTTGTTTTTACGGATTAATTAATGTATTTTTAATTAAATAGATTTTACTCTAAGTAACGGCTTTTTTTGGGGTGAGTTGACATTTTTGATTCGATTAATTAAATCAAGCTTAAGTAAATTTTCTTCATCAACATCTTTATTGCTGACCAGAATTTGCTTATCTTCTAGCGTTTTTGCTATAAGATCTAATGTCTGATTTTCTGAAAATGGAATAATGTTTGTATCGATAAAGTCAATAAGAGATGATTGATTTAAGGAGAACTCTGTAATATCTGAAATATTAATATAGGACACTGTTGCTTCCGTGATGATAAATAGCTCTTTGTCTTTTTTACTCAATAACTTACCTTGTTTAACTTGGGATAAAAAATCAGTTAATTTTTCAAATGAGGTCATTTCATTAAATATAAATCTATGAATAAATATATCATACAATACTTGTTCGTCATTTTCATTGTCTAAATTATATGAAAATAATATTTTTTCATTTTCATTAAAAAAAATAATTGTATCATTATCTATACTTTTTATTTCAAAAATTAATTCTTTTAGTTTTTTATTGCTGATTAAAAAGAATTCGGTAAAATAATCGGTACTTAATCCAATTTTTTTTATTTCTTCAATATTTTTTCTATTATAGAATTTATAAAGTTTTGAACTATCTAATATATGGATAATTAAAGTGCTGAAAAACGCAATAATAATAGAAGAGAAAATAATTGAGCCTAATTCGATTAAGTAAGTGCTATTAGGAGATAAATTCATGGTAGTGAAATGAAATAATAAAATTAAAATTGTAGGCACTCCAATAAAAAAAATATTAATGGAGTTTTTGATTTTTTTAAAAGATTTTGCAATACTGATTGCCTTTTGAAAACTTTTGTTTTTATTTTCTAAATTAACCATTTTTCTACCTCATATTATTTTTGTTTTTACGGATTAATTAATGTATTTTTAATTAAATAGATTTAACTCTAAGTAATGGCTTTTTTGGAGATGAATTAATATTTTTAATTCGATTAATTAAATCAAGCTTAAGTAAGTTTTCTTCATCAATATCTTTATTACTGACCAGAATTTGCTTATCTTCTAGCGTTTTTGCTATAAGATCTAATGTCTGATTTTCTGAAAATGGAATGACGTTTGTATCGATAAAGTCAATAAGAGAAGACTGATTTAAGGAAAACTCTGTAATGCCTGAAATATTAATATAAGAAAGTGTTGCTTGAGTGATGATAAATAGCTCCTTGTCTTTTTTACTCAATAACTTACCTTGTTTAACTTGGGGTAAAAAATCAGTTAATTTTTCAAATGAGGTCATTTCATTAAATATAAATCTATGAATAAATATATCATACAATACTTGTTCATCATTTTCATTGTCTAAATTATATGAAAATAATGCTTCTTCATTTTCATTAAAAAAATTAATTGTGTCATTATTTATGTTTTTCATCTCAAAGATTAATTCTTTTAATTTTTTATTGCTAATAAAAAAGTATTTGGTAAAAAAATTGGTACTTAATCCAATTTTATTTATTTCTTTAATATTTTTTCTATTATATAATTTGTGAAGTTTTAAAGATCCTAATGTAGGAGAAATCAAAAGACCTAAAGACAAAATAGCAAAAATAAAAAAAATATTATCGATTAAGCTGATTGAATAAATACCATTAATTGAAAGAATCATGGTGGTGAATTGAAATAATGAAATTAAAATTGTAGGTACTCCAATAAAAAAAATATTAATGGAATATTTGATTTTTTTGAAAGATTTTGCAATACTGATTGACTTTTGAAAGCTTTTATTTTTTTCTTCTAAATTAAACATTTTTTAGCCTTATATTATTTTTGTTTTTACGGATTAATTAATGTATTTTTAATTAAATAGATTTAACTCTAAGTAATGGCTTTTTTTGGGGTGAACTGACATTTTTAATTCGATTAATTAAATCAAGCTTAAGTAAGTTTTCTTCATCGATATCTTTATTGCTGACCAGAATTTGCTTATCTTCTAGCGTTTTTGCTATAAGATCTAATGTCTGATTTTCTGAAAATGGAATAATGTTTGTATCGATAAAGTCAATAAGAGATGATTGATTTAAGGAGAACTCTGTAATATCTGAAATATTAATATAGGACACTGTTGCTTCCGTGATGATAAATAGCTCTTTGTCTTTTTTACTCAATAACTTACCTTGTTTAACTTGGGATAAAAAATCAGTTAATTTTTCAAATGAGGTCATTTCATTAAATATAAATCTATGAATAAATATATCATACAATACTTGTTCGTCATTTTCATTGTCTAAATTATATGAAAATAATGCTTCTTCATTTTCGTTAAAAAAATTAATTGTGTCATTATTTATGTTTTTCATTTCAAAGATCAATTCTTTTAATTTTTTATTGCTAATTAAAAAGTGTTTGGTAAAATAATTAGTGCTTAATCCAATTTGATTTATTTCTTTAATATTTTTATTATTGTATAATTTATGAAGATTTAAAGCTGCTGATGTAGGAGGGATCAAAACGCCCAAAGCCGCAATAGCTAAAACAAAAAAAATATTATCGATTAAGCTGATTGAGTAAATATCATTAAGTGATAAAATCATGGTAGTGAATTTAAATAATGAAACTAAAATAATAGGCACTCCAATAAAAAAAATATCAAAGGAATCTTTGATTTTTTTAAAAGATTTTGCAATACTGATTGACTTTTGAAAGTTTTTGTTTTTATTCTCTAAATTAACCATTTTTTTACCTTATATTATTTTCTGTTTATTGTAAGTTAAAAAAGGTTATTAGTCAATAATTAGTTAATTAAATTTTACTATCAAGAAAGAAGTCATATTGATTGAGAAAATAATTGTGATAGTATAGTAATACATAAATATAATTAAAGGAATAAGTAAGATGTTAAAAAAGATAGTGCTGGCATCAATATTATTAAGTGGAATGGTTAATTCAAGTGAATATATAGCAACAATAGATAAATCAAGTTATTTAAATAGTGTGCAAATTTCTTGTGAATCACCGCTAATATTAAATGCTGATAAAACAAACTGTGTAAGTGCTGTACCATCATGCGTATTGCCTATGGTATTAAATAATGATAGTAGTGGGTGTATTAATTCAATTGACAAACTAGATTGGATTTCCAGAGATGATACATGTGGGGGGTAAGGCAATTATTAAATAATTCGAACATGTTTATATTGAGAGCCAATACAAACATAAGGAATGAGAACCCAAAAATTCCAGAAGGTTATAGATGGGTTACGATTCAGGAATATCAAAATATAGGTAGAGGTATTGCAACGTATAACTATTTTAATCAGTGTGGCAATAATGGTAGATATCCGTTTCTAAGTAATGGTATATCTCAAATGGAGATAGATTTTATAGATTCTAAATATACAGGAATGAGAGCACATGCTGGTAATTATGAGTCTATTATAAGTGGTAGTTGGAGCTTCCCTAATAATTGGTTGGGGATTGTTGTGGTAAAAGAATTTTAAGAAAAAATAATTAACGGATGTATATCGTGTTGACAAATTCTCAATATATCATTTAATGCTTCTATACTTAAGTTTGCATTTTATTTCAACAGATTATGATGAGTTTTTATCAAAAAGTAACGATGAATTTAATAATATAATGCGAAACGCAATTGATTTTCAAAAAAAATATTCAATGATAATATTTTTTAAATAAAAAAAAGACTTAGTGGAATTACACTAAGTCTTTTTTTTGTTAGCAATATTAAATTAGATCATGATAAAAACTACTAATAACCTTCCAATTCCATTCAGTATTCACTTGTGTTACTTCGAACGTTATTTCAGCATAACCTTCACACTCATAATATTTGCGCCCATTATAATCAAGTGTTTTTAGTGCCTTTTCTGCGTAGTGTTCTATTTTCTTAAGTTCACTTAATGGAATGACTCCAAATAAGCTTTTAAGTGACATTTCAACATCTTGATTATTAATTTCTATAGATACTTTTAAAATTTCCATGTTTTCTCCAAGTTTTTTATTGTTTTTAGTTGACATCATAATAGAAGCTATCAATAGTTGTCCATTGCCATTCATTATTAACCCATTTAATTTCAAATGTAATTTCCGAATATCCTTCACATTCGTGAAATTCGCGATCATCATAATCTAATGTTTTTATGACTTCCATTGTTTTGGATTCAATTTTATTAAGTTCACTTAATGGAATTAATCCAAATGATTCTATTAGTGAAAATTCTTGCTTATCAAAATTAAGTTCTGTTGCTATTTTTATTAACTTCATATTAATTGCCTTATTGTTAATTGTTTTCGTTGAATAATTTAAGAAATAGAGATTCAGATAAAACCCATATTTCTCCAGCCTTTGTATCTAATGTATCTTCAAGGTTTGTGTAGATGATATTGCTAATACTGCAGTCTTGCGCATGTTTCGCCCTATACATTGTTTTGAATTTAATGCCAGTTCTTGATAGGTAAATTTGGTTTAACTCTACCTCTCTAATCATACATACCTCCTGATTCTATATTAATAATTATATGATATTTAGGAGAATATTGCAAGGAATTAATTGCTGAAATAAAATGGTTGATTAATGGCTATTTTTGTTATAAAATAATAAAAATATTAAGTGTGCAAAAAGTAGTTATTCAGAATAGATCTGAATGGTAAAGATAGGGAAGGGAGGCCAAGAAAAACAATCATAAAGAAAAAATATGGTGAGAATATATCCGTTTTAATTAATAGTGATTTTGAGTCAAGAAAAATAATGCTAAAATTATATAAAGAATTAATGAATAATGATTCGATAAGTAATAATTCTATAATGCTAGTTCCAAAAGGAACAAATGAAACTTATTTCTCATTTTTATCTATTGTGGCAGAAAAGTTGGGCAAAGAAATAAAGAGTAGTGATTTTGTGTTGTTTAATTTAGATGATAAATCAGAACGAGAGTTTTTTAATAAAATAAATTTCAAATCAAATAAAATTTACTCTACATTGGAAAAGCCCATTTATTTAATGGGAAATAACAAAGTAAATAATGATATTGAAATGCAAAATGCTATATGTAATTATATCCGAAATTTACAAAAAAATAAAGGAGAAGAAATACCTATTTTTGTAGTAGAAGCTGGTATGTTCAATAGTATTCCAAGAAAGGAATTAAATGAGATAGTAATTGACCTAAATAATAAAGGGTATTTTTTTGTATTTTCATTGAAGAAGATTTTTTTAGAAAATAATTTATTAAATAAGCATATATTGATTATGGGAGGTATTAAAGAAGATAAAAAAATATCTAAAATACTAAAAAATGGAAATGCTGAGGCACAGCAGAAAGATTTAATTTGTTATGAATATTATTATTTAAAAGATCTTAGGTTACAATGTAATGAAATAAATAGAATGTTACATTTAGTGTATAAGGATATAGGTTATGCACCTAAATATGAAAGAATAAGAGAAAGGTTATTGGTTAATAAAATTCAAGATTTTTAATAAATATTAAAAGGTAATGGAGTGGTTAATGTTAAATAAAATAGAAATAGAGATAGAAAATAAAAAAAATGGTTTTATGTCAAAGATCTTTAATAAAAACATCGTGATAAGAAAAAAAGATAAAGAAAATATATTTATTGTAGGTAATAGTGGTTTTGGGAAAAAAAGAATATCGTTAGTTATTTTTAATGAGTTGATTGAGAAAAATTTAATTAACGAAAAAACAATAGTTTTGACTACGTATCAATGTGAGGAATTTTTATCTATTTTAGAAAAAGGAGTTGGTAGAGATCTAAAAGGTGAAGATTTTGTTTTTTTTGATTTAAAGGGATTTGAAAAGCAAGCCGAGTTTAATAAAATAGACTTCAACTCTAAAGTTGTGCAATCAGCATTAAATAAGCCTACATTCCTAGTTAATAATTATGGCACCTTCTTTGAAGATAAAGTTTTTCAAAGTATTTTGTATAATTATTTTAAAAAATTACCTATAAATAAAGGAAAGGAAATTGCAATTTTTATAGAAGATGCTGAAATATTTAGTTATTTTAAAGAAAGTAGTATGTTTAGTATGATAGAGGAATTAAATCAAAAAGGATATTTTGTTGTAGCTTGCTTTAAATGGGTATTTAAATTAAACCCATTAGTAAAAAGGCTATCTAACCACTTAATTATTATTAAAAGTATTTATAATCAATCTTCTATTATTAATTTAATAAAACCAAATAAGATAAAAACAACAGTCAAAAACCTTGAAGACGGTCAATATTATTATTTAGATAATTTTAGGCTAAAAAAAGAAAAACCAGTGGAGATAAAGGATTTAAATTATAATTCAATTAATTTAGTGCCTAATATAGAGACAATTACTGAAAAAATAATAAAATATAAAATTGGTGATTTTTAGCAATATTTAAGAAAAATATGTTAAGAGAATTATAATAGAGTCGAAAAGAAAATGGATGATTTATGGTTGAGATAAAATTAAGAAAAATTCGTAGCAAGCTTGATTTGTTAAAAGGTTTAAAAAAAGATGTAGTTATTAAAAAGGAAAGAGGTGAAAACATATTAATAGTAGGTGCAACTGGAAGTGGTAAGTTAAGCCTAATGTTAATGGTTTTAGATAGCTTATTGATTAATCCTTTGCGGTCAATAATGATTAATGCCTTGAATGAGGAATGGATTTATGAGTCTTGGTTATTAATTCAAGAGAGAAGATTGGGAAGGAAAGTAAGTTCCTTTGATTTTATAAAATTTAACTTAACTGAAAAATTTGAAGTAAGCGAATATAAGAAAGTTAATTTCAAATCAAAGATAGTTCAAGATGTTATTAATAAACCTACTTATTTAGGCATTAATAATATGCTGCATTCTGAAAAAGCTAATAGCAAATTACTTTATAGGTTTTTAAAGAACTTGCCCATAAATTATGGTGATGAAATCCCAATATTTATATCAGAGTTAAGTTATACTGTATCTCTTAATAGTAAGTTTGTAAAAGAAATAGTGAAATCAATAAATAATAAAGGGTATTTTTTTGTATTTTGTGGACAAGATTTTTTTAAAATACCACAAGATATTTATAAATTCTGTGTTCATAAGATTATAATGAAAACCGAATATATTCAAAAAGATATTCTAGGTCTAATGAGTAATAATATATCCACAACATTAAGAGGATTACACACATCTGAATATTGTTATTTTAAAGATTGGTGTGTAATGGAAGGTAAGGTTAAAATGGATGTTGATATACCTAAAAAGACGGAAGAACTTCCAGTGCCAATAGCGATAAGGCAGTTGATGCTTAAAAGTAATATATTGGGTTTTTAATTAATAAATATGAAATAGAATTTAAGAAATATTGTAAATTAGGTAGTGTTAATTATTTTATTAAATAACTTGTTAGACACTTTTTGGTCAAGGTAAAGTTGAATTACATAATCAATATTTATAGCAATACAATGTATTACTTGCTCTTTTGCTCCATCAGTAAATTCAATTTCATGTTTTGCAAAATAATCAATATTTTCCCCAATATTACTCTTTGGAAAAATAAAGTAATTAAAAATATGAAAATTAGTATATTGGTTTTTAACCAACTCTTTAACAATATGTTTGTAGTTTTCTTGCTTACTAATGCTTTCGGTTTTAGGAGCAGATCCATTATAATAGAAATTGTAAAATTTTGAATCCAAAATGTGAATTGACCTATTAATGCTGGAAATAATAATATGATCAAGTCTATAATCAGAACCAGATACTGTTAGTCCACTATTAAAAATTGTATATTTTCCTTTTGGAAGTTTTAAATTTTTTATTTTTGCTTCTTTTGGTAGTATTCTCTCAATCATGTGTTCCCATATAAATTCGAATTTTTCATGATACGGTGTTTTAAATTTATTTTCATTAATCTTGTCAAAATCTGAATTAAAGTAGATACTTTTTAGTGCAAGAACAATATATTCATCTCTATCTGAAAAGTGTTCATCATCATATTTTGTAATAATATGTTTAATTTGGTTTAATGAATATTTGTTGTCTATATTGCTGATATGGCTACTACCATTTTTAAAAATAGATAAAGACTCTGAAAGGGCATATTGATAAAGGTAAAGAAACTCATTATTGGAGTTTTTTCGTTTACTTTTGGAAATCATCGTTCCGTAAAAAACACTGTTATTTTGTATAATGACATCATCTGACTTTAATGTTTTATTCCAATTAATTCTTTTATTGCCTTTGTTGTAATAATTTTCAAGTAATAAAAACTCACCATGTTCTAAATAATCCACCATGAGATTAACGTATCCAATAATAATATTGAGAGACTTTAAATTATTAATGCTATCCTTGGAATTTAAGTCATTATCTTTTTTTTTAGAATAATTGATAAGTATTTGAGAATAAAAACGTATTTTTTTGTACATATCTAGGGGTTTATCCCATTTATCATAATATAGTTGCTGTGGAACTAGAAATACAGGTTGTTCATTAATGAAATCAAAACCAAATTGGCCTTCCTGAGAGGTCTTAAATATATTATTAATTTTCATTTTTTATCATTAATATATCAAGTATATTGTTAATATCTTTGTTGAATATTTTTGAATATTGTATTTCATTAAATACTGCTTTTCTATCATGTTTGAATACATCGTAATATAGGTAATTAAGTACTTTATTTTTAAATTCTTCTTCTGAGATAATGTTATTCTCAGCCTTAATGAACCATTGCCCAAGCATTTTATTCTCAGATTCTAATTTTTCGCCAATTAATTCATTAATGGATAAAAGAAAGTCTAGCCAAAGAACATGAGTTCCTTCTATTGTAGTATTTTTTAGTATAGGCTCTTTGTAGTTGATTGGAGAAAACTTCATATTCCATCGTCTTTTAAATGCTGAATCCATAGGGTATAATGATTGATCAGAAGTATTCATTGTTGCAATAATAAAGAGATTGTCAGGTATGCAAAGTTTATCTGGTTCATCTATATTTAAAATTGCTAAATAATTATTTAATTCAGAGGGTGTTGATATAGGGTATTTAGAAAAATTATTTTGGTCACGATCAAGTAATTGAAATACATCGCCAAATATAGCAGCACAGTTTCCACGATTTATTTCCTCTATAATGAAAAAAACTTTCTCATTAGGACTTTTCTTCGCCTTGACATATGCCTTAATAAAGTCTCCTGCAATATAGTCATAAAGAATAACAGGCTCTTTCCCAAGTTTCAGGGGTTAAAAAAAATGAAAATATAATCCCCTCTTTTTGAAAGCCAACTCTAAGTGATTCTAATTGCAGTTTAACTTGTGTATAGTGATTGTTAGCACTTTTATTCTTCTGGTAACTATATTTAATATAGTCTGAATTTATGGAGTTTTGATTGTGCTGAATTGCCTTTTCAGTTAGTTCATAGTTAAATGTGTTTATCCTATATTCCATGATAATCTTGCGATATAAATCATTTTTTTTAGCTATTTCCTCTAATTGTTGAAGAAATAATAGTGAGAGTTTTGTTAAAAACCTATTTTGTATTTTAAAGGATTCATCTCCAATAGTAATATTTATTTTAAACATGTTAATTCCTTTTTTATTTAAACTTATCATTTAAAAAGGATTATTCAATCTAAATTTATATTTTTTTACATTTAGTCATTTTAGCACGAAGATCTTTGGGTGATAAATCATTATTTTCATTATCCGAAAAAATAACGAATTCATTAAAAAAGTTTTTTTCAAAATTTTTGACATTAAAGAGTGATATATCTTTTAATTGATCATAAGGAAAAAAGGAAATTAAATTATTATAATAAAATTCAGGACTATCATAATCAATAATATTTTTTTTCTTTAATAAATAGCTATCAATATTTATGTCGTTTAAAAGATTGTTAATGACATTAATTTCAGTAGTTGGGAATCTTGATAAACTAGAATCTTCTTTATTTCTAATAAAATTAATAACGTAATTAACGTTATTTAAATATCTTTTTATTTTTGCAAATATATTATCTGTATCATTGTTCGCTGTAAATTTCAATAAATGAGTTGTAATTAATGGCTGATCTTCTATTATCTTGAAGATCTTAACACCCATAAAGCTAACATTAGGTTTGCCTCTCAACTCTTTTTTTAAGTTATCTCCATTAAAATCAAGTATTGGTAGTGAGTCTATAATTTCTTTCGCTTCCAAAGAAATATTTGGTTTTGGACTATTAAGTTGTTCTATTACATGTTCTATGTACTGATCTAATAAGTTAGTAAATACAGTGTTCAAATTCTTTAAACACCATTCATTAATAAGTTCTGATAATAAATTAATGACTCGTTCTACATTGATATTAATGCTAAAATTGTAAACTTCATTTTTTTTCAAAATTTCTTCACAAATAACTCCATTAATCTGATTTTTATTGGCCTTAGAAAGTTGTTTTAAATATGTTTTTATTTTAATTGGTTTAGTATCTTTATTTTGTCCTAAAAAATCAATATCAAGATTGTTTGCCTCTCTTACAGAGATAAAAAAACGTCCGTTGGGAAGATTTTTATCTTGTGATATTTTAAATGTAATACTATTAAAATCAGCATTATCACCTTGCCTAATATATACGCGGTCTATTGTAAGGAGTGTGCCTTTACTTAGTGTGATGGAGTAAGTATTTCCACTGACTTGCAATGTATTTTTGAAAAGCTCGCTATATTTTTTAATAAAGTTCTTATTTTGGCTAACATTTTTTAATAATAGCGTAGTATCTTTATTTAACACAATAACGTCTTCAATTACAGGAATTAACATCTTCATTTTCTTTACCTACCTTTTTTAGTCACAATATATTTATTGTCAATTACTCCCACCAAATCAAACAAGTTTGATTATGGAAGGAGCTTGAATAAAAATTAATAGAGATACAATCTAAAAACCCTTATTTCTTCTCATTAAAGAAATCTTATATAAATAGTTATACT
>Ga0210012_1000693_pt1 | contig 37628 bp, 32 predicted proteins | sample CryGeymeta201504_FD_183974 | JGI IMG/M metagenome (GOLD analysis project Ga0210012, IMG submission 183974) | Groundwater microbial communities from Crystal Geyser aquifers in Utah, USA - Crystal Geyser metaG 2015-04 (SPAdes) (version 2) | ecosystem: Environmental > Aquatic > Deep subsurface >... | reverse complement strand
CACGCTTACATTCAACTCTAAATTATCTAAGTCCTAACTCATTCATGGAGCAGTATTTAAAACAAACTATCGCAGCTTAATCTGTATGAATTAAATAAATCTCCACTTTTTGTTTGCAAGTTCAGACCGACTTCAATGTGTCATTATAGTTAGCTTCATTTGAAAGCAAAATATCAAATGAATTCTGCCCAAGAACGGGCCAATCACTTATCGGATTATATAAAGGAGTTGTTTGAATAGTTAAACTTTGAAGTAGTTTTTCACACTTGGATTTCAATTCTGATATTTTTTCAACTATCGCTTTTTCTACATTATTAAACTCAAGCTCATACTGTTTAATCTGAAATGAACCAAATCCTCTTTTTCCTCTTAATCCGACAGTGCCAACATAACTTATTAATTCAAATAAAGCAGTACTTATTTCAAACATCAACTCAATTTTTTCTGCTTTTAAATTTCTGTTATTATTTATTTTAACATCATTCAATAAACATTTTAACACTAATGTGAATGTAGAATTAATACCAATTGCAGTCCTTTTACTATTTCTCCTATCTTCTGCTTTATGTGGTAAAATCAGATATTGCCCTGGTACCAAATTGGTATTAGAAATATGTAACTGAATAGGCGATTGAAACGCATTATCACCACTCCCTCCAAAAAACAATTGCTCAATTTTCAAGACTTCTGAATGATTTTGATTCATCAAGCCACCTAATAATGCCCTTAACCAATATCGCATTTCTGCCTTAAAGGGTGCAACCCTGAACTCTGGTGTATTACCATCAGCTCCGCGAGTAAACATCGGCGTAATTACCTCGAATTCAAATTCTACTTTTTTCAACCGGCTCATTTATAAACTCCTTGCATAATTTAAACTTCCGAATCCTATTCCTGTGCTTTCGCCTACGCCTACTACCCAGCTTAAGTGCTGTATCTTTTCGTGCGCATCTACTATAACAGGACATAAATTGGCTCTGTTTTCTGTGTGTTTCACTTGTATTAATTTAGTTTTTGCTTTTAGGTAGCGATCGTCGAAGGCTACATGACTACTATTTTTCCAATACTGTGTTAGCCCCGCTTCATCTGCTTTGTGTTTCAAGGTATTGGTTAGGGCTATAGTACTTCTTGGGTCGTCATATACTAAATGTTCGCGAGACTCCCCTTTTTCGGCTGTCCATCGTGTCAAAATTGGCGCAGAGGCCCAATAATAGACTCGGCTTGATTCAAATTTCGGAGGTTCTTGCCGTTTTACGTTCTGTATCCGCATTCCATAAAATTCAAAGGGTTTTAGCAATAAGCCTGCTATGAGTCGTTCTGCAATTTCTTCGTTGTAAATTCCTAGTACCCAATCTGCTCCTTGTGTAAAGTCTAGTCCATTTGCTCCTGTTTTTACTCTTGTATCAAATAAGGAGCCAACATTATACAAACTCATTAAATCGTGCAGTTCGTTAGGCCCTAACCATGCATGAAATATTCCGGCCAATTTGTAATAATAGTTATACGGTATCGTCTCCGTATTTGCTGTTAATCGAATGGTGAATCGCATTACCCTACCCATTCTATTTGTTCTGAAATTCGTTTCATAGTAGCTTATTTTTTTTGATTTAACAAATTATTTTCTTTATTTTTTCTATTTTTTTCAAGGAATCGTACGTGTAGATTTTTTTTAATTTGAATCTGTTCTATTTGAAATATTTTTACTGCACTTAAAATCAATCATTTAGCTACTTTTTGATATCATTTATATCATTCTTGTTAACCATGTATTTGTCTTCAAACATTTATTGTTCATTTCTTTTAGCATTTCTATTTTGAAACTTTCTAAGTTAACTTTCAATTTCAATCTGTTTAACTTCTGAGATCCTTTTAGTATTCGCATTCTACTTATTAATGTCTATCTTCTTTTAATAGAATGGAAATTATGTTACTGATTCAGAAATCTTCTATTAGTCCATACATTTGGTAAAACTACTCTTGTTCTTTTACTATTTAGGACTCTTTTGCAAAGTTTACGATTATATTCATAGCCTTCTTCAAATCGTATCGTTACGAAGTGTTACGAACCTTCCTATTTTTGGCTTGTATCATTTTCCACTTTTACTCATACAAGACCGAATCCCAATGCTCTATTTCAGCGTTTATACTGTTCAACCAGTTTGTCCATACTCGTTTTTGCTCTTGCCTTTTTGCAGTTGTTACCGAACCCATTATTCCTTCAGGTTGTAAAATGGATACCTTTACCGGTACTTGCATTCGTTTAATCCCTGCTTTTTCGGATATCAGCTCTGTTTTTCCAGACTCTACCCAGCGCGACATGTTCTCAAACGTAAATAGAGGTGTTTCATGAACTCTTGCCCAAAAACCAACGATATCTGTCCATTGCGCAGCAGTTCCTAAGGGTGTTTCCAAGCCCGTTTGTATTGATTCAATGAGTTCGGTTTGCAAACGCTTGAGTTCGATTTTCCCTGAACGACCTCTTTTTTGGTGCTTAACACTTTGTGAGCCTTATAGGCTGCTGAACCCGTATTAGCATGAATGGGTAATACAAAGAGTTGTGCATCTTTCACTGCTTTTTTTGAAATAATGGATTCCACTAAGTTCAGTATGGCCGCTTTTTGTGGTGCTTTTAAACTTCCACTACGATCTATGCCAATGAGGATGATCTCAGGTTTTCCAAAATCTAACCAGGATTGTGCGTTTACTGATTGGATTTGGATGAGGACAAATAATAAAAGGATAGATGTTTTCATGATGATGTAAATTAAAGATTGTTGTTTTTAATTTGATTAGTTTTGAGTTTTGCGACTTGCTTGAGTTTACACAAAACTCGGAACCTCTCCCTTCGGAATGAATCGAATCTCGAAGTTCGTTTGTTCAATCGGAGGGAGACTAAGAGGGTGGTAAACTCTTGTTTATATACACTTTTTGTAATTGACCACCATCTCGGTCTCCCTCCTATTTGAGTTCAGATTCTTAAACTAATTTCATCTTGGAGGGAGAGGTTTTTTCCGAGTTTTGCTTCGAGCATTAGCCTACGCCTAACTGGGTATCTCTCCCTTCGGTGGATTTGAAGTTTCGAAGTTCGTTTGTTCAATCGGAGGGAGACTAAGAGGGTGGTAAACTCTTGTTTATATACACTTTTTGTAATTGACCACCCTCTCGGTCTCCCTCCTATTTGAGTTCAGTTTCTTAAACTAATTTCATCTTGGAGGGAGAGGTTTTTTCCGAGTTTTGCGTCGAGCACTACTCAACGCCTAACTCGAAAAAAATTAATTCGACTGAAATCCATTTCTATAGTTAATCGGATTAAATGGCGTTCCTACTTGAGAAAGCGATTGTTGCGCTTTATTCTGTTTCAGTTTACTATTCAACTCATCTTGCATGATCAACTCAGCAATGTCTGATAAGGACATACTAGAGTAATCCGTCAATTGATGATTCATTGCTGAATTTTCAGAAGATTGCGCTAGCTGAAAAGCAGAGATTTGCGCTTTTTCTTTTTCTTGTTCATAAACTCTACAGCCATCCATATAAGCAAGATGAGCCTCCACTAACCAAGACTGAAACATATTCATCTTTACATTTTCTTTGTCAGCAAGTATGCCTTCCAGTGTATGATATTCTTCACTAATTTGTTGAAGTTGCTTAGTAAGATAATCTTGAGAAATTTGAATTCTCTTGATGAATTTATCTACTAAAAGTACATTTCTGAGGGCATCAATTATTCCTAGTAGAAACGTTACACCTAAGAAAATACCAGCCGTTAGAGCCGTTAAAATAAACTTGGCAAGAATCGTCTTATCAGCCATAAAGTCAGAAAACGCGTAATCGTTCATACCCCAGGATAAAACCTCAGCACGAAACAAACCGATACCTAAATACATGGCGAGTAGAAATATGGAAATCACCACTCCAAATACGATCATCGATTTTTTAGGATATCGAGCTTCTGATGAAGATAACTGCGATTTATTTAAAAACCATTTACCCAAAAACCATTTTAATGGAATAATAGAAATAAGTACAGCAACTGATAAAGTATAGGAATCAAAACCATCCAAATCAGTTCCATTTCCAACGGTCGCTTGAATAAAGCCTACTTCTCCCAAAATTGCTAATGTGGCAGCAGCCGATAGAAACCAAAAAACCGTTTACTCACGGGGAATTCGGAGCGAATGTTTCTCTTTTGCTGCAGTTGTGCTTTAAAATCTGCCGCTCGGTCAAGTAAGACATCACGTTGGAGTTTTAAGGAATGAAAACGTCCTGCAACTTGTATAAAGAAGGTGTCTAATTCTGCTTTCACACGAGCATACAAAGGTTTTTCGATATCAAAACCTGAACCATTGTGTTCGCCAAATTGTTTAGCAGTTGTAAGTATTTCTTGGGATGGTTTTATGGATGGATTAAACATGATGAACCTCTTCGTGATTAGAAAGTATAGTGTGTAGTGTTTCGTGTGTTGTTGAAGCCGCAGGTGATTGCTCACTGGTCTCCGTTGTTAGTTGAGAATCAACTTTGGGATTTATTTGTAAGGCAAGTTGAACACCAAGGCGGTAATTCAGACGAACTTCAGCTTTAAAGCGATCTAGTTCTTCCTCTTGCAATTTTTCCGAACGACCAAGACGATATTTTTGATCTTGATGGAATTCCTCTGTTGAATGGATGCGTTGTTTTAACCATTGTAAGCGCCAGGTAGTCCATGTCCAACCGATTGTTTCTCCTAAAAAAGCAAACCAAACTAAGGGCGAGTTTACTTCTCCATTGAACCAGTTTTTCATCTTACTTAACGCAAAGTGAATAACTATGGCAAGTAAATTGATTCCTACTACAATAAAAACTTGTAAGCTTTCTCCAGATTGATGGTACTCGTACAAACCAGACAAGATTAAAATAATGGGCGCTAAAAAAATTAAGCCGATTCCATTACTATCCACGAAAGCTTTGCCAGAAGAAAGTCGTTCAGGTAATAAACTTGACACTGCCGCACCAACTGTGCTGCTTCCTGCAATTACACAAGCAATAGCAAGTAAGACCATCAAGTTTTCAGCTGCTTCACTAGCAGGTTGAAATAGACTTGCCGTTTGTACCTGTAACATCAAGGCTCCAAAGGTTGCGCCTAGATATAAAAACGGATGCCCAAGTACGGGTTTGGATTCAGGTAAGTCCTGATTCAATTTGTCCATTTCAGTTTTCATGCGTTCGTGTTTAGTAAAACTTTTTGAGGTGGTTTCATACACTTTTGAATGTGCATCTTTACTCACTTTCAAAGAAGTTGAAGCATAAGCTTGTACGACTAAATCAACCGCTTCTTCTTGGTCAAGACCTTTATAGCCTAACCAAATCGCTAAGTCTTTTGCTGAGCGAATTAAATTTGCTTTAGGCGCTTTTTCTGGTGAAGGTGAAGTAAAGAATTTCATGGTGTTTCCTATTTTGTTATTTCGTTTCAATAAAGGTAGATTAATTTGAAAAGTAAAACGGGATTGATAACATTACGGAACGTTACGAGTGTGAAAGCTCCTTTAAACCATCATAAAATTTCATCAGCCCTATTTGGTTTATACATCTTCTTATTGGAAGTGCGAGGCAAATGTGGGAGTTTTGTCTTATGCTTCACACAACAATATCAAAGCTAGAATCAGAAAATCCCCCTTTCGAGACAATATGAGGCGGTTTTACTCGAAATTTAGCCAAAGGGGGCTTGGGGGATTTCAATTTTGATTTTTCTTAACTCGGTGAACATCTTGTACTTGATTCAGGATCTCCACCTAGTACATCTTTCTGCTTTTAGTTCATCTTGAAATCTCCCTTGCCTCTTTGATGTTCATACGTCTTCGTACTCAAAGTTCTTGGCAAAAGATGGATTTTTTTGAACCTGAGATATGAATTCTATTCTTCACTAGGCTGAGATTCTGGGTCAAGCCCAGATTGACGAAAACTAAAACGGTCATCCTGAACTTGATTCAGGATCTCCGCCTAGCACATCTTTCTGCTTTTAGTTCATCTTGAAATCTCCCTTGCCCTCTTAGATGTTCATACGTCTTCGTACTCGAAGTTCTTGGCAAAAGATGGATTATTTTGAACCTGAGATGTGAATTCTGTTCTTCACTAAACTGAGATTCTGGGTCAAGCCGGAATGTCATAAAAAAAACGGTCATCCTGAACTCGATTCAGGATCTCCGTCTAGCACATATTTCTGCTTTTAGTTCATCTTGAAATCTCCCCTGCCCTTACATAATTTGCAAGAAACTCAAAATCGAATTCAAAAAGGATACTCACGAAAGCCTTCAAACTGAAACGACTTACTGACCGAGCCATTTTCTAATTCAGTAATCAGACGTTTACTTTTCGCATTAATACATTTCAGCCCATTTTTCTGAAAAAGACGAACCAGCATAAACGTGAATACGTGTTCCCCTACTACATAAATTGCATCTGCTTTATTGGACAGAACCCTAGTAAGGAGATTATTAGCAATATCGACTAACTTCTCATATTTCCATTCCGGCTCAATATGAGGAAATTCGATATCTACTACACTTATATAGTGTTGAATAGCATCGTGTTGTTGAGCTTCTGGCCAAGTAGAAAAAGGATGATTAGAAAGATTGATAAGCATAATAGTATTAGATTTGTTAAAAAATAAGCGGAGGCTTGCAGGTTTCTCTCGAGTAAACCAGGTAGAAAGTTTGCACCCAAGCTACAGCCCCCGCTGTACCCCAAAATTTCTGATAATTGAAATCCTGTGGATTTCTTGTGTGTGTATTTTGAAGACTCAAAGGTAAAAGCTTTAAGTCTTTATTATGATTACCGAAGCGTTACGAACTGTTACGAATTAGTTTTGAGGTGCGCTTGTTTTTTTTAAATATCTATACCAATTCTTACCCTAGAATGAATTCATCTTTTCGTTTATAGAATACTTTACATCATTTGAATTCCTTATTGCACTAGGCTGAGATGATGGGTCAAGCCCATCATGACAAACGGTCATCCTGAACTTGATTCAGGATCTTGATCTAGCCCATTGTTTAATTTATAACTATGCTTGATGTGTTGCCACGTATTTCTTTCTTCTCTTGGCGGAGATTCTGGGGCAAGCCCAGTATGACGAAAACAAATTCTGTCATCCTGAACTTGATTCAGGATCCCTGTCTAGCTCATCTTTTTGCAATAGCTATGTTTGACGTGATGGGACATACGTTTTTTTCTCTAAGCGGAGATTCTGGGTCAAGCCCAGGTACAAAATATAACGGTCATCCTGAATTTGAGTAATGAATATCGGCATAAATCTTTGTTTTTCCAATTTTTATCATCATGAAATCCCCCCATCACCCTTTGATTTTCTTGCGTCTTTTTGCGCAACGGTTCTTGGCAAAAGGGGGAGTTTTTTTGCTGTGCTTCGCACTATGTATTTATATGCTTCGCACTTAAATATCAACGCTCAAAAAAAAGATCATCAAAGCTCGGACCAGAAAATGCCCCTTTTGAGACTTTATGAGGCGATTTGCCTCGAAATTCAGCCAAAGGAGACTTTGGGGGCTGAATGCGGATGAGCATTCGGTACTAATAAAACTTTAGACATTGATTTCAATACGGAACTAAAAATTTCATAACTAAGCTTTCAGTTCCATGATTTCTTCAAAACTGAGTCCTGTAACCTCTATTACGTCTTTGATTGCCATTCCCTTTTTAAGAAGATTTTTTGCAATTCGTTTAGTACCAATTTCAATCCCTTCTTCCAATTTTGTATTCATCACCAACAAATCATCGCGATACACTTTTAGACTGAGTTCGTATTTAAAACGCTCATCTTCGGAGAGTTTAGCTAGTTCTGCTTTTTCTAAAAATTTCATAACTCAGCTTTCAGTTCCATGATTTCTTCAAAACTAAGCCCAGTAATTTCCATAATTTCTGGAATTGGAGTTCCTCTTTTGAGAAGAATTTTTGCTATATGCTTAATTCCTTGTCCAAAGCCATCTTCTCTTGCTGTTGTTATCACCAACAAATCATCACGATATACTTTTAAACTGCGTTCATATTTAAAACGCTCATCTTCGGAGAGTTTAGCTAGTTCTGCTTTTTCTAAAAATTTCATAAAGATGTGTTCCTTTATGTTGATGGGAATATTATGCAAACGTTCCATATTTCTGAGCAAGAAAAGCCATTTATCAAAGAGACTTTCCAATTCGTGTTCGGCTTTCTTGAACTTTGGAACTTCCAAATAAATATACGTCAACTTGTTATAAAATACATCGAATGTTTCCGTATTGAGTAATTGAACTCGGCTTAAGACACTGTTATTACTACTTCGAGTTTGCTCCAATTCAAAATCCATAATGGCAACCACATACACCGCAGTTTGCTCAAAACTCCAATCTCCTTTAATTGCTTGCTGCTGAATCGGAAAGGTGGAATAATAAATCAGGCGCTCTTTAAAGTTCTTTTGTTTTTGCCGCTGGATTTCAACAATAAAATGTTCTCCGCCCTGATTCCGGCAATATAAATCAAAGAATGCTTTTCGGTGTTCTTCACTTGATCCGAATTGTTCGGTGTTTAAATAAGTGATTTCTTCAATGATTCCTTGTTCTTCTGCAAGGAGTTCATTTAGGAAGGCGATTAAAAGTTCTTTTGCGGATTCCTCACCAAAGAGTTTTTTGAATCCAAAATCTGTAAAGGGGTTTATATAAGTTGACATAAGCGTACGTTTGAAAATTAGTGTTATGTCATAGAGACTCTTGAAAGGTCAAAACCTTACAGGATTTTTTATTTTATTTTTTAGCGTGGCGGTTTGTCATCCTGAACTCGATTCAGGATCCTGGCCTAGCCCATTGTTTTTTTTAGCTATGCATGATGGATAACATGTACTTTTTTCTTAACCAGGCGGAGATTCTGGGTCAAGCCCAGAATGAACAATTAGCCTAATTAGTAAAGAAAATAAAAGTAGTACTTTTTATTTTAGTATCCCTAAAAATTTAAAAACGGTAGAGGATAAGAATTAAATCAAATTGAAGCTATTGCTTTGAATTTAGTTCTGAATAAATACACTTAATTAAAAACAATGATTTTCAAATTGTTCGGATTTAATTGCGTTTATTAATCAATTTTAAAAAAACTAAGTGACATACTATCAATATGATAAATTTTCATTTAGTTTTTTATAAAGTTGAATTACTGTTCAGAATATTAATTCATTTAAACTCATTCTTAGACATGTTTAAATTTTTTAGTGTCGAAGGTAGTTCATCCATTTTATAATAACATAATTATGCTTTTTTTACACGTTATTCATTAAAAGTGCCTACTATTTTATTAAGGTCATGTTTCGTGTTTGAGAAAATCCATTCACATCAAGTCGATATAAATACATTCCACTTGGAAGATTCGAAGCATCGAAATGTTGTTCGTACTTTCCTGCGGTTTTAATCGCATCAACCAAAACAGAAATTTTTCGACCCAACATATCATAAACTGTAAGACTTACTTTTCCGACAGAAGGTAAACTATATTGAATAATTGTACTTGGGTTGAAAGGATTTGGAAAGTTTTGTGCTAACATTAATCCAATTTCTTTTTCCACTTTTTCAACATTGGTGGAAGTAAGCGGACTCACAACTAATGTAAATCGTGGAAGCATTGTTGAAACAACAAAATCAGGTTGGTTTATTTCTTTTTTTGATGCAGCTTTCGAGACCAAACTCACCTCAAACGAGTATTTTATTTCATCATTCAACAACGTTTTAATTCCAGAAAACGAGTCAATTATATATAGATTACTATTCTTTAAATCATTTTCTACTTCAAGGGTATAAGTCCCTTTCATAGTTGTTTCGAGGCCAATTGGGATTTCTATTTCATTATCTAACAAAGGTAAGTTATTGATATCTAATGCTTTTCCATTTATATAGCCACTGCTGATTAACAAGAAATTTGAGGTTAAAGGGTTAAATTTCCAACCATCATACTTATCAAAAGCTTCACTTCCTAACTCAGAAAACTGAATATACGCATCGTTTGAAGCTCCATTTTCATGTGTAGCAATTAATCGTATTTTTGGAATATTTTTCTTTTTCCCATGAAATGTACCACCTGTAGTTTTAGCACTTTCTGTAAACGAAACGGTAGCCGTTGTATTCGTAGCTTCAACCCAAAAACCTTGAAAAGGTGCGATTATTCCATTTGAGAGACCACCAACAGAACCGTTCCAAGCTCGATATGCTCCAACAGCTTGTGCAGAACCCTCACCATCATTAATAGTAGCGGTATAGGTTGGATCGTACACATAAACCGTACCATGTATATTCGTTGATGCGGCTTGAACCACATCCCAATCAATTGAAGATAAAAATGGATTCCCAGCTAAAGAATACACTCCAGCACCTCCATTCGCAGAAAAATTTACTGGGCTAGAATGTTCTTCCCCTGAAAGTAACACGGTTTTAGGAAATCCACCCTGAATCCCTTCTTTTAATAAATTATTATCCTCATATAGATAGGCTATAAATCCAGATCCAGAATTGATAGTTGTATTTAAACTTTCCGGAGGTGCAAAAGTAGTTCCATTGAACAAAAGAACTGAAGCTTGATTAACACTAATTAAAGGGGCGTTACTTCCTTCAAAACCTTGTGTCCAGAAATTAGCGAAAACATTAGTGTACGTTGAATTGAAAATTGGTGAAGATAACATGCGCCAACCTGTACCACCCGTAAGTTCCATTTTTGGATATTCAAAAACTCGCACGTGTCCTGAATAACTGTTATTTATGGGTGCACCTACGGCAATTGTTGAGCCATCAGATGATAAGGATAGTGATGATCCAAATAAATCATCAGCAGCCTCTCCTTCGAGATCATTTCCAAGTTGCGACCAATCTGAACCATTCCAAACATAAACGCTTGCTTTTCCAGCACTTGAATTACTCTCAATACCATAAGATCCGAATGCTACTACTGTTCCATCGGAGGAAAGAGAAACAGAAATTCCAGCCTGATCATCAAAATCATAACCTGTTAAAATACTACCTCGCTGAACCCAATTAACCCCGTCCCAAACATAAACTATTACCTCACCTGCGTAGCTGCCACCAGTATATGGAGCTCCAAAAGCAACTACCGTACCATCAGCTGATAATGAAACAGAAGAGCCCGCTTTATTACCATATTCTCCAACTATTTCAGTTCCTCGCAGTGTCCAAGATGTTCCATTCCAGAAATAAACTCGAATGTGACCATCCCCTCCCTCTGCATTTATAGCGCCAATAGCTACAACTGTACCATCGGCAGAAAGTGATACACTTGTTCCTGATTCATCATTTCCAGCCTCACCATCTATATCTGATCCTTGTTGCATCCAAGTTGTTCCATTCCAGAAATAAACTCGAACATGCCCTGCATACTGATCGGTTCCGCTATTTTTGGGAGCGCCAATAGCCACAATTGAACCATCTGCTGAAATAGAAACGGATCGCCCAAAATTATCCCAAGTAGATTCTCCATCGATATCGGAGCCACGTTGTTCCCAAGTTTCACCGTTCCAACTGAATACTCGAACATGGCCTATATTTGCAGATGTATTTGAGCTATAAACATCATTTCCATATGCTCCAATTGCTACAATGCTTCCATCAGATGATAAAGATAAAGATGAACCGGATAAATCACTAGGTGCCTCTCCATCTATACCAGCTCCACGTTGATTCCAAGAAGTTCCATTCCATTCATATATGCGAACTTGACCCCTACTTTCATTATATCCTTGCGCACCAATGGCAACAATACTTCCATCAGAAGATAAAGAAACTGCATTGCCTAATTTGCTGTATTGATTGTCCCCATCAATATCGAGACCTATTTGTGTATAGATTTGAGCATTTGATGTTAATGAGAATAATAGAACAAAAAGCGCAGAGATCGTAGTTTTCTTAAAAAGTATGATAAATTTCATTAGAATAATTTAAGATTAATATTATATTTAATTTAATAATCATGTAAATTTATTTTTATTTTTATTTTTAATATCTTCTTTCTAAGAAAAGATAGATAAAATAATTAACTCAATATAAGCATTTTATTATGAATAATTTCTATATCTTTTTAAAGTGCTTTTATTTTAATCAAAATCAAATGAAATTGCATTGTGTTTATACTCTAAAGAGTAAGACTTATCGGTAAGTTAATAAAATAATATTTAACTTTATCAACTTTTAGTTAAGTAAAAAAATAGAACCCCAATCTCTGAACTAATTAAGTATTCTTTTTTTGATAAAACCTCATTTCAATTTTGACCAGAACACACTTTGGTTTGTTCTTAATAATGATACGCTTTAGCTGATTTCTATCATTTAGCTATTTGTTTTTATTTAAGTTGCATCTTACAGGTCAAAAAACATATTCCAATGAACGATCATCTGAAAACTACAAATTGTTGATTTATATAAGTACGATTTTTCTAATTAGAGATTTAGATAATTTATTCGCAAATTCAGATTATTTGAAATGTTTACATCAATCATTTTCAATAATTACAAAACACTCAACTTTTTTCATTTATATCTAAGTCCTTATTATTGATATTTTTAGCTTATTCCCAAAAAAGTTATAAAAGTTTGAAATAATACTATTTTAATTTGCCTAAACTATCTCCCAAATTCACTTGCACTCTTAAGGTACCACGAAATAAAAAACAATTTTAATTCTATCTGTCTAATTTTCACATATATTCAGTAGCACTATGAAATGCTATCTTTGAGTCTACTTCAAAAAGTCGATTTTGGGGTTTGTCGCTATCAAAATCCTGCAAATTAGCCGAATATTTTGCGAAAACTACTTTTGGGAGTTAGGCTCAGCCTATAAAATTTGTCGCTAATTTCGAAATTCTTACTTAAATTCCAGAGATAAAAGACTTTTTACTTGTTTTTTTAGGGATATTTGTTAAATATTTTCACCATTTCTTATCTCCAACACAAGTTTTTATGAAAAAAATCGCTTCTCTATTCCTTCAAGGCCTACTTTATCTTGCCCCTATCTCACTTACATTTTATGTCCTTTATTTGAGCTTTGTTTTAATTGATGACATCGTTCAATCACTCATTCTAGATATGTTCGGTGTGGACATTTTTGGTGTTGGTTTTTTAGTGATGTCAATCATTTTGATTTTGACCGGCTATTTAGGACAAACTATTTTAGCACAACCTTTTCGTTTTATTATTAAACGAGTAATTGCTAAAATCCCCTTCTTAGAATTCATTTATTCTGCGCTTAATGATTTATTCAGTGCTTTTGTTGGAAAAGAACGCAAATTTAACAAACCGGTCTTGGTTCGACTTCACCCTGAAAACTCAACTCTAGAGAAATTGGGTTTTCTAACTGAAGAAGATTTAAGTCTTTTGGGAGAAAAGGATAAAGTGGCGGTGTACTTCCCTCATTCTTATAATTTCTCTGGTGAGTTATTTATCGTACCACGTGAATTCGTTACGCCAGTGAACTTGAATCCAAGTGATGTGATGAAGTTTATTGTTTCTGCGGGGATCACAGATTTAGATTAAATTGTTTTTTCGAATTCTTTAGGACTCACAGTCCTTAAAGGACTGTGAGTCCTAAAGAATTCGAAAAAACCTAAACGCGTTTTACGAAGTGCGTATTTCCTTTTACGCCGTTTTGGGCGGCGGCGAAATCTATCGTATCTATTCCGTAGGTATTATTAATACAATCTGCGGCTCGGGAGAGATTTCTAAATCGATCGTCTTCTTCAAAAAATAATTCTAACTGATCCATTTGTAGCATTTCGATGGTATGGAGTCCAATTCCCCGAATTTTGTGCCCTTGTTTGAGCGCCATATTCACTCTATACATCACTTGTGGTACTAAGGCATCAGAGACGTATTTGTCCAAATTGGTGAAGCCTGCCGTTGCAAACGCAAACGATTGCCCCTGCCAACGCACATCTTGAAATCGAATGTGACAAGCCCATTTTCGTGCTTTTCTTCGATAACCTCGCAAGCGATAACACACCCGACGGATCGCTTTTATCACCTCTCCTTCCACCTCATCGGGATTTACCGTCCAACTAGAAAACGTGTGCATATAACTGACTTCATCGGGAACGTGATGTTCATTATCTAATATTCGCGCCTTATCTTGTCCCGTTACGATTTCATGAAACAACTTCCCCTGCATTTCACCAAAAAGCCGTTTGAAGGGCGCCGGACCGAGTCGAAACGCATCGGCAATGGTGATTAATCCTTCTTCTACTAAGCGTTTGTAACGACGAGAACCAATTCCCCAAACTTCATCTAATTTGAGAGGAAACAAGTGTTGTGCGGCATCATCGGGATGCTGAACAAGGGTAAATCCATCGGGCTTTTTTAAGTCTGATGCGAGCTTCGAATAGGTTTTGCTGTAGGCTACACCAACAGAACAGACAAGCCCAAGATCATCATAGACTGTTTTTTTTAATTTATGCGCAAATGCGGTAATTTCCTCAGGTTTACTTCCAACCATAAAGGTTAAATCCATGAAGTATTCATCCATCGAGTATTTCTCTATTTCGGGAGAGAAGTCGTCTAGAATTTCACGCAAGCGCCTGCTTATACCTTTGTACTTTTCATAATCGATTTGCATGAACAAGATGTAGGGACAGATTTGCTGCGCCTCAAAAGCGCTCATTGCCGTTTTGATTCCCAATTTCCGCGCCTCATAACTAGCCGTTGCGACTATTCCGCACGCAGTTCCATCGGGTTTTCGCCAGCCGCCCATAGCAAGGGGCAGTCCATATAAATTAAAAGCGCGTTGTTCGACTTGGGCATAGAAGCAATTCATATCAAGATGTAAATATAGACGAGGTTTAACACGCACATGTTGATGTTCTTTCGCCACTGTGCTGTACAGGGTTATGCGGTGAACGTCGTGTTCTAGATCATATTTGTTGCCTCGATCGAGTTTCATGGAATAATTTACACATATATTTTATATATAGATGTAAAAAGGTTTATGGTTTGAGGCTTCAGGTTTATGAGTTTTTTTTTAGGTGAGAGGTTTTAGGTTTTAGGTGAGAGGTGAAAGGTTGGGTTTTTTGGGCTTAGCTTTTGGTTTGTATTGTTTGTTGGGATGTTTTTATTTGAAACTTGGTGTTATGTTGTTCTGCTCCAATGCTGCATTAGTTAAACTTGTCCATTGTACCTTGATAAATGAAAATGATAAAAGTGACAAAATTTCTGGCTGAAACTACTTGTAAATTGCTCATTGCTCATTGCTCATTGTCAATTGATTTAGTAGCATATCTGAGTAAGATTCTTTCATGAGTTGTTCTTGTTTTAGTTCAAAGAACTTGAACCAAAAATCACATTGTTCTTTTAAAAATTCTTTTTTGAGATTACCGGTTTCGTCTATTGCTTCAACTTCAATAAACGCTCCTAATTGATCAACTTCATCAAAATGAAACTTTACATTATCCATGAAATAGATTTTTCGTTTCTTATCAACGACTATTTTTACTCCTAAATGATGTGTTAGAATATTTTTTAGTGCTTTGTCGGCTTTATGCTTGTAAAGAACGACTTCTGAAAGCTTAGAACTTGCAGTGTTTTCGCGGTCATATTGAATCAGAGCGCTTTCGATTGTTCCTTCACGAAGCTTTAAACGTCCTTTTGTTGCATTAAAATACGTATCAATCTGATGATCAAGTCCTTTATACAAAGCTGATTTAGTTTTCAATTTCTCCTCATAAAATTGAGTTTCACTTACTTTAGCTTTAAATTCTATAATCTTTATTTTCATTTTATTCCAACGTTATTAATAAATAGTTACTTAAATTAATTTAATTTGAATCCACAATGTTTACAGAATAGAGCATCAACATCATGTCCGTCTTTCAAACAATTTGGACATGATTCAGTGAGCCGTTTCTTGCTCTCTTTCTTTCGATCAATTAATGCCATTTCAGCAGATACAATTCCTGTAGGAACCGCTATAACTCCAAATCCCATAATCATTAAGACCACTGCAATGAGTTTTCCTAAAGCGGTAACTGGCGAAATATCTCCATATCCAACTGTTGTCATGGTAACAATTGACCAATAAATTGAGGTCGGAATATCAACAAATCCATTTTCTTCACCTTCTACTACATACATAACGGATCCAAAAAGAATGGCATTAATTAACACAACAAAAATAAAGACACTTATTTTGCGCCTACTATTATAAATGGATTCAAGAATTGCGTCTGCAGCGCTCATGTATGCTACGAGTTTCAAAAGACGAAAAACTCGTAATAAACGAATGGCTCTAAACGAAAGTAAAACATGTATTCCTGGAAATAAGAGAGATAAATACGTTGGTAAAATCGCAATTAAATCAATTATTCCATAAAATGAGACTAAATATTTGATGGATTTATTTACTACATATATTCTTAACACATATTCTATCGAAAAGATTGCAGTAATCGCATACTCCGCATATAAAAGAAAAATACCAAACTCATTTCTGATGGATGCAACGGATTCTAGAATTACCGTAAGTAAACTCAGTAGAATTAATCCAATCAGACTCATATCAAAAAGTTTACCTGCTGAAGTTTCCGCTTCAAATATTATAGAATGAAGGCGATGACGTAAAGTTGACATTGATGGATGTGTTAATTCGAGTAGTTCAATTAGCTTAATAATACAAAAAGCCGATTTAACCTGAGTTGGAGATCAATGATAAAATTAAAATGAGTTTGAGTATCGTGAAATTTCCTACCCCTTTATAATTCATGCGGCATCGGACTGAAGTTCCCAGTAAAAGACGTAGTTTTGGTTTCTAGAGGTGAATTTCTTTCTTTACCAGGCAGAGATTCTGGGGCAAGCCCAAAATGACAGAAAAAAAGTCATGCTGGACTCGATCTAGCATCTCGACCTAGCTCATCTTTTCGCTCTTATAAAACAGTACGTGAAGTGAATTTATTTCGGCACTAGGCAGAGATTTCGGGTCAACCCAGTATGATATATGTTAATAATGAGCCTCTGTTAAGACTTTCCTACTCGTCTAAATAATTCCCAATCATTTCCATCAGCAGTTTTGCTGCTGTATCATACTCACTTTTCCGTTTAGCGATGACCTCTATGGAATTCCCCTTAACTAGTTTTTGTTTATTAAACAGGTTAAATAATTCTTGACGTGTTTTTTCATGAATCTTTCCCATCTGCACTGTTAAAAAAGTATCTAAAACGGTTACATCTTTTGCCAATTTAGCATGTAAGGCATCATATTCGTTCCTAATTTTATCATTCCTTTTACTATTTTCTCCATTTAATACTTCTTTTAAAGAAAATAAAGGTTTCATTTTATCCGATTGTGTTTCTTTACTTTCGGGTTGTAATTCACCGGTCTCTTTAACAAATAAATTTTTAGCAATTTTATCGATTGCATGCATTTTAACTAAAAACTGTTGAATTAAATTATCAATTAATGCTTTCTCCGATGCAAGTATTGTATTTTGTTTTTTAGTAAGTTCAAGTATTTCTTGTTTAAACCCATTTCGTTTCTGATAAATATCGAACTCAATTCGTTCTAACTCTTGTTGAAGACTTTTTATAGAATCATACAATTTAACTCGATCATTAGTTTTCAGAAGACTTTTTAATTTTGAAACGAATTTTGTATTAACCGGTTCATGCAAAAATCCAGGTTTGTGCAAGGTAATGGAAGAAATTGTCGAAAAAACCAATCGATCTGAATACACAGGATTACCATAACTTCCCGTTTGTGAGGGCAATCGTCGATTTAAGTGCATTCCAGGATTTGGAGTTAACTCATGGCACCAATCAGATGCTTTTGGACGAAATTCTGGACGATTCTTTGTAGAATCTAAAGCCAGAAAAAACAACTTTTTAATTTCAGAATCCATTGTGCTAAACCGCTTATGTGGTGGCGGAATTACTTTAAACTTTGGAGCATGAACTCCTTGTACAAAAAAGCCTCGTTCAATGATTTCACTCACATTAGTATGTTTTTCAAAAGGTGAATTTAAGGTTCCTGTAAAGGGATGTATTCCAAATAAAACCCTGTAAAATAAAACCGCTAAACTAAACCGATCCCATGTTTCAGAAATTTTCTGAGTTGAAACCTCTTTGATGTGAGTATAAAACTCTGGTGGCGTGTACTCAGGAGTTGCAACATGCGCCGGAAATAGTACTTCATTTTGATCAATAATTTCTGTTGAATCCACATCAATAATCGAAATTAATCCATCTGGTTTAATCATCATATTATCAGGTTTTAAATCTACTAATACATACGACTCTGATTCATGAATGAGCGCAATGGCAGCAGCAATATTGTAGCAAATTTTCTTGCGTAAATCGAGAGATAAGGGATGCTGAAAAGATAGTTTATCCCATTCTTTATTAATCGTTTTTGGCAAATTGGGATGACACAATAATTCCAATTTAATTCCAGTTGCCCTTGGCATTGTATAACCTGCAAATCCTTGCGAATCATACGCTAAAGCTGATGGCCAAACTACAGAATGATGCCCTTCATAGTTAGAAAAATGAGGTCTGTGCTGAACCATGTAAGCCAGCTTCTTCTCTTTTTCTTCAGTTGCTTTACCTTTCCGATATAATTTTACTACCTGATTTACATAATTGACCGGAGAAACTATGGAATAAATATCCGCTTCTCCGCCACTTGCAATTGGCTTTAAATCAACCTCAATTGTAGTTTGGTTTGATAAATTATATCGTTTTCTCATTGGTGTTTTCAGGTTCAAATACAGCTAAAATCATGGTCTTATCGTCAGTTTCTGCGCGTAATTTGGCATTTCCGTTTTCTAAAAAGCCTGCCCATAAACGATTAATTTTATCTTGAGAAAAACCTGCCCATTTCATTTTAAATAGATTCTGATAATTAGGCTCAAAAAACGGCTTAAATGGTTTATTGGGATCATAATATTTACCTGTTTCTTCATCAAAACTTAGCATTTCGAAACTTGCTCGTTCACAGCCATCAGTTAATAAAGCAACCGCTGAAATCGATTCATTAATCACATTTGCATCAAAATAATTAGAAGAAATTGATTCATCCCATAATTCAGATGTAATAAAAACCGTTTGGTTTGCTTCTTCCCCTTTCATAGGATTAATTGCAGCTTTCCACTCTTCATTTTCGGTTCTAATTGCCGCTCTTCCATCACCAATATGTGCGTAAGCCATTCCATATCTTGTAGATACAGCAAGCATTATGGTACAAGAAAAGGCTTTATAATCTGTTTTTACTTCTTCTGCAATTTGCTGAATTCCTACTTTTACAGCTTTAAAAATAAAAAAGAGTTCTTTTTTCCATTGCACAGCATCTGGTAAAACACGATTGTAAAACCACTTATTTTTTTCAATTCGTTCTTTAAGGATATCAACTGTTTTTTTTACAACGAAGGCTGAGCCAACATGAGAATGTGAGCAAGAACCTGCGCCATCAGAAACGATTGTTATCAAAAATTCTCCATCTGATGAAAACCAAACCGCAGAACTATCCTGACAAGGCGTTCCGCTTTGCAAATGAGCAGAACCAGTAACCGAAGCTTGGGCAATAATTGCCTTTTTATTCATAGTGAGCGTTTAATCATATTTGAATTTGAGCCCAACCTGCAGGTGATGGTAAACTTAACATTTGCCCTTCTGAAGATTTCGAAACCATGGCTATACTGGCACTTAACCATTTAAACAATTCGGTAAATGCCAAGCCCTTTAAAGGTAATGGTGGTGTATTGGAATGACTTATTTCAGCCAATTTTTTGTGATTATATCCCTCAACCCCAACGGCATAAAATAAAAATCCTTTGTTATTTACTTTAGTCTCAATTTCCTCTGCTAAACCTGTAACATCCTGATCTTTATCTGGTTTGCCATCGCTGATTAGCATGATCCACGGACGATAATACGTTTGCCCTGTTGATTTATACCATTCTTTACGTTCTTCAGCAACATTAATGGCTAAACGAACACCATCTACCAATTTTGTTGACCCATTTGTTCGCAAATTTGGCATTTCAAAATTTGAAGTTAACGCAGGTTCTTGAATTAAATCCGCTCTTGAACCAAAAGTTACTACTGCAACTTCTATACGTTGCGCAGCTACAAAATCTTCCTGCACTTCACGCTGAAAATCTTTTAAACCTTGGTTTAATTCTTCCATTGGTTTCCCATTCATTGAACTTGAAACATCTAAAACAAGCACACAAAGACATTTTTGTTCATAATTGTCGGGAGATTCCCCGCTGAAAGCATATTGTTCTGGATTTTCAGACATGATACTGAGATAGTTTATTAGACTTTGAATTTCGTATAAAATAATGAATACTTCAAAGGACTCACAGTCAAATACGCTTTTTTAATCAATTTAAATAAATAAAACTTATTGCTTAATCTCTATTTTAATGGCACTTCATTGAATCAATACGATTTAGTTTGTATCATTTCTCATTGATATTTCCTTAATTAGGATTTTGAGATTTTGCTTTACAACGAATTACACTATTAACATGAATTCGAGATAAATGCTAAAATTATGGTAACAATTCTTATCTCGAACTCTGGTCATTAGCTATTTAATATTAGTTAACATATTGACTTATGTCATTCAAATCAAATGCATTACGAGCTGTAAGTTATTTTTCAAGTTCATTATTTCATAAAGAGTCTATTGAAGAAGTTCTTTGGAAAATAACAAAAAATGTGATTCACAAATTAGATTATGAAGATTGTGTAATTTATCAATTTGACAAAAACACGAATCTCCTTCATCAAATTGCTGCTTATGGAAACAAATTGGGTGATTCTGATAAGATTAACAATCAGATTGAGCTAAAATTAGGCGAAGGAATCGTTGGAAGTTGTGCTTTAAGAAAAGAATATATTTTAGTTAAAGATACCATTAACGATCCTCGTTATATTATCGATGATATTCAGAGGAGATCAGAATTAGCCGTTCCCATTTTAGTAAATAATGAATTATTTGGCGTTATTGATTCTGAAAACAGTAAAGCAAACTTTTTTGATGAAGATGATATTCATCTACTTATTATTATTGCTTCTATTTGCTCTCAAAAAATTAGTGATTTATTGTCAAAAAAGCCGATTCAGGTCAACCAAAACAATATTTACTTTTTGAAATTCAAAGAGTATATCATTGATAAGAAAGCTTACAAAAATCCCGAACTCTCTTTAGAATACACAGCTGATTATTTGGGAATATCGGCGGGATATTTATCGAGAATCATTAACGATATTACTGATCAAAGCTTTTCGAATTTTATAAATTCTTGCCGTGTAAATGAGGTTATTGATTCTTTGCAAAATAAGCGATTCCATCATTATAGCTTATTATCAATTGGATTAGAAGCTGGTTTTAATTCTAAAGCAAGTTTTCAACGAAATTTTAAGACACAAACAGGAAAAACACCTTCGAGTTATCAATCTGAGTTAAATAGCATAGATTTAACTTAGCTTACCCTTTACTCTACCAAAAAATTGTTTCCTTTTTGCAGGTCCGATATTCTTTATTAGACTTGAATTAAAACTGAATCCGTGAATTAACTTTGTGGATTTGCCATTTAAATTAGTACGAAAGCTATTGGTACTATTTGTTTTGTATTTGTAGAAGTAATCATAATATAAGCGTATTTCTTTAATGAGCTATACATGATTAAAATCAATAAATATTGATACTTAATATCAGAATCACATCTCCTCTGCCTTCAACTATTAGAAAATTTTAACATTCACTATTCTTATTCATCGTTAGATTACCCACTAAATTTTTCATTCTAATATTGACTTTAAATGAAACTAATTAATTTCCACCATCTGAATTTTTTATTCCTTTTGAACTTCAGTGTTTGAAGTCTAAACAATTTAAAAATGTTAAAGTGATAAAAAATTTAGTGAACTCTATTATCCACTAAATAACAAAACATTGAAAAGACACAGGTTTGAAAAGCCGTGTCTTTTTTTTTGATTAATACTACTGAGTTTTAATAATTAACTGAGTTCCAGCTAAGAAAATAGTTGATGAGATATTTTCAATTCCATTTTCCATACCGAACTCGAGGGCTAAACATCTATCATAGGCTTGATTTTATTAGAATTATAGTAGAAAATTAACAATAGTAATAACTCATGCCTTTAAATTCAAAATAGCGTTTACTGTATAATAAAGAGTATTTGAGTAAATGATTCAAAAGGAACCATGAATAAAAGCAATAAATTACGCGCTTAGATTTACTATCCCATATAGTTAGTTCAATACCTAAAAATCAAACCAAAAAAAGTTTACCTATTTTAGATTTTATTACTCATATTAGTGAAATTTAAATCATCTTTTGTTAAGCTTTTGATTTATCGTAAATTCATCAATATGAAGTTAGTATTACTTTTATTTGTCTTTTTTTTAAATTCAAGTCTTAATTCAGACTCGATTGCGCAATCAATATCAGGAAAAATAATTTTACCAACTCAGGCCGTTAAATCTGTCAAAAGAGGCCCTTATGGCAAACCAGCTACTGTAAATAAATCGGGAAATGAATCAGAACAAGTAAATCAATCCATAATTGTGTGGATTGAAAGCGATACTGAACAAGAAATTAAATCTGATAAAAGTGAGATACCTGTTTTAAATCAAAAAGAAATTCAGTTTGAACCGCGCTTAATTGTTATCAGGCAAGGAGAAAAAGTTAAGATTAAGAACAATGATCCTGTTTTTCATAATGTGTTTAGTTTATCATCGGTAAAAAAGTTTGATATTGGAAGAAGAACTCAAGGCGAATCGGTTGATGTTGCTTTTGAAAAACCTGGAATAGTTACTGTTTTTTGCGATATTCACTCTCACATGAATGCAGAAATTGTGGTTTTAAGTAAAAAAACAGATCAATGGATAACGGCAACCCCTGATGGAAGTTTTGAATTAAATGGAACGCAAAAATCAACCTACACGCTTCATGCCTATTCACCTGGTTACAAAGAATACAGTAAAGAATTTAAGACTTTAGACACTACGACTAATTTAATTATCACTTTAGAAAAATGAAACGACACTTAAGCATACGATTAAAGTTAATATTGAGCATTTCTGGTTTAATTATGCTTACTATTGCCTTAGTTATGTTTGGAGTAACGTTTCAAGTTACAGAGCGAATAAACACTGATATTCAACGAAATTTTAAAGAAAAAGCGGAGATTTTCGGAAGAATTCAAGAAATCCGTTCTAGACAATTAGCCCAAACGGCTATTTTATTAGCTGATGTTCCAAGTTTACGAGCTGCAGTTTCAACACAAGACTCTAGAACAATAAATCAAAAACTACGCGATGAACTTCGAGTTTTATTAGATTTTGATCCTGTAGTACCAGATACCTTAATCCCAGATAGTTATTTCTTTAATGCAGATTCTGCGGGATTATTGGTTATTTGCAATCCTGAAGGAGTGGTTCTTGGTCAATTATCTTCCATTCCAACATCAAAATTTTCTATTGCTGAACGACCTGGTTTAATAAATGCATTACAGGGCGAATACGTAACCAAACCATCTATTTGGAGTGTATCAGGCAGTTTTTATTCGGTTGTTTCCGTTCCTATTTTCTCTGGGGATTATGTAATTGGAACACTTTCTTATGGTTTTCCCTACCGCAAAATTGAGGCCATTCAATTAGCAAAAGATATTGGAAGTGAAGTTAGTTTTTTCATTAAAGGGAATATGATAAGCACTTCATTTACTTCAATTTCAGAAAAAGAACTCTTAAATCTATCAAAAAATGTAAGTTCTGCTGGTTTGGAGGTCGAAAACACCTCTAATTCAGTTAGTTTTTCGGAGGAATTACAAGACCAAGATTGGCAAATCTTTGTCACTCGTATGAAATTGTATGAAGGTGCTGAACAACCGAGATCCTATTATGTAATTGCTAGTTCTTACTCTGAACGAATCAAAGAATTACTCTCCTTACAAACGAGTATCATTTTGTTTGGTTTGTTAGGAGTGGGATTTTCGATATTTGTCGGAATAATATTTGCATCTTACGTTTCAAAACCAATTGATTTGCTTGTTTCAGGTATTAGAAGAATGGAAAAAGGAGATTATGCGCATCCTGTTCCTGTAACTTCAAACGACGAATTAGGTCTTCTAACAGATACGTTTAATCAGCTTTTAAATACCCTTAAAGAGCGACTTGAAATGTTAAAATTTGTTTCAAATGCTACAATTGAAGCTATACGTAAAAATTTGACGGACAGAGACTTAGGTGGGCAACGTAAAGAAGTAACCGTATTTTTTTCTGATATTCGAGGTTTCACAAAGTGGAGTGAAAAAAGACCGCCTGAAGAGGTCATCTCAATGCTAAATGAAACGTTAAGTTTTCAAGCAGAGGTAATAAAAAAACATGGTGGTGATATTGATAAATTTGTAGGTGACGAAATGGTCGCTGTTTTTGAAGGGGATAAAAAAGATCGCCGTGCGGTTCAAGCTGCAATTGATATTCAACAAAAAGCATCAGAAATCCTTTTAGCAGCCGGATTAGAAATTGCCATTGGAATTGGAATTAATACAGGAGCAGTGGTAATGGGAGCAATGGGATCAGATAACAGATTGGATTATACTGTAATAGGAAATCATGTAAATCTTGGAGCTAGATTATGTTCAGCCGCAGGGCCTCATAAAATCATCCTTTCAGAAAACACTGCTAGAAATTTAGAACGAAGTACAAATTTAACTGAATTAGAACCTGTTTCAGTAAAAGGTATAGAAAAACCCGTTCAGATTTATGAAGTGAATTGGGAAGAAACAAATTGATTATTTTCAAGTGATTAGTGAACAAAAAAATATGATTATGAAAAAAAATATAACGTTTTTATCTACCCCAACTCTCCTACTTTTTTGTTTAAGTTTATTTACAACAATTAAAGCACAGCAAATTACTTGGGGCGGCTTAGTTGATTTTGAAATTCGCAAAGGTGGACAAGGAGCTAGAGCATTGTTAAACCAAACGCCAAATCCGAATTGGTCCTTTTTTATGCCAAATATGAGATTATTTATGACCGCTGATATATCAGAAAAATGGTGGTTTAATGCCACCTTACAATCGGATTATTATGGTCAAGAAACCATGCACTCCCCTTTTTTCTCCTTGCTGAATATCAATTTTCAACCATTTGAAACGAATAATTTTACGATTCAAGCAGGTAGAATTACAACTCCTTTTGGTTATAATCATCGCCAAATTCTTTCATCTGATAATCCTTTTGCTAATTTATCCTTAGAAAGTGCCTGGAATCTTAGAGTTGACAAAAAGTTGGGTTACTTCCCTACCGGACCTATTGATTACTCAAGTAATTCAGGAATGGCTCCTGTTTATCAAAGACGTTATACACAAGGAATGGCAGTAACAGGAACACTAGGGAAAGCCAATTTTGTAGATTACACTATAGCCATTACAACGGCTCCTGCATCTGGTTTTTTAGAATATAGCCAAGGGAGTCCATCTTTTATTGGAAGAGTTGTATTACAACCTGTTATTTGGGCTAAAATTGGAGCTTCATTCTCGCATGGTAGTTATATGATGCGAAATGAGGATATGAATAAAAATCTGACAGACAAGGAATTACAAAGTTTTAAACAAACTATTTATGCCTTTGATGCAACGTTTAGTTATTCCTATTTTGAATTAACTGGACAGTGGTTATACAACAATTGGGGCGCTCCACTTCAAGGAATTACATCCACAGCAGATATTGTCCCTCCTCACGAAAAACTTGATTTAGAGCTAACTCATTGGCTAATTCAGTCAAAAGTAAATCTTCCTTTTCTAGTTGGTGCTTATGTAGCTGTACGATATGAGAATATGGATTTTGGTGATAATCCATCCAAAGTGATGTTTCCCAATGGAAATCCTCCGCCTTGGATTGCAGAAACAAATAGATATGAATTCGTTTTTGGATACAAAATTACACGAAGTATAATTGGTAAATTATCTTGGCAAGATGGCTCAAATGAAGGAACCGATAGAGATGATTATGTTTTTACTGCGCAATTATCTGTGGGCTTCTAGTTTAAAAAGGCTTAAGGTTTAAGGTTTAAGGTTTGAGGTTTGAGGTTTGAGTGGTGGATAATTTCTCATTTCTCATTTCTCATTTTTTTGTTACCAGTCGATTGGGAAATAATCTTTTAGGAATTTTCCCCACCAATGTTTTCCTGTATTCATACCATCTAAGAGTGGATCTAAAATTCTTGCTGCGCCATCAACGATATCTAATGGTGGCTGAAAATCGTGAAACTCTTCTTTAAAACGTGATAATTGAACGGGATCTTCATCCGTAACCCAACCCGTATCAACAGCATTCATATAGATTCCATCTTTTGCAAAATCCGAAGCTGATGTATGTGTCATCATATTTAAAGCTGCTTTTGCCATATTTGTATGGGGATGTCGATCTGCTTTTTTAAATCGATGAAACTTCCCTTCCATTGCCGTTACATTCACAATATGCTTTTGACCAGTATAATCTTTTCTCATTAAATGAATCAGTCGATTTATTAAGACAAACGGCGCAATAGAATTGACTAACTGAACTTCTAAAAGTTCTGCCATCGGAACATCACCCAAACGCAAACGCCAGCTATTTACCGTTCTTAAATCAATTTGCTGTAAATCGGCATCTAATTTTCCTTGAGGAAAAACTTCATCTACATCAACTGAATCGTCAAAAGTGTATGGAATTTGAGATAATTGAGCTGAACCACGAATTCCAATTCCGGGGCCTTTTGCTGTCCATGAAACGGGAAGATTTCTTTCTTGTGCGGATAATTGTTGAGTAAATCCGCTTAGTTGTTTCTTTAGATTTTCATGCTTTCTTAATAAATAGGCAGCCGATTCGGGTAATCTGTCAATAGGAGCGGTTTCCATCGGCATTAAATGAGCATAAAATCCAGTCGGACGGCGAACAGTTTGAGCCGCATTATTAATTATGAAATCTAATCGTGGAAAATTCTGTTCCACAAAAGTCGCAAATAACTCCACACTTGGAATATGTCGTAAATCTAAACCGTGAATATGTAGTTTATCTTTCCAAACTTCATAATCAGCTTCTTTTGAAAAACGAATGGCAGAATCAACTGGAAAACGAGTTGTTGCAATAAGTGTAGCACCAGATCGCAACATCATCAAACTAGCCTGATATCCGATTTTTAAACGAGAACCCGTTATTAAAGCAACCTGCCCGGCTAAATCAGCGGATTGAAAACGTTTAGCATAGTTATAATCGCCACATTCTCTGCACATAGAATCGTAAAAGTGATGAACTTTCGTGAATTCTTTTTTGCAGACATAACAGTTTCTAGGGGAAGTTAAATCGGGGCGTTCATCATGTTCATGAGCTGGTAATTGTAACAATTCAGGTGCTTCAAAAACAGTTTTTAATCGCGCTTGTCTGATTCCTGAAGTTGCTCTTGCTTCACGATCTTTTTCTTGTCCAGCACGCTTCTTAGCAGTCTTTAGGGCTTTTTTACGCTTTAATAATTCTTCGCGTGAAGGTTTAGAAAAAAAACCGGCTTCTTTAAAAAGCTCTATACGTTGTTCTTCAGTAAGTTGAGCAAAAACAGAAGCGTCTGCGTTTATTTGTTTTAAAAGATGAATACATTCATCAACGAGTTCTGAGTTTATCTCGTATTTATCATCAGGTAATTCGACGGTATAACTTGGCATGCGTCAAAAATACAAAGTTTATGGCGGAGAATGGAATAAGAAATTGAACGTTCGAAGTTCGAAACTAAAACTCTCTTATATGTTAAAAACTGAATTTAATATAGCGCAAGTGTCCGCTCGTGATTAGAATCCCCGAACCTAGCGCGAGCGTCCGCTCGCGCCAGAATTAGACTTATAAAGAAATTCAAAACTTATTTACAATTTCACTATTTTAAGCCAAACTAGTTAACCATTATTTGCTCTGATTATGGATATCATCACATCGTACTATTACTCTTTTAATAATGGCGATTTAGCCAAATTTGCATCACTTTTAGATGAAAACATCATTCATGATATCAATCAGGGAAATCGAGTTGTTGGGAAGCGTGAATTTCTCGATTTCATGTATCACATGAATAGTTGCTACAAAGAAACTTCAACAGATTTAGTTGTTATGTATTCTGAAGATAAATCTCGAGCTGCCGCAGAATTTACAATTCATGGTACTTACATGAAAACAGTTTCAGGTTTACCAGAAGCTCATGGACAAAAATATGTATTATCTGTCGGGGCTTTTTTTGATATTCATAAAGGCAAAGTTATTCGAGTGACTAACTATTACAATCTGAACGATTGGCTAAAACAAATAGAAGGTTGATGAATCTTTACAAGTGAATAGAAGTCTTAAGTTTATATCTATAATCCTGATTTTATTAGGATTACTATTCAATGAATATTTCATAAGTACTTATTTTTCTTATGATGATTCTATTTCAAGATTAGATATTCGTTATGGTATTTGGGGTTTTCAATCTATCTGTTTTATTCTTGGCATTGGTATTTTTTTCTTTAATGAAAAATTGAGAAATCGAATTAAACATGGAATTCTGAATATAAGTCTCTTCGGGTTTTCTGTTCTTGTATCACTCTTTCTCGCTGAAATTATTACTCGGATTATTAGCCCTTTACCTAACGGTTATCCAACGGGTGATTTATTATTTCAGCCTGATTCCGTTTTAGGTTGGAAGTTCATTCCCAACTTAAAAACAAAAGTTAATTGGCCATTAGAATCTTCCGTTGAAGTAGAAATCAATAATTATGGATTTAGAGATGATGAGAATAATGAGTTGAATTCTATTTGGCTAATTGGCGACTCATTTGTTTCGTCACTTGAAGTGAAAAAAAATAAACGCTTTACAGAAATCCTTGAAGCAAAAACGAATCTAGAAATAAGCAATCTTGGTGTAAACGGTTATGGCCCGGTTCAATATTATTTATTGACAAAAGAATTACTAAAAACGCACAAACCTGAGCATATTTACTACCTTTTTTATATCCGAAATGATATTTATGATGCATCAGGAATTCAAGATTGGATTTATGGATTCAGCAGACCAATCATTAAACAAGATTCTATTATTTATCCTAGCAATTATTTAACAAAATCTGTTCAAGAAGATCAAAAACGCTATTTAAAAAAGAATCCCATTCGCCCTGAAGATTTTCATCTCTACAATCATTTACAAAGAGCGAATCAATCCCTCACAACTTCAAACTTAATTCTGCCAGAAATTGGCTTACTCAACACTAAAATAGATTCTCTTCATACACTTAGTTGGTCAGCTACATTTGAAGCTCTCACTGCTATTAAAAAAATATGTACCCAAAACGAGATTCTTTTTACTCTAATTTTAGCACCAACTCCCGTTCAAGTAGAAACCAATCTTTGGCAAGAAATAGTTCAACAATATCAACTAAACGAATCCGATTTCGACTTAAATCTACCACAAAAAAAACTAATCCATTATTTTAAAACAAACACTATACCCTATTTTGATTTAACAGAATCACTTCAATTAGAATGGGAGAGAACTAATCAAGATGTATACTTTAAGCGCAATCTTCATTGGAATGAACTTGGTCATCAAATTGTAGCTAAAACACTTTACGATTCCGTATTCCAAAAAAAAGGCGGTTGAACTAAATCAAACCGCCTTTTAAAAACTTGTGTTATCTATTAACGATAAGCACCGGCTAATTTTAGCCTATTAATAGCTCTTTTTAGTGAAGCTTCAGCTCTAACGCGATCAATATTAGCTTCTGAAAGCCTTTCTTCAGCTCTTTTTTTAGATGCTTGAGCACGTTCAACATCAATATTATCAGATCTTTCAGCAGATTCAGCTAACACAATAATACTGTTGTCTTTCACTTCGGCAAATCCACCACTGAGGCTATATTCCTGAATTTTATTATCAAGCATTTTAATCTTAGCTATACCAACATCAATAGTTGACATTAAAGCTGCGTGATTTTGTAATACTTGAAAATCACCTTTTGAGCCTGGAATAGTGATAGAGATAATCTCTCCTTCAAATACAGATCCGTCAGGTGTTAATAAACTGGTTTTTAAACTTGCCATGATGTGAATTAAGCTTCTTTCAATAGTTTTTCGCCTTTTTCAATCGCTTCTTCGATTGTACCAACGAGATAGAATGCATTTTCAGGTAAGTGATCTAACTTACCTTCAATAATCATATTGAAACCTTTAATCGTATCTTCAATTTTCACATATTTACCATCAAGACCTGTGAACTGAGATGCCACAAAGAAAGGTTGAGATAAGAAACGTTGAACACGACGAGCACGAGCTACAACTAATTTATCTTCATCTGATAATTCGTCCATACCAAGAATCGCAATAATATCTTGAAGATCTTTGTATCTCTGAAGTATTAATTTTACACGTTGAGCCGTATCGTAATGTAAATCACCAATTACTAATGGATCTAAAATTCTAGAAGTTGAATCGAGTGGATCCACAGCAGGATAAATACCGATAGAAGCAATCTGACGTGAAAGTACAGTAGTTGCATCTAAGTGAGTAAATGTTGTTGCAGGAGCTGGATCTGTTAAGTCATCGGCAGGTACATAAACAGCCTGAACCGAAGTAATAGAACCATTTTTTGTAGATGTAATACGTTCCTGTAAAGCACCCATTTCAGATGCTAAAGTTGGTTGGTAACCTACCGCTGAAGGCATACGACCTAAAAGAGCAGATACTTCAGAACCAGCCTGCGTAAAGCGGAAGATATTATCTACGAATAAAAGAATATCGCGAGAAACTTCGTCTCGGAAGTATTCAGCAACGGTTAAGCCAGATAAAGCTACACGAGCACGAGCGCCAGGTGGCTCATTCATCTGACCAAAAACTAAAGTTGCTTGAGATTTTTTTAAAGCTTCTTTATCAACTTTTGTTAAATCCCATCCACCAGCTTCCATAGAGTGTTTAAATTCATCACCGTAGTCAATTACGCCAGACTCTAAGAACTCACGAAGCAAATCGTTTCCTTCACGAGTGCGCTCACCAACACCAGCAAATACAGAAAGACCACCGTGTTGTTTAGCAATATTATTAATCAACTCTTGAATCAATACTGTTTTACCAACACCAGCACCACCAAATAAACCAATTTTACCACCTTTAGCATAAGGACATAAAAGATCTACTACTTTGATACCTGTTTCAAGAATTTCTGTCTCATTTGCTAATTCATCATAAGCAGGAGCAGGTCTGTGGATTGGCAATCTACGATCACCTTTAGGAGCAGGAATACCATCGATAGCCTCACCTACTACATTGAACAAGCGACCTTTAATGTCCTCGCCTATCGGCATGGCAATTGGAGACCCTGTGTCAATAACATCAGTACCGCGTTGTAAACCGTCGGTTGAGTCCATGGCAATAGCACGAACACGATTTTCACCTAAGTGTTGTGCAACTTCTAGTGTTAAAATTCCATCAGTTTTTTTGATGTGTAAGGCGGAGAGAATTTCCGGGAGATTGCCTTCGCTGAAATCTACGTCAACTACAGGGCCAATGACTTGAGCTACAGTTCCCTTGTTCATTATATATTGGGTTTGTGACTAACGATTAGTGTTAATTTTGAAAAAATATTCAGACACCAAATTTACTTAGTAGATACCGTAAATGCAAACAAATATCTATTAGTATTGAAACCGAAAAGTAAATATCTGTTTCAATTATACAGCAAGCTCAAATTTTTGATATTAATTTGATTTATTAAATGAAAATAGGCTTTCTAATAACGTAAGATAGACAAACCAAATAGTACTAAAAAGAACATTAGTGCACTTAAAATACTCACAACAATTCCAACCTTCTTCCCATAGTTTTAACTGTTTAAGGAAATACCTCCAAAAAAGGCTATTACTGAAAAAAAAAATACCAGAATAAATGGAGTATGAGTTTGATCAAAGTTTTTCAACAACATAGTCAGTTTATCTAGATTCTTATTTGCTTTATAAGTATAAATTCTGAACGATGATAAAGCCAAAAACAATGTAGTTCCAATTTGACTAACTGTAACAAAGCTCATTACAATCATTATGACTTTGTTTAGCCTAGTTTTTTCTAATGTAATTAACCCAGCAATTAAGGCAATTGAAAAACCACCAATTAAAGCAAAATTAAACTTAATTGATTTAGCGCTTCTGCTAATAAAGTAGAGACAGTAACGACATTTTGATCCATAGGTAAACAATTTTTGAATTTAATCTATTTGAAATTTCATTTTCATCAAAAAATTATCCTCGGCTAATACTACTTATTTCATTTCTTTCTAGTAGCTAATTATCAATAGCTTATGAAGCTAATTATGTTCTAGTCTTAAATTGTAACAACTTTTGAATCTCTTCAACTTCATGATCATTTACATGATGCCCCATATTTGGGTAAATATGTTTAATTACTTTTGCGCCACGATCTTCAAACAGTCTTGCCGTTTCATAAACTCGTTTTACTGGAATATGAAAATCAATATCACTACAACCTAAAAAAACTTGTTGATTCGATAAATCAGAAGCATATCGAGAACTAGTTAAGCTCTCCCCATTTAATCCACCACTAAGTCCAGCAACAAGTTTAAACGAATACGCATTTCTAGCTGCAAATTCTAAGCTTAGACAAGCACCTTGTGAAAACCCGATCAAACTGATTTGTGAAGCATCAAAGCCCTGCTTTATCAATCTTTCGACAATATGATTTAACAAAGTTAAAGCAGAATCTAAATACGGTTGATTTAATTGCTCATCTGCCATAAAGCTGTAAGGATACCATGTATTTTCAGATGCTTGAGGAGCTAAAAATGCAGTTTTTTCTGTTGCAAATAATTGGCCTAAAGAAAACATAGATTGTGCCGTTGCACCTCTACCATGTACAAGAATTATAACTTGATCCGCATTTTCTAAAGCAGCGCCTGACATTGCAATTTGAGCATTTCCATGTGGATGTAAATCGTTTGAGAACATAAAGATAGTTAATTTTTTTTTTAAATTTATGAGCTTACTATTGAAAATTGTACAGTAAATTTGCCGTTAAATGTCCACATTTAAACACTACGAACTGAAAAGATTATGTAGGGTAAAGTGGCTCAAGTTTTGAGTTTTTTATATAAATCTTTCGTGTTTTAAAGTATCCTTTTAAGAGGTGAAGCAAGTAAGCAATAAACTTTAAATTACAATGAAAAACTATATCAGATTTATTTTTTCTGATTTTAATTAGCTTCTTGAGTCGAAAGAGGATTTCTGTTACTGCTCAAGTGGGCTTAAATTTTGTTCAATTTCTGATCGATATTTTTCTAAATGCCCAGGAAGCATTAATCGAGAACCTAATTCTTTAGGAGTTTCATCAACGGCAAAACCTGGCCCTGCTGTTGCAATTTCTAGAATATGTCCATCAGGATCATTAAAATAAATACTTCTAAAATAATTTCTTTCCATAACTGGGCTAACTCTCAACCCTTTTGATAGTAAATTTTCTCTCATCTCAGCTTGAGTTTCATCATTCGGTGTGGAAAAAGCAATATGATGCGTTGAGCCAGTTCCCATTTTCACAGGTCTGTATGCTCCTTGCTTATACTCAAAATAGGTCATAATACTTCCAACTTCAGCGTTTTGATTTCCCCAATACCAATGAGGCACAGATGCATCATCAAAATTTTGCGTTTTTTTCACTCTTCTCATGCCTAAAACATCTTGATAAAAGTCATCTGTTCTTATAATGTCACTTGAAATTGCTGAAACATGATGTAAACCTTTGTTCAAACTCATTTCAGCTGTAATTACAGGAATAGATTCTTCCCAATTCTCTTCTGCAATTAAAGCATCATTTCTTCCTGCTTTAGTTTGAGATGGATTCGGAGAAAGTAGCGATTGTCCTAAATTTTCAAAGGATTCATCTACGGTAAAACCTGGACCTTCTGTTGCAATTTCGATAATTAAACCATCAGGATCGTTTGTGTAAATAGATTCAAAATACTTACGATCGAAAGGACCGTTAACATGATACCCAAAATCTTGAATTCTTCTTTTCCATTTCAATAAGCCTTCACGATCCTTTACTCTGAAGGCTAAATGATGAGTTCCACCAATTCCGGGAGTTCCTTTTGGGAGATGTGCCCATTCAAAAAAAGTTAAAATTGTACCAGGAACTCCCGATTCATTTCCAAAATACAAATGCCAACTTCCTGGATCGTCGAAGTTTACCGTTTGCTTAACTAGACGCAAGCCAAGTACTTTAGTGTAATAAGCGACATTTTTCGCTGCATTTGATGTGATTGCAGTTAAATGATGGAATCCTGTGATCATATAGAGTGATTTTTAAAATTAGTTTAATGTTAAACTAAAAATTAGCTAAGTAAAAGTCAATAGTTTTGATTCTGATAGTGTTTGAACTATTAGTTGCTCTTTGGCGAGTTTTGACTAAGAGTTTTTTGGTTATAAGCGTGAACGTTTATTCTTTTTTTATGCACCAGCGAGGACGCTTTCGCTATGTTTGAGATGCAAAACTAAAGAAGAAGCGAAAGGAACTTTAAAGATTTCAAAACCGCTTTAAATATCAATTTTACAAAATTACCAATGCTTTGAAACCACGGGTCTGTATTCTTACTAAATTTATTTTTCTGAATATATTGATGACCTCTTACCATCCCTCCTTCTTGTAAACCATCAAAAACTCTTACTGCAATAAGCCATTCAGCTTGTGACTCCATCAAACTTTTGGGAATTTTATATTTTCTTAGTTTCTGATAATTTAAATCAGGATACTTAACACCTGAATCACTAAACTCCCCTGTCTCACCAATAAAAAATCCATTTATGAAGACTTGATCTGCATCATCTATATAGCCTAAATTTAATTCGTATTCAGCGATTTCAATGCTCTTTGGTAAGATAATTTTCTTTCTGTACCATGCATATCCATCATAATCAGGACTTGTTTGATATTCCCAAGGCATTCCTGCTTTTACGGAATCCCAATTTGAATCATTAAAATATTGTGATTTCCATGTTGAATTATCACCCTCTTTAAACTTCCAAAACCCTAACAATGGCAGTACAACTTGATTAGAAGGTTCCACAGTTTGAATTTCTAACTCCCCTTCTAGCCAGCCTCCCAGTAAACGATCATCATATACCTTTATGGCAAGAAGGTTATCCTGTTGAAGTAATGTTGAGCCAGAAATAATATATTCTCTAAAAATATGATAGGCTGTCTTATATATGGGAGGAAACGAACCTGTTCTTCCAATTTCTATCCCATTTAAATACGTTATATCAACATCGTCTAAACGACCAATATTTAAAGAGTACCAAGAAGTTGGATCAATGGTACTCGCATCAAAATGTACTCGATACCAAGCAAAACCATCATAATCCGAAAGCCCTTCATTTTCCCAAGGCGAAGGAACCTTTATTCGTCCCCAATCCGAATCATCAAAATCATATTCTTTCCACCTATCATTAGATCCTATATTCAATACTATCTTTTTTACGCTAATTTTTTGAGCAAAAAGGATGTCTGATCCAATCCATTGGAGTAGACCTATATATATAAGGACATAATTAAAATACTTCTTCATCGAATTAAAACTAAGAATTGAAAACTTGATAACAAAACAAACAAAAAGAACCAAATACAAAAACCGATGAATCTCCTCCAACGGTTTTTGTATCATAAATTGGTTGGTTATTTGAAAACTAAAGTTTGAGATCATTCCTAAAATAGTTGTTATCAAACTATTCGGCGAATTTGTTGGATTTGGAATGCAAATAAAGAAATCGATTTCCTGGAGTGTGTTCAATTTTGATTAATTATTTTTATAAGCATAAGAAATAAGTGAGTTTTGAATAAAACCGAAAACAGCTTCTGTTTTTTCAATTGAATATTTTGGCAAATTTTCTAAAATAGTTGGAGAATTTAAGGCTTCAAGTGTTAAAAAGGCTAGGTATCTTAATTCCGGATCTTTTGAGTTAACAGAGATTGTAGAAATTGGAACTTTCAAGGATTCAACCGATGATGCTCCATAGTTAGTAGCTATCTGCAAAATAGTCGATAATTGAAACGTAATAAGTTCTTTGTGTCCTGATTCTAGCGTATGAATAATTTGTCTAATCGATTTAGAATTAATAGGATTCTCTAATTTTTGAGAAAAGCCTGAATTAATACTGAAAATACTACTTAATAAAAAAACTAAGACTTTCATGATGAACTCCTTCAAAAATGTATTGGTTGGTTTCTGAAAGGAGATTACGCTTCACGTTAATGTAAGATGTCATAAAAAGGTAAGTGCATGTCACAAAATGTCATGAATAAAAAAAGCAACTATGCTAATTCGGATAGAAACCTCTTGAATAAATTTAAAACAAAACGTAATTCTTAAACATCCCAATAAACGTATAAGTGATAAATAGCCTTGTCAACCGCATTTGAATTCAACAATAAAGATATTCTCTCGAATGAATATAAATCCCCACAAAAAGTCGAATTGACTTTTAATCCAATGTCAAATCATAATAAATGGCCAACTTTATTTGCTTACACCTATTGAAGAACAAGCAGAAATAGATTTTCGAGTAGCTAGAAATCGTTTTGGCTCTGTTAAACAACACCAAACACAAATTAGGTTTTAAATGAAACTCAAATTCGGACTACGTCTCTGTAAAAAAAAGGCAGAGGTTTCGCAAAAAAAACGGTCATCCCGTGTCCAGACACAATTCGAAGAACCACAAAATACTATCTCTGTCAAAATCTTTTATCGCAATAATCACTTTATTTAAAAAGATTGGTTCTTAGGATGAGATGCTAGGTCGGAGTCCATCATGACCAAAAAATAAATAGGAACTAAGCTCAATAGGTTCAAATCTAGCTCTTGTTTTCATTCATTATGCTACAAAAATCGTTAACAAACTAATTCACAATACAAAATGTCAAAGTCCGAATATGAGATGAAACTAAAGAGAAATATAAATCCTTATTATTAATCCAATTACTCATTAGTAATTGAATCCCCATTACGTTAATTATGCAATATATTAATTTGCTTCAAGCTCTTATTTATAACTCAAGTAAAATGAAATTTCTAAGATTCATTAAGATGGGGTTTACCGCTATTAAATTAGTGGCAGATTAAGTAAAACTAATGATAAATAAAAAACTTATATCATTAAATATCAATTATTTAGAATTTTATTTCAGATAGATAAAAAGGTAATAAAATAATAATCTTTTCTTAGAGTAATTTATCTCCGAATAGAGACCGCTAAATTACATTTCAGAAATGTGTTTATTAATCATAATCTAATCATAATAATCTAAATAAGGACTTGATACTTATTTAACATATTGTTTTTGGGATATGCTTTTTTGTTAATTTATTTGAATAATAAACATCCTACTATTTATCATTTGCTTTTAACAAACTATTGTAAAAAATACCTAGTGTTATGTTAACAAAGAATTGACGAATATAATCTTTTAAGTTTTATTCTTGCATCCTTGTTCGTAAACCGCCAGTTAATTTTAGCGTTTTTCATATTCCTGTGCTGTTGCCATGCATTTACTT
>Ga0210012_1000691_pt1 | contig 37658 bp, 34 predicted proteins | sample CryGeymeta201504_FD_183974 | JGI IMG/M metagenome (GOLD analysis project Ga0210012, IMG submission 183974) | Groundwater microbial communities from Crystal Geyser aquifers in Utah, USA - Crystal Geyser metaG 2015-04 (SPAdes) (version 2) | ecosystem: Environmental > Aquatic > Deep subsurface >... | reverse complement strand
CCATAGTAAAATCACTAACTGGGCTAAAGTCGTAACAAGGTATCCGTACGAGAACGTGCGGATGGACTATCTCCTTATCGAAAGGTTTATTTACTTCCTCATAGTTTTGTCTTCTGGTGGGTTGGATGCTGAGAGTTCTCAAAAGAAATCAACAATAATCCCCTCTCGATACCGAGAGGGGATTATTTAAATGCCTTTCCATGAAAGATATGGTCTGCCATAACTTGTTATTCTAAAAAAACAGATATACTGCAAGTATATTCTTTACATTTAAATAAATGGAAAAAATTAAAGAAAAACTTAGAGAATTAATAAATAGTGCTGATGAAAGTAAACATTCGAAAGAAGAGCTTGATAATTTATCGAAATTTGTTGAAAACTTAGAGAAATTTACATACCCTACAAATATCAAAAAATGAGTTATTAAAAATCTTGAATTAGAACGGCAACATACTATTCCTTGAGTCTTTCTTAATGGGTTTACTGAAAATAATGATGGAATGATATATTTATATGATTTATCCAAGAAAGATTTTGTAAACGAGAGTAAAGTGTCAACAAATTCTATTCTAAAAGAAGAGGATATATATGTATTTACCGATAAATCTGGAAAAAAGAATTACTTTTTCGAAAAATTTACTTTTTCTTTCATTCTTGAATGAGGCATTAAAAATGTGTTAGGAAAATTCTTAACACACGAGAAGCTCATAGAAAGAGATTGGCAAATTCTATCGTGATTTATTGCCTTTCAATTCACAAGAACAAAGCGTTTTTTGGAAACTCTAAAATACAATTACCAAAAATCCATGAAGATTATGTTTCAGAATAGATATAAAACATTCGAACATTTTGAAGAGCGATTTAAGAAAATGCAAAAGGAAACAGGCTATAAAACCAATGTGACTATTCGTGAAACATATGATTACATAAAAGCATGAAATTATGATGCAGTAGCAAACAAAGATTATATCCTAACAACGGCAATGAGCTTAGCAAATGATTTTTGGCCGTTATTTCTAAATGCTCATTATGAGATATTGGAAACTCGAAAATTATGATTCTTTATGTGTTCAGATGTACCATTTTTTATTATACCACCTGTAGGCTGGCCAAAAAATATGTGACTCTGACTTATGTATCCACCAAAAGCCGAAAGAATAATGCCTTTAAATAAAACACAGTGTGTAAAAATAACTTTATTCCCAAAAGAAATTAACCATGGGGTTAGTTGTTCCTATAAAACAATCAACGAGAAAATGACCAATAGAATAAATACTTATATTTGCAAAAATGCCGATAGATTTATCCTAACAAAGGATAAAGAATATCTAAAGGGAATTCTTTGAAGAATTAATTTTAAAATACTGGAGAAAGAGAAGAAAAGGGAGGCAGTTTCTTATGATAAGGATTTTAATTTACTGATTGAAAGTCAGTTTTTTCCACACTAATAATATAACGTTTTATTTCCCACAAAAATGCACTACAATTCTTTTTAATATTTTGTTTCGCATTCTTCCAATTGCATCTTTGGCTTCGATTTTTCCATAATTAATGGAACTATTAAAAAGTTCTTTTCGTCTAAAATAAACAGCAATACTAAATTCATTTCCTTCTTCTCTTTCTTCTATATGAAAGAGATATGCTTCGTCAGTAGAGGAAATTCTTGTAGTATTTAAAAGAGCAATGACGGATATCGCACGAAATTTCTTATCATCCAAAAGTGCTTTCTTTAGGTACTTCTTTATATCTTCGTTTCAGGAAACAAGAAGCACTCCGATTGCCCAAGCCCAATTGGATTTCTCTCCGTTTTCCAGGTCATTTATTATCTCGTCTACGACGACTCGTGGCATCTTTTTACCGGCTCCGACGGTCGATCGCAAATTTTGGGTAAAGTGCGAAACATTGAGTGTATTCCCGTTCGTTTTCTTGAGTTTTGAAACGAGATTCCTTCCCCTAAGTTCATTGTCCGTATCTTTACCGAGGATATCGATAACCGTTCGAGAAAAGTTAATATATTTTGCAATATCTCCGATTTCCGAGCTGGAATATGGGGGTTCTTCTCATCGCAAATGGACTATTTTCAGTACTCTGTGGACAATCATATCGGAATACCGTCTGATCGGTGAAGTGAAATGCGTATAGTTCTGCAGAGCAAGTCCGGTGTGATTTCCGACGGAATTATGGTAAAAAGCCCGCTCGTCGTGGGCTTTATGGAGGCGGAATACGGAATCGTATCTGTTCTTGACCGATATCATCGCGGACGTTATATTCGCGAGAATCATAAATTCCTCGATGATAGTCGTGGGGATGGCTTTGCTTCCGGAATGAGGTTTCTCTGTTCTTTGTCATACGGAAAGCTGTCGATCCGATTCGTCGTAATCCATATTGGCTCACTCTGTTCTTCGGACAATTCGTCTCTTTCTCGCTATCTCGTACATAAGCTGTAAAGTCCCATGGTTTTCGCTGTCGGGATTCATGAAATCATCGACGAACGTCTCGTAATCATATCTTCTCTTGTTTTTGAACGTTGATTCATACACATGGAAATCCCGTATCTGGGCATTTTCATCCAAGTCTATTTGCATACTGAGGGTGAGTTTTTCTCCGTTTTCATTCAGGGAAAGAAGGTTCTGAGAAAGAAGCGGTGGGAACATATTGATGACTCATTCCGCCCGGTAAATACTCGTCGTTCTCTTAAGTGCTTCGATATCGAGTGGAGTATAGGTTTGCACTGCTTCCGTCACATCGCTGATATGTACGAAAACTGCGTAACCTTTTCGGGTTTTTTCCACCCAAATAGCGTCATCGAGATCGAGGGATTCGATTCCATCGATACTCACGCCTTCCTCGTATTTCCTTTTTACCGCCTGATCATCGATTCCATTGCGCTCGATAAGCCTCGTCTGATTCATCGCATAAGGAGAATAATCGACACGGATTATCTCATTATGATGATTCTCTCCGGCTATGTAATCAAGGACATTAGATTGCATAATATTCAATAAAAATATACCAAGTCAAGTATAGTGATTTCATTTAAATGTCAACGGGGAAATACCAGCTTTTCCTTTTATGGAAAAATCCCGACGGAAAAATTTTGAAAATCCTCACTTTTCTATATAATCTCCGCGTTTTACTATTTTCACTCATCCATTTATGCAAAAGGGAATTATCAAGAAAATTATCGGGGTCGTTATCGACGTAGAATTCAGCGGTGGATATGTTCCCGCTATTTACGATGCCCTCGAAGTTATCGGAGCTCCGACGAAACTTATTCTCGAAGTTCAACAACAGCTCGGTGACGGGGTGGTTCGATGTATTGCCATGAACCCAGTTGACGGAGTGAAGCGTGGTCTTGAGGTTACTGCAACCGATGCACCTATCCAAGTTCCCGTTGGTCCGGAAGTTCTCGGGCGTATGTTCAATGTTCTCGGAGATCCTATCGATGAACTCGCAGCCCCAAAAACTGGAAGCAAACTTCCTATTCATCGAAAAGCTCCCGCTTTTTCTGAGCTTTCAACTCAATCAGAAGTATTTGAAACTGGTATCAAAGTCGTTGATCTTATCGCTCCGATGCTCAAAGGAGGAAAAGTAGGTCTCTTCGGAGGAGCCGGAGTAGGTAAAACCGTTATCATGCAAGAACTTATCCACAATATCGCGTCGGAACACGGAGGATATTCCGTCGTTGCCGGAGTCGGGGAACGAACTCGAGAAGGAAATGATCTCTATCATGAAATGAAAGATTCTGGAGTTATCGACAAAACTGCGATGGTATTCGGACAAATGAACGAAGCTCCAGGACCTCGAGCTCGTGTTGCACTTACGGGACTTACTATGGCGGAATATTTCCGTGATGTAGAAAAACGTGATGTTCTTCTCTTCGTAGATAATATTTTCCGATTCACTCAAGCAGGTTCTGAAATCTCCGCTCTTCTCGGACGTATTCCATCAGCGGTAGGATACCAACCAACTCTTGCAACCGATATGGGAGCACTCCAAGAACGTATTGCCTCTACAAAAAACGGTTCTATTACTTCCGTTCAGGCGGTATACGTACCAGCCGATGATCTTACTGATCCAGCTCCAGCGAATACATTTGCCCACCTTGACTCGACAGTAGTATTGAACCGATCTATCGCCGAACTTGGAATCTACCCTGCAGTAGATCCTCTCGATTCAACTTCGACAGTTTTGACCCCGAAAGTCGTTGGTGAAGAACACTACACAACTGCTCGAAACGTACAGAAAATCCTTCAACGTTACAAAGAACTTCAGGATATCATCGCCATTCTCGGAATGGATGAACTTTCTGAGGACGACAAACTCGCAGTAAGCCGAGCTCGTAAGATTCAACGTTTCTTTTCTCAACCATTCTTCGTTGCAGAGCAATTTACTGGAACACCGGGAGTCTATGCGAAACTCAGCGATACGGTTCGTGGATTTAAGATGATTATCGAAGGAGAACTCGACTACATCGGAGAAAAACATTTCATGTATAAGGGTTCTATCGAGGAAGTAGTAGCAAGTTATACAAAAGAGAAAGAAGGAAAATAATTATTTGATATTAATTTAATTCGTATGAATAATGATCAACTCCGTGCAACTTTTCCTGGTCCATTTTTAACTTCTGAAGAAATGGAAGTATTAATGAGACAGCCTCTCCGTTCTGTTGATGATATTCATGAGGAAACAAGCAAAATTGCTATGGAAATAGCTAACGGAAGATATAATCCTTTCACAGAAGAAGAGAGAAAGAACTAATTTTTATAAGCATAAAATCTATATAATCATGCAATTTACTCTTGTTTCCATTGCCCGAAAAGTTCTCGATCTTCCTGTTATTGAATGGGTTACTATTCCTACACGCGATGGAGAAATCAGTGTTCTTGCAAATCATGAACCGCTTATCACTGCGCTTGTTCCGGGTATTCTTATCGTTCGTGCCGATGGAAAAGAAACTTCTTTCGCTGTCGGTGGAGGAGTTGCAGAGATAACTGCAGAGAACGTGATAGTTACTGCCGATATGGTAGAAGAAGGTGAAAATCTCAATATCGAGGCCATTCGTGCAAAAAAAGAAGAAGCACATAAACTTCTCGAAGAATACAAAGCCAAAGGCGATTCCATGGATATGGAAGCCTATATAGAACTCGAACAACAATTTCTCAAGGAAAGCGCGAAGGAACAGTTGGCAACCAGATAATCCAAAAAACTCCGTTTAATATAAGCGGGGTTTTTGATTTTTTTGTATTTCGAAGAAAACAAGAATCTAATTATTTATAATATTTTTATGGACATCCGAAAATTCCTGCTCGATCTTCGTGCTCACGGTCTCGCAAATACTATCCCTAATATCTCCGACGAGAACGCTCGGTTTTTGAAAGATATGATCCATATCGGCGGAGTGAAAAACCTCCTCGAGATCGGAACTGCGAACGGGTACTCGACTATTCATCTTTGTATGGCGCTCCGTGAAAATGGAGGAAAAATGACCTCTATCGATTATTCGCTCCCATCGTATAACGAAGCGGTGGAGAATATCAAAGCTGTGGAAATGGACGATATCGCCACGCTTATTTTCGGAAACGCGCTCGTGGAACTCCCGAAGCTTCCGAAAGAATCCTTCGATATGATTTTCATCGACGGACAAAAAAAACGAACTATCAATTTTTTCCAACTTTCCTATCCTCTTCTGAAAGAAGGAGGATTTTTCATTATTGACGATGTCATTAAGTTCTCCGAAAAGATGTCCAGTTTCTACGAATACATCAAACAAGAAAAAATCGCCCACTCGATTCTGAAAATCGACGAGGACGACGGAGTTATGTTGATCGTGAAACAATAGTTTCCAAGAAATCCTTGTCTCCTCGGAATCTCTTGACATCCACTTTTATTTTATGTACGGTCACGAGTACAAAATCGCCCGTGGTATCGAGTTCTAGGAACTTGCGCACCATTGGTACCTCCACCGATACATCGAACTCGAAAACGTAGCTGGAACCGATTTTTTTAAGAGAGACTACTCCAAATTTGCGAAAAATGATTCTGGCTCGCAAAAGAAGGAAGAGATTCTCGAAAGCTTCCAGAAGTTTTTCATTTGCCTCTTCGAATGTTGTGTGAGTGTATTCCAAATCCTCGAGCGTTTCAATCGCTTCGATATTTCGGAAAAAACGGATCTTATCGAGTTCCGAATCGAAAAAGTCATTGTCTATAAAATAGGAGATATCGAGCTCGATTTTACAATCATTTTTCTCTGGCTTTTTTCCATTCTTCAGTTCTTCAATCTTTTCTTCGAGAAGCGTGAAATAGAGGGAAAGTCCAGTGTCGTGGGTTTTCCCCGATTGTTTGATACCGAGAACATCTCCAGCTCCTCGAATCTCAAGATCGCGAAGCGCTATCTCGAACCCAGCTCAGAGTTCGGAATTATTGACGATGGTCAGAAGTCGTTTCTTCCCGTCCGAATCCAGGTTCTCGCTATGATACAGGAGATAACAGGTAGATTCCCGATCTTTTCGTCCCACACGTCAGCGAAGTTGGTGAAGCTGAGCGAGTCCAAAACGTTCCGCATCATCGATAAAAATCGTATTGGCGTTGAGAAAATTGACCCCGTTTTCTATGACAGTCGTAGACAAAAGAATGTCGTACTTGGAGTTCTTGAAGTCGATAATGATATCCTCGAGCTGCATCCCATCAAGCTTCCCGTGGGCAATGGCAATTCTGACATGCTTGCCAAGAATTCCGATAAGTTGCTTTCGTATTGATTCAATTGAAGCTACTCTATTATGAATAAAAATAACCTGTCCATCGCGAGCAAGTTCTTTTTCAACTGCCTCTTTTATAACTGATTCGTTCCACTTCGACACGATCGTCGTCACCGCTTTCTTCTGTGGCGGAGGAGTGGTGAGAACGGAGATTTTTTTGACTCCAGAAAGCGCAAGATTCAAACTTCGCGGAATCGGAGTCGCTGAAAGAGAAAGAATGTCGATATTGGATTTGAGAGCGTTTATCTTCTCTTTATCGAGCACTCAGAATTTGTGTTCTTCATCGATAATAAGGAGTCCGAGATTTTTGAAAACGACTCCTTCAGAAAGAATTCTGTGCGTCGCCACGACGCAATCGACAGTTCCATTTGCAAGCCCCTGAAGAATCTTTGTTGCTTCTTTTTGCGTACTGAACCGTGTCAAAACAGCGAGACGGACTCCAAAGTTCGCGAAACGTTTCTGAAGCGATTCCATATGTTCATAGGCGAGAACCACGAGCGGAGAAATGAGAATGGACTGTTTTTCGTTCAAAAAAGCTCGATAAATAGCGTTCATCGCCACTTCTGTCTTTCCGAATCCAACATCTCCAGAGAGGAGTCGGTCCATAGGATTGCTCGACTCCATATCCGCGAGGATTTCCGCAATAGCTGTTTGTTGATCAATCGTATGTTCATAGGGGAAATCTTTCCGAAAAGTATCTTCCTGCTCTGGGTACCGAGTAAATGAAAACCCTTCGGAAATACGTCGTTTCGCGTACGTTTCAAGAAGTTCGCGAGCGATTTTTTCCACATCCACATTCGTTTTCTCGAGAGTTTTTTTCCATTCGTTAGACGAGAGTCTCGTGAGAACTGGTTCTTCGTTTCCGATATATTTACTCACCCGATGAATCTCCGTCAATGGAACAAAGAGCTTGTCATCCGAACGATATTCAATAAGCATATACTCTCTTTTGTTTCCTCCGACATCCTTTTCGACAATCTCCCGAAAAACTCCGACACCGTGATCCCGATGAACCACATAATCCTGCGGCCTGATTTCTAAGAGCAAATCAAGGTTCTTGACGATGCTTTTTTTTGTGCGGTTTCGTATGAAAATATCTCCGAGTATATCATCTGCGACAAAGAATGTGTCTCATATGGCAAAACTCTCCAATCCAGTAATATTTGTTTCTTCCACGCTTCCAGACGTCAAATTGTTGTATTCGAGAAAATTTCGAAGAACTTTGATGTGTTTGGTATAGAAATGGACATTATTGCCAGAACTTTTGACAAGAATCTCCAATTCTTGGAGAGATGGAACTTTTAGCTCTCTAATGCCAATATCAATGAATTTTTTTGTGGTACTTCCCGCGAAAACAATGGACTTTTGACACGTTTTCGCCACTTCTGTGAGTGATTCCCAAAAGTCAAGATTCATAAAAATAACTTGTGTATTTCCGAGAAAAAAATATATCTCGGAATTCTTAGAGATTTCCCGTGTTTCGACTTCTTCGACGGTTCTTTTGTCCAGTATGGACGAAAGTTGAATATGATCCTTTTTTGTAAGGAATTGTCCGTGCGTATCAAAGACGAGAATCTCATCAATCACCGTATCGAAGAAGCTCAGAGCTACCACTTTTTCCTCGAATGAAAGCCGAATAGAGAGAGTATCTCCATCTTTCTTATAACTTCCTGGTTTTGAGAGAAACGCGGAATGAACATACCCAGAATCAATAAGCGCCGTAATGCACTTTTCTGGTGATACTTCGCCATTTCTTTCGAAAATGAGCGTGTTTTTTTCCGTATGGTATTTCCAATTAATTGATATTTCAAAGAGTTCTTTCGTCGTTACGAACCATCCATTTCCCCGACTGAAAAAATCGACAATGTGTGACAATTCAAAAAGAGGAGAAATATGCTCTTTTGTCGTAAACGAAAGAATCTTCGAAAAAGCTTCCGCTTCTTTTCTGGTATCAAAAACGAGAAGATTTTTCCCGTCTTTGAAGTTCTCACCAAGCAAAAAAGCTCGGGAAAAAGAATTTCCCGAGGCAGTATAAGTTGTGTGTGAAGAAAGTTCGAATAACATTACAGATATTTTTTGAGAGTTGTTTGAAGATCATCCACTCCCTTTACTCCGACGAGCTGTTCTACTGGTTTTCCATCCTTAAATACAATCATGGTTGGGATACTCATGATACGAAATTTTTGAGGAGTCTGTGGATTTTCGTCCACGTTCATTTTCATGATTTTTGCTGTTTCACCCATTGCGGTTGCGAGTTCTCCAAGACGTGGAATCATAACCTGACAAGGTCCACACCATTCTGCCCAGAAATCTACGAGAACCACTCCAGCAGAGATATCTCGTTCAAAATTTGCATCACTGGTGATAAATACGTTTGCTGCCATAATCGATATGTGTAAAAAAATAGTATTGTAATTGTACGGAAAATCGAAAAAAATCAACAACAAAACTTGGTATTTACCAAAAAATCTATACTATACGGGCGTTTTATCCGATTATAAAAGAATTAATGATTATTGATGGTCGCACCATAGCAAATGACATACTTTCGGATCTCCGCGAAAAAATAAAAAAACTTTCGGTAAAACCGAAACTTTCGGTGATTCTTGTCGGAGATAATCCTGCAAGTCTCTCCTACATCAAACAGAAAGAATGTTTTGCACTCATAGCCGGGATCGATTTCGAACTTCGTCATTTGAATGTCGATATCACCGAAGACAAACTTATCGACGCTATACAAGAAATGAATCTCAACCCCGGGGTTAATGGGATGATAGTCCAACTTCCACTTCCTCGCCATATCGATGTAAATCGTGTTATCGAAACGATTGATCCGCGAAAAGATGTCGATGGTTTCACGAGTCAAAATATCGGGAAACTTTTTCTCGGAACTGCCGAACTTATTTCCTGTACTCCCAAGGGAGTTATGCGACTTTTAAAAGAAGCAAATGTAAAAATACAAGGGGAAAATATCGTCATGATTGGGAAAAGCAATATCGTCGGGAAACCACTTTCACTTCTCCTTATGAATGCAGGAGGAACAGTGATAGTGTGTAATAAAGAAACAAAAAATGTCGCAGAGTTTACCAAAAATGCCGATATCGTCATCGTCGCTGCGGGAAGTCCCGGACTGGTGAGAAAAGATATGGTTCGCTCTGGAGCAACTATTATTGACGTATGATTCACTCTCGTAGATGGAAAAATTCGAGGCGATGCTGATTTCGAGGCGCTCGAGCCTATGTGTCTCATAACTCCCGTTCCAGGTGGAGTCGGACCCATGACAGTCGCGATGCTTATGGAAAATACCTATTTGGCGGCGAAGAATAAAATATAAATTTAATCTTCTCTCTATGAATAAATTCACTCTTCTTCTCCTCACTCTTTTCTGCATAACTTCCAGCTTCTTTGTTGGATACTATTTCGGGAAAAGTCTTTCAAGTCAGGAAATCGATGAACTCAAGAATTCACTTCAGATTTCGCTCCGACTGCACGGAAACACGCTTGATGTCGAAAAATCTCATTCCGAGATACGAGTCATAATCGATGGAAAGATACTTTCGGGAACAGGGAGTATCGAGCTAAAAAAATAACGAATTTTTTATTTGTAAAAACACCGACTTTTCCTATACTTCTTGTGTAATAAAAATTTAGATTCCAGGATATATTTTTCGAGCGCTACCGAGGACTGTCCGAGTCATCAGATAAAAGACGAGTTTCGTAGGAAGTGAAAAAAATATCTTGGAATTATATTTGTTAACATTTCTTTCCTATGTCTTCTCTTCTCGCACAGCAAGATCCTGAAATATTCGCTTCCATAGAGGCGGAAACCACTCGTCAAGAATATGAGCTCGAGCTTATCGCCTCCGAAAACTATGCTTCAAAAGCGGTTATGGAAGCGGCGGGAAGTGTGCTTATGAATAAGTACTCGGAAGGGTATCCCGGAAAACGCTACTATGCCGGACAAACCAATATCGACGTAGTCGAGAATCTCGCTATTGCTCGGGCAAAAGAGATTTTCGGTACAGAATACGTGAACGTACAACCCCTTTCTGGTTCCCCTGCGAATCTCGCCGTGTATCTCGGGCTTTTACAACCGGGCGATACCGTTCTCGGAATGAGTCTCGATCAAGGTGGACACTTGTCTCACGGACATCCGCTCAACTTCTCTGGACTCCTCTATAATATCGTCTCTTACGGGGTAGACAAGACAACTGAAACCATCGACATGGACGAAGTCGAAAGAATCGCCATAGAGTCAAAACCACGAATGATTATCGCCGGATTTTCCGCGTATTCAAGGGATCTTGACTGGAAACGATTTCGAGACATTGCTGACAAAGTTGGTGCCTATCTTATGGCGGACATCTCCCATATTGCGGGGCTCGTTGCAGGAAAAGTTCTTACTAATCCAGTTCCCTACTGCGATATTGTAACCACTACGACACATAAGACACTTCGTTGACCACGAGGGGCGATCATTATGTCGAAGGAAAATCTCGGTCCAGCCCTCGCTCGTGCCGTATTCCCAGGAGTTCAATGAGGTCCTCATGAAAACCTTGTCGCTGCAAAAGCCGTGGCTTTCAGAGAGGCACTCCTACCATCTTTCGAAGTATATGCGAAACAAGTAGTGAAGAATGCTCAAACTCTTGCTGCTAATCTCGCTGCCCAAGGACTTCGGGTTGTTTCCGGAGGAACCGACAATCACCTCATGCTTCTCGATGTTTTCGGAAGCTTCGGAATCACGGGAAAAGAAGCGGAAAAAGCACTCGAAACGGTCGGAATTAGTACGAATAAAAATATGATTCCATTCGACCCACGTAAACCATTGGATCCGTCAGGAATCCGTATCGGAACACCTGCTATCACCACTCGTGGAATGGGAGCTGCCGAGATGGAAATCCTCGGAAATATCATTGTCCGAACGCTCAAAAACAGAGAAGATGCAAATGAACTCGAGAAGATCAAGCAGGAAGTGAAAAATCTTTGTGTGAAGTTTCCTTTGTATACAAAATAATAATTAAATTATGGGCATTCAGGTTGAATTCAATCCCGATCTTGCACTCAGAAATATTTCTGAATTCGAGAACGGCAATCGAAAAATAGAGGAGTGCGTTCCTGAAAATCTCGAGGTAGGAAAAGTGTATCCTTTCCTTAAAAACGGGCAACGAAATTACTGGCTCCTTGGTGAGATACCGCTCATCGAGACCCGAGGAAATGGAAAACTCTCCCGACCGAAAGCAAGTATCGTTCTACTGGAAACAACCCATTTTATCGAAAATAATACAATTTGCACGAAAGGTTTCTACAGAGTTGATGAGATATTCAAAGATACTGAGATTCAGTTTGAATGCTTTGATCGCGTTGGAACGAGAAACTAACAACTACTTACTAACAACTATTTTATGTGACTCGACGGTTTCGATAATCTCGACGGTGATGAAGGCGGAGCAGAGGGTGGTACTGAACAACAATCCGAAGCAGCCCGAGCAAAAGCCGCGAAATCCCTCGCAGGAATTAAGCGGATACAGAAGGATGAAGGAAAAGCAAAACGCGACAACGATCACCTTCATGAATGTTTGCGAGAAATTATCACTTCCAGAAAATATGATGCAATTATTCCTCATATTTTTCCACTTTTCGATTCTGGAACCCCTTCCCATATCGTCATAGGTGCTTTTTCGCTTGTTCACCAAAAAGCTTCGGATATTATCCGCGACCATTATATGAAAGAATGAGAAGTTCAAACGCACCGAGAATTCCGTTTCCCGGCATATTCGACGACGATTGAATTCGACGACGAAACTATCGATCCTACTATCAGAAAACGTATCAATGAATGGATAGAAGATATTTTCGCTATTATCAGTTACGACCCTTCTGTGGTTATGACGGAACGATTCCTTTATATCCTCACAACCAAAGAAAAAAAGAATACAAGCATCCTTCTTGCCAAAATTCTCATATTTTTCCTCGGCTCATTAAATCTCCATATATCCGAAGAAAAGGCTATGCTCTATACGGAATTCATACTCAAGGAAGTAGAAAGGAAATTAAAGGAGTTGAAGTTGGAGAAAATATAAATTCTTTCTAAGAATTTCGTTTTTTCGAGAAAGATTTTCTTCAGAGACAACGAAAAATACGAAAGAGTGTGGTTTCTTAATTCTTGAGACAACGTACAGATTTTCCGAATGCCCGAACGTCAAAATCCGACGGATAAATAGCCGTGGAAAAGAATAGATAATAGCTATATGTAGTATTCGGACTGGATGACCAATAATAACCCTTTCCCAGACTAATTATCGAACCATTTGAGTAAGAACGGTGACCTGGTGTGGGAAGTTTCAGAGTATTTTGGAGAGTGGTAATATCTCATGCCACCCATCCGGAAGTTTTCCCGGTTACAAGATTCACGGCAGTTACCCATTCAAAATCAGTTGGTATATGGTAACTTCCGATACATGGCCCCTTCATGAGTATTTGGTTCGCGGCGGAAACAGTAGCCCATGTTCATGCGGTCTTGGTTGTAGTACCTCCTCCCCATGAATTATCATTCCGTGCCTGCCAGTCTGTGGCCGCTCCAGTCGTCGTCCATCAACCATCGTTTCGTCCCCATTGAATATAACTTCCATAAGATGCAGCGGTTGTTCATGCTACACTTGATCCTATATTGCAAGCTGCCCAAATTTGTCCGTTGGAAAGTATGATATCATCGATATTACATCATGTATAACGACATGCTGTATTCGCTTTACTACAAGCTGTTGCGGTAGTACTGGTTCCTAAATTCAAACCATCACATCCCCATGTAGCACTTTGCCCACAACTATTTGCCACATTGGATACTGAGGTGGAACCATTCAGACAAGCAAAGATAGTGGTATTATCACAAGCCCCATTTATTGGTGGTGCTACACAACTACCAACATTCGTACTTCCGGCTGGACTTATGAAACCACCACCACAGGCCGTTGGGGTTCCACTTCCGGCTGGACAATAGCTATTTTCGGGACATTGGGTTTGAGATATAGCTCCAGCGGTGCTCGTATAATTTCCAGCAGTCGTAGTGATTTTCACTCATCCGTTACAATAGGTTCCAGCGAGACATTGGGTTTGAGATATATTAGCAGTTGCATTATTAATTGGGGAAGCCCAGTATCCAACAGTTGGAATACTACAGGAAATTTGTCCCGTGGAATTCTGATATGTCCCTATTGTACAAGCAGTTTGATTTGACAATCCTGCTGTTGCGACATAATTTCCAGCAGCAGCAACAATACAAGTATCTATTCCATTCCAATAATATCCTGCCTGACATTGGAATTTACAGAGTCCTGATGTAGTGGAGTAATTCCAGGAAGCTGTTCATTGTGTTCCATTAAGCTGACTATTTGTTGGAGCACTTCCAGTACAACTATCCGCTATACAATTCCAGGCTCCCGATGTGACATAGTTTATGTCACAGGTAGTATTAATACTTTCATAGGCAACTATTCCATTGAAACAAGTAGCAGTTACATCTCCAGTTCCATAAGCAATAGATTTCGTGAAGTTCTGTGAAGTGCTACTTATGAGAGCAGTGATAGTTACTCCGCTGTAGGTAGTGGTCGTACAGTTAGTGGCAGGAATAGAGGTACTGGACAATAATACTAAACCTCCTCCGAGCCAATTTGTTATAGCAGATTCTCCAAGATTCACGAGGAGTATTCCGGAATTAGTATCGGTGAGTGCAGTAATGAATGGTTGAATGTTCGTTTGAGTGGCAAGAGTGGTTCCTGAATAAGCATTCGCGAGAGCGGTAGCGAAAGTTTGACGTTCAATACTGGTTGATGGAAGAGAACCAGAGGAATAAACAAGACTTGGCTGGAAGAGTATGCCCCCAGAATTGGTTTGTCCATGAATATAGAATCAGGTGAGAGTATTTGTGGGAAGAATTACTATTCCTGTTCCGTTAGTTAGGAAGAGACTGGGAATAGCAAGAATATATTTAATACTTCCTGTTTCTGTTTTAGTAACAACTCCGTTATAAGTTCCTCTGATATAGGTGAGAAGAGGATTACCGGAGGATGCCTGGGCTTGGTCGATAAACCCTCACCCCAATCCTCTCTCAAAGTGAGAAAAGGTATCGTAAGTTATATTATCCCCTTCCCAGTCTGCTCTAATCTGATAGACAGATCCGTATTTGAGGACAGAATAGGTGTATTCTTTAGTTTGATTGAGAGGATCAGTTGGTTTCTTGTTGAGTTTCGCTCAATCAGCAGAAAGTACATTCATAACTATCTCTCCTATGCTTCACTGAGTCCAAATAATTCCTCCTGAATAAGTGATAGTAAAGGAATTGTCTGGGAGAGGATAATATCCGGTTTTGATGGAAGTGAGCTCAAGAGATTGGGAAAGATTGTTTATATCGGATACCCTATTGGAATCTCGGGCAGAACCAGAGAATCATTGAAAAGAGATGAGAGAGATGGTGCCAAGAATGGCAAGAATGGAGATAACGACAATGAGCTCGACTAATGTAAATCAGAGGAGTTTCTTTTTTTGTTTCTGATATGAATATTTCTTGGAAAGATCTGTATGGATTACGGAAGTATTATTTATAGGATTCATCGTAGATAAGGATTATGAAGTAAACATTACATGTAAATGTAACCATGTTGTGTAGAAAAGAATTGCGAGAAGACTTTATAAGTCCAATCGTAAACTTTAACTTCATAATCCTTATAAAATCTATAGCCTACTAACTATAATCCCATTTCTGATAAATAGAGTTATAGTTAGTAGTATACGTAAAAAGTAAAAAGAAACGAAAAGAAAAGGAATGTTACCATAAACCACTGAGAGTTCTCCCTAACTTTTTATTCATTCTCCTCTCGGAAATACACCACCAAAAAAGTTATAACCATATAATATCCTATTTCAAATAGATATCTATATTCGCCAAGCTGGACAGGAACAGTGGCGAACGGAAGTTCGCCGAACCACGCAACCGCTTGGAGGATATACGAGAGTCCGAGCCAGGTTGGGAATCCGAGCCATATACCGAGAGTCGAGGAAAGAAGTGCTCCGAAGAGGCTCAGGAACCCTCCGAGCATCACGAGAGGGATGAGGGGAACTACCACAATATTGGCAAGTGGGGAGACGATGGAGATTTGTCCGAAGTTCGCCACAAGAATAGGAAGAGTGAATACCATCGCCCCAAAACACATCGCAAGTGCTTCTCGGAGGCCGAACCACTTAGGGAAGAATGAGAAGAGCCGAGTAAAAAAATCTCCGAAGAAGAGGAGTCCAAATACCGCTAGAAACGAGAGATGAAAGCTCACATCATAGTTTAGAATGAGTGGATCGAGGAGGACAAACACCACCGCAACCGCGAGGAGCATAGAAAAAGCTCGCATCCGTTTCCCAGAGAGAAGTATGCCGTACGCGAGAAGTCCAAACACACTTGCCCGGAGAACCGGCATCTGTGGACCAACCAAGAGCGTAAAGAACCCGACACACACGAATGCGAGAACGAGACGAAGGATAGCCGGAAAAGATCGAAAAAGAAACGAGAGAAATATAAGGATGATGGTGATATTGAACCCACTCACCGCGATGATGTGTGTGAGTCCCGAGGCATTAAAATTCGCTTTCGTTTCTGTGGAAAGATTCGCTCGCTCTCCGATAAGGATCCCTTCGAGAAGCTTCGCACTCTCTCATGGGTAGATATCTTCTATAATGGAGAGGAGTTTTTCTCGAGTTTCTCGGATGAAGATTGCAAAGTTCTTTAATGGATTTACCCCTGACTTATCAGGAAAAGTGGCAAAAGTGGTCGCGTAGACCTGGTCGAGAAGAAGGTACGTCCGGTAATCAAAAGTTTCATTGGTTCTCGGGAGCATGAGTTTTCCGGTGAAAGCGATAATATCATCAATGCTCTTGTGACGACTATCTGGGAAAGTTATGAGAATCCCGACTTTTTCTGGAAGTTTCTCAGTCCCGAGAGTCACACTCCGGAGAATGTAGCGAGCACTTTTTTCGGTCTCTCCAAGTTTCTCCCAAAGAGTTCCTGTTACCCGCACCTCCTGAGTAAAAAATACTGTCTCTTTTTCAAAAAGTGTTGTTATCGTGTCGATATCTTGAAGCCTCTCAAGACTCATATATCCCCCGAGAGAAAAACAAAAGAAAAAGAAGAGAAGTCCGAGAAAAAGTGAACGAAAAAAGAAAAGAATCTGAATAGATACGATACAGACAAATAATAAGAGAAAAATCGTATTTTCCTGAAAGATATTGGTCAAAAAAATCCCCGATACAACACCAGTCGAACCGAGGAAAAAGAGAGATTGATCGTGAAGGCGAAGATTTTTTATCATTATGCCTAGAAATTAGACTTCTTTGTAGATTTTATAAAGTCCTCGCACTCCGATTGCAAAAAGAACAATGGAACCTATCTGATTAAGATCGAAAAAAACATATGCTTGGAAAATATCGGTTCCTCCGCTATAGAACTCCGCACTAAAGAGAATGATGGAAAAAAGGAGGATTCCTATATATCCGACCAATCCTTCTATTTTCGTGAATTTACGAACGAGATAAAGACAGAAAAAGAGGAAAAATGAAACAAAAGAATACAGAAGTGCGAGAGGAAACATTGGAGATGTGTACGGAGTATTACTCATATCGTTCGTTGCCGCGATTCCCATAAAGGAATCGGTTGGACGACCATAGATCTGTCCGCCGAAAAATGCTCCGATAAACCCGATGATAGAAGCGAAGAAAAAAGCGAGAACGATTGCATCTATGTATTTTCGAGTGGAAATCTTAAACCGTTTCAGTTGAAGTACGAGTACCACCGCAAACCCAAGCACTCCTCCCATAAGAGAGAAATTGTAATCGGACATGAAAAGAAATTTGAGTATACCTTGACTCCAAAGAAATTGAAAATCACGCCATTCCGCGATAATATAGAAAAATCTCGAAAAGAAAAACATGGAAAGGAAAAACCAGAAAATATTTCCAAGAAAAAAATTCGCATTGATTCCGAATTTCTCAGAAAGCTTATGCAGCATGAAGAAAAAGAGAATAAATGAAATGGAAAGCGCGAGCCCGAAGGTATAGATTGTTATTCCGAGTATTTCTATTTGGGGATACATATGTCTCTATTATAGATATAAAACTTACGGGGGATTTTTTATCTCGCATATTCTATCACTCGTTTTTCTCGAATGAGATTCACTTTCACTTCTCCTGGATAGGAAAGATTCGCTTCGATGGATCCGGCTATCTGTTGAGCAAGTTGTTCTGCTTCATAATCAGAAACAGTTGCAGCATCGACAAATACTCGAACTTCTCGTCCAGCAGAAAGTGCATAAGCCTTGGAAACTCCAGAGAAACTCATAGCAACATTTTCCATTTCCTGGATACGTTTGATATATTCTTCTGCGTTCATTCGGCGAGCTCCTGGACGCACAGCACTGATGGCGTCGGCAATTTGTATGATTTTTGTCTCGATACAAATCTGTGGAACCGCATCATGGTGTCATTCGATGATATTGATGAGATTTTCGGAAAGACCGTATTTTCGGGCGATTTTCCCTCCGATTTCTGGGTGTGTTCCCTCGATATCATGATCAAGTGCTTTTCCAATATCATGGAGAAGTCCTCATTTCAAAGCCAATTGAGAATCAGCTCCGATTTGCTTGGCAATCGCTTCGGCGATATATGCAACTTCTTTAGAATGGATAAGGATATTTTGTCCATAACTTGTTCGGAATCGAAGTTTTCCAATAAGCGGAATGATCTCGTCCGGGATTCCAGTAATACCCATTTCGTTCAGTGCTTTTTCTCCGAGATCGTAGATAACTTTGTCGGCATCCTGTTGATTTTGTTCCACGATTTCCTCAATACGAGCTGGTTGGATACGTTTATCTTCGATAAGCTGCTCGAGAGATTTCTTGGCAATATAACGTCGAAACAAGTCGAAACTGGAGATAAACACTGTGTCTGGACTGTCATCGATAATAAGAGAAACTCACGTTGCACGCTCAAATGCGATAATATTCCGTCCTTCTTTTCCGATAAGTTTTCCTTTGATATCGTCGTTTTCGAGATGAATAAGTGTTTGGGTCATCTCAGCTGTTACATCTCCAGAATATTGTTGGATAGATTTAATAAGAATTTCACGAGACAATTCTTTTTCTCTCACACGAAGTTCTGTTTTTTTCTTCTCGATAACTGCAAGGATATCTTTTTCATATATCTCTTCGGTTCTTTTGAGAAGCATTTCTTTTGCTTCTTCTACGCTCAGTTGAGATATTTCTGACAATTTTCACTGAAGTTCCTTTTTGGTTTCTTCCATACTGGAACGAGTTTTTTCAAGTTCGTCTTCTTTTTCTCTGAGGGAAATCTGTTTTTTATCAATTTCTTCAAGTTTTTGTTCGATTCTTTCTTCCTTTTGAACGATTTTTGCCTCAATTTCTTCTGTTTTTCTTGTTTTTTCACGGATTTCCACTTTCTCTTCTTCGATACGTTTTCGTTCTTCTGCTGCTTGAGCTTTCGCTTCTGATATAAGAGTTCTTACTTCTTCTTGTCCAGATTGGAGAAGTTTATTGAGATTTTCTTGGTCTTGTCATTCTTGTTTTTTTGTAAAAAAAACAAGAAGAAAATATACAACAACACCGGAAACAATAGCACCGGAAAAGATGCCCATTAAAAGGGTTTGCATAAAGATTTATTGATTTGAGAGATAAAATAGAACATTGCATAAAACAAGTTTTTCCCTATACTGTTTGGGATAGAGATGTTATCTTGTGGAAAGAATGTTAGAAACATTTTGATCGAATTTTGAAAGGAAAATAATTTTTTTCCTTATAGAGTACTATAAGAAAAAATAGAAAAAGTCAATTTTCATACCGGATAGTACCTATATACTTATTTAAATTTATGCAAAAATTCACCTGTACTGCTTGTTCTTACGTTTATAATCCTTTTATTTGAGAAGAAAATATCGCTCAGGGAACCGTCTTTGAAGATATCGATGAATCCTGGGTTTGTCCTCATTGTGGAGAAGAAAAGGAAGGTTTTATAGAAACGCCTACAAATATCCAGGAAGTATCTTCTCTGGGGGGAATTACCGAACAAGAAGCGAGTCATATAGCGTTCTATAAAGAACAATGAAACACTATTGTTGTCCAAATTGGAACTAGTGATAATCCGCATGAAATAGAGGAAAATCACTTTATTGAATATGTCGGGCTTTTTGAAACGGATGGCGAAATTATCGAACTTCGACTTCAACCAGAGGAAGATGTTATTATTTTTGAAAATCCCGGATTGGATGAGTATGAAGTTCGACTTAGTTGTAATATCCACGGCGTTTGGCGAGGAATGAAGATATAATTTATCACTTATTTAACACTCTTATGACAATAGATATTTCCGAGATAACTTCGATTTCCGAGGATATGAAATCTTCTCCGAAACAACAAAATCTCTCTCCTGCAAAGATTTCCGCGAAAATTTGTACCGGGAAAACATGCGCGGGAAGATTCTCTCCCTATATACTCAAGCGGTTACTCGCAGAAAAAGCAAAATACGATACGAGAAATCGGAGTATTATAGAGGAGTGCGGTTGTCAGGGAAATTGTAAAACCGGTCCGGTTATCGTTATAAATGGTGCACTTTCTGATAGAATGGATCCCATCAAAGCAAGCAATCTCTATCTTGAAGCACTTAAGAAAAAATAATCCGCCACGGCGGATTATTTTTTGGTTTCTTAAAAATTTTTATTATTTCTTTGTTGTACTTGTAGTGGTTTCTAATAATTTATTTGAGAGAGATGTTTCTTTATCTTTCAAATAAAGATCTATCGCTTTTTGTTTATTTCATAATTTAATAAAATCTGAGAGTACTTTTTTAGCTTCTTCCAGTTGTCGATCATATTTATTTTCATAATCCTCTTTTTCGAATTTTACCTCGATATCAGGCTTGATTCCTACTTTATCGATTCCGTAATCTTTCGGAGTATACCATTTTGCTACCGTTATTTTAATTTCGCTTCCATCGCTCAGATTAAATGGTTGTTGTACGGAACCTTTTCCGTAACTCTTCTGTCCCACTAAAATAGCGAGATTATAATCTTTGAGTGCTCCGGCAGTAATCTCTGAAGCAGATGCGGAATTTTCATTTATAAGAACAATGATTGGAAGAGGTTTTCTTGTATTTCCATAAGAAAAATATGATTTGTTGAGAAATGGATTTTTCTCCTTGGTAGTTACCAGAACTCTATCTTTTTCTATAAAATTCGAAAGAATAGAAACAGCTGTTTCTAAATATCCACCACCATTGTCACGAAGATCAATAATAAGTCCTGTTATTTTTTTATTTTCCAAATCTGTAAGAACTTTATCGAAATCGTCTGCTGTTTTTTCTCCGAAAATAGAAAGGGCAATATATCCAATGTTCGTACCTTCTATTATTTTTCCATCTGTGGATGGAATATCTATCTTTTTTCTCGTAACGATTTTTGTTATGATTTCTTTTTCTCCAGGACGAAGAATCTCAAGAGTAACGATAGTATTAGCCGCTCCACGAATCTTAGAAACAGCATTAGTAAGATTCATATCTTTTAATTCTTCATTATTTGCTTTAGCAATTATATCTCCTGCAAGAAGACCAGCTTCTTTTGCTGGTGATCCAGCGATAATACGATCAATAATAACACCGAAATCATTTTTTTCTACCACAGCACCGATTCACTCAAAATCACCGGAAAGTACCTCATTGAATTTTTTTGTTTCATCTATATTGAAATATTCACTATGTTTATCACCAAAAGCTTCAATAAAACCTTTTATCATACCAGAAACAAGTTCTTTTTCTGAAAGAGTATCAAATCCATAATAATTCTCGGAAACTTTTTTATAAACCTCATTGAAAAGATCAAGATTTATAGGAGATTTTTCTTTTGAAAATAAATTCTTTTGAAAAGATTCACTTGATGTATCTATTCAAGTTTTTGAATCTATTAAAGATTGTATTCTTCCTTCAAAAGTTCGAAGTGGTATGATATTATTCATAACAACTCAGAGTAAAAAAGAAAGAAAGCAAAGAAGAAATATAAAAATTTTTTTATGAGAAATTAACATATTTTATGAACGAATGATAAAAATAGACAGACTAATTCCTTACATATTTCATAGTATGAATTTCTATAAAAACACAAGTCAAATGATTTATTTCTTTTTTATAAGAAAAATGTAAGAAAGTATTTTTATCCTCTTAGATAAGAGAATATTTGGATTTTTACTCTATTAAAATGTTAAAAACTTTCCTCTAAATATAGCTTTATTAAGAACAATTCTTTTTTATATTTTTTCATATTATATATTACTATCTATTAAATATTAAATCAATAATATAATATTATTACTGATAAATAAAATATTTTGTTATTTTCTATAAAAGTGATATACTAAAACAGTAAAAATTTATTTAAATATAAAATCGCAAATGTTTCTCTGAGGTCTTTTAAAAAAATTTTCAAAAAACAATGAAAAACGTCAGATTATTCGTGAGGTTATTTTTCGTCTTTCACTTGATAAAAAACAAGAACAACTCTATTTTGATTCACTTGATATTCTCGATGATGAATATCTCGATCTCTTTTATAAAAAACTCACTGCACTTATCGATATAATTGAGGAAAAAGATATTATTCAATGACAAGAACAAAATATCGAAAAACTCCAGGAAATACGTTCAAAAGAACAAAAAGAAAAAGAATACAATATTGATTTTAATATATTATTTGATAATATTTAAATATATGAGCAATGAAAATATATCAGAACAAAAAAATACAACAATTTCTATAGAACAAGCATGACAAATGTTTGATACTCTTTTTCTTGATCCTGAAAAAAAAGAATTAGTTGCACAACTTTTTAAAGGTTTTCCATGACTTATTCGAGAGCAAAAAGTGAATAATGCCATTCAAACTGCAAAATGATGATTACAAGATCTTAAAAATAATATTGTTTAATTAATCTATGCAAAGTTTTCAGGCTGTCTGTGCTAAAAATAATCAAAAAGTAGAATTGGTTATTAAATATAATTCCCTGGAAGAAGCTCGTCAAGCTCTTCATAATCAGGGATATTCTATTATTACTATAAAACAAATAGAAGAAACGGAAAATCGATGAAAAGTATTTTATTTTGATATTATATTGGATGGACAGAAAAAAAATGGACAGATTCAATCTACCGATATTTTCAAGGCATATATAAAACTCGTTAATGATCTTCATTATCAGATTATTTCCATTTATGAAGATATAAATGCGACAGAAGAAGAAAAAAGATTCACAACATCAAAAATTCATTCAGGATATCTTTTGTATCTTGAACAGAATACAAAAAAAGAAGTAAAAAAAGAAGAAAAAATTGAACAAACAACACAAGTTCAAGCTGCTTATACTGATATTTCAGATACTTTCGTGGGAAAGGAATTACAAAAATATTATATTCTCATAGATAAAATTGTACAAAAGATAGAGAATATTCTTCAAATTTACGGACAAGATATTGAATCTGAAAGAAAAACAAAACTCCAAGATTTTCTTATAACACTCAAGCAACTAAAAAATACTACCAATATTGATAAACTTCGTATCATAGCGGAAAGTGTTCTTATTAAAATATGAGAATTAGAATTAGAACTTCTTCAAACGAATAAAACAAAAGAAAAACAGAATTTTCTCAGCGAAACTAATGATCTTTTAAAAAAATTTGGATCATGAGAAAAAATCGTAAATCCAGAAACAGATATATATAAAAAAATTCAAATTATTATTACTGAAATTAGTAATAATTTTTTTACAAAAAAAGAAACTCTAAACGAAGAAAAAAAAATCGATACACAATCCTATGTTTTTTATAAAAATCTCAGAGAACTTAATATTTACAAAGAAAAACTCCATAGAACACAAAAAGATCTTTTTATTGCTATTATTCTTTTTCAGAAAGAAAAAATAACTCGCCTCTCTATAAGAAAAAGACTTATTATTCAAAATATACAACTTATAGAAAAACGTATTAAAAATGTTAAATTTTCTTATACTAGCATAGTAAAATGATTTCAATATTATCTAGATGTTATAATCTTTTTATTGAAAACTATCGGAAATTATATGGTATATATAATATTTATATATTCTCTATTTTTTATTTATTTTTCTCTTTGACAATCATTCTCTTTTAATTATTGAATTATTAAGATAATCGTTATTTTTTCATTTTTTTCATTTCTTACAAGATTTATAAAAAATAAATCCAGTCTTATTATATATGCTGGTATTTTCATTTTTTTTCATATTGTTTTACAACTTAACTTTTAAGAGATGGTTTTCTTATTCTCTCTTATTAATGTAAGTTTTACATTATTTTTCTTCTTATTCTGACAATATATAGAAAGTGTCTTGTTTTGAATAATATCGGTTATATATATTATTTATTTCAGTAAAATACTTTCCTTTTTTATAAAAGAAGAAAGTATTAAAGAACAAGATTTTGATAAAAAAACAAAAAAAATTCCAATAAAAAATATTATAGAATTTCTAAAAAAATGATCATATTATACATCATTCCTCTTTTTCTACGCTTCTCTTTATGGATTTGTATATAGTATGAATCTTATCTATAATTTCTCGAGTTTTTCCCAGATATTTCATTATATCACTCTTTTTCTTTCTCTTATTATAACTGGTATTTTTTTCTTTTTTCTACAGAAAAAGAAAGAAGTAATTTTTCTTATTTTCCGTTCAAACTGCATAATTTATAGCATCATATACAGTTTTTTTCTTCTTTTTTTCCTTTGGGAAAATACCTCCCCAAACATATTTTTCATTATAAACAGTCTGTTTCCTATCGTCACACTTTTGAGTGTTCTGATATTTGATTCCTTTTTTAAGTACAAAGTTTATACGTATATATTATTTCTTTTTTATCTGTTTCTTATCGGATTTTATTATGCATCCGTTATTTTTCCCACCACCACACTCTGGCACTCATTTTTGGGAATAATCTCGCTTCTTATAATTGTATATACTTTTATATTCCCTTATAAATCATATTTTCGATCATTCAAACAAATATCTCAAACAATCGGTATATATTCGGGATATGCAACAGCCCTGTTTATCTCTATGTCTATTTTATTTGAATCATTATCACTACTTCTTTTATCTCTTTTGAGTATTTCCATACTATTTCATTATTCAGTACATAATTTTTTCAAGAATTATGTTTCATATGCTTTATTTCTCCTTCTTTTTGTTTTTTTATATATAAAAGCGTTTATTCTTCTTTGAACTGGCTCACTCATTTCAGATATATTATTTATTTTTATTCTCCCTTATATTTTTATAGGAACAAGTTATCTCATCCGTCCTAAATATCCGAAAGATCTCTATATTCTTCATTCTATAGCGATAAGCTTTAGTATACTCGCTTCCGTATATTGTTTTATCCAAATGAATTCCGTCGATATATTATGAATATCCACCATTTTATTTTTTGAATCCATCCTTTTATTTATAAGCTATCTACGATATAAAACGTAAATATTTTCTATTTAATTATCAATTAATATTTTTTTCTCTAATCTTTGAGTATTAATAGTTTTGATTTCATTTCGTTCTCATCTTGCCGTTGATGTCCTATATTGATATGTTCATATAAGATTATAACTGAATTCCATCCATTTTCTTTTCGGAGTTTTCATATGAGCAATGGTATTGAGCTCTTTTCTCACAAGAAGGGTTTTCACAAAACAATCTTTTCGTCAGAGGTTATCGAGATCGGAATCTTGAATAATTCCTTCAAGAATATCATGTGCTTCGGAAAAAAGAACCGTTGCAAAAATGAGACGTTCTATTTTTTGTATTCGAGACTCCTCGTACTGGATATTTTCAAGATATTTGCGTGCTATCTGCATACCAATTCGTTCATTGTTTGTATATTGAACAGTGAAACCAGTATCATGAAAAAGAGCTGCAATAAGCAAATCAGTTTTATCTTCCCCGTGTATTCATTCTTTATCCGTTAAATATCCTACTCTGGTATACACATCAAGTGTATGATTAATATTATGATATGGATAATGATTAATAGGTTCCAAAAGATTGAGAATGTAACGAAGAACATTATTGATTATTTTTTGTTCATCCATTGTTTGAAATATAAAAAGATATATATGTTATATGATAACATTGTTTTATAAACAAAGCAAAAAATAAACGTAATTATACATTTTTTTGACATTTTCAAATAAAACATATAATACACGGGCTAAAAATATAAAGCGCTGTAGAGATTTACCAGGTTATTCCCTTTGGGACTCGAATACTCTGGGGATTCGCCAAGTGGTAAGGCAGCGGACTTTGACTCCGCCATTCGGGGGTTCGAATCCCTCATCCCCAACCATAAATGCATCTATAAATAGGTAAATAAAATTGATTTTTCCTGAAAATTCATATAGTTACACGTATTAAAATAATTATTTTTTCATTTTTCATTTCATGTTCGCGATCGTAGAAATCGGTGGAAACCAATTTACTGTAAAAGTAGGAGATATTATCGAGGTAGATAATCAGAATACCGAAGTAGGGTCCATAATGGAAGTACAACCACTTCTTGTTTCTAGTGAAGATGGTTCTACTGTAAAAGTAGGAACTCCCGTAGTTGATGGTGCAAAAGTATCTCTCAAGGTTATTGAGGACTTTCGAGGAGAAAAGATTCGTGTTTTTAAAATGAAATCCAAGAAACGTTACGCACGAACTTTCGGTTTTCGACCAGAACAAACAAAGCTTGAAGTTACAGCTATTGTATAAGGAGGATTTCTCCCTTTGTAAAAAGATATGAATATCTTAATATAAAAGGAGGGTTTTTATTCCTAAAACACTTGAATGAAACTTAAAATCAATATTCAGGCCCGTCTCAAAAGACATGCTCGAAATAGCACGTCTTTCAATAAAAAACAGATTTTCTCCCTTTTTAAAAAATTCAAATTTTTTTCATTTTTTATTGTACTTATTCTCCCTGTATATCCTTCTTTTTGAGCTTTTGGGCTCAATGAACAGATTGCAGTAGGTAATTATGATGAAACATCCATTATCTCTGCTTACGAAGGTGATAATGAGGATAGTTCTATATTTTCAAAAGAATCAGGGTTTATAAAGTCCAATAGTACATTGGATGATACTCGTGATGTAAGCGGAACAAGTAAACTTCTTTCTTATACAATCCAAGAAGGCGATTCCCTCGGAAGTATCGCTTCTAAATTCAACGTAAGTATGAATTCTGTTATCTGGGCAAATAATCTCAGTATAAATAGTGTTCTTCATCCGAACGTTGTTATAAAAATCCCACCCGTAACAGGGCTTGTCTATATCGTTGCCAAAGGAGATACTATCGAAAGCCTCGCTAAAAAATACAAAGTTACCACTGATAAAATCATTAATCAAAATAAACTGGCATCGAAACAAGATCTTCTCATCGGACAAGAAATCCTTATTCCTGGAGCTATTAAGATAGCACCACCAAAACCTATTATTACTAAGAAGGCTGTTGTTCGAAATACAACATCAAAGATTATAGAAAGCAAAACCTACACAACTAACTATACAGGAAAAGGAAATAGATTTGTATGGGGAAATTGTACGTATTTTGTAGCCAATCATAAAAATGTCACTTGGCGTGGAAATGCTAATGCTTGGCTTAGAAATGCTGCCGCTGCATGAGTTCCAACAGGAAAAACTCCAACACCGGGTGCTATAATAACATTCCAATGATCCGGATATAATCCTTATTATGGACATGTAGGAATTGTTGTAGATGTAGAGGGATCTGATATAGTGGTAAAAGATATGAATTATAGAAGATTGAACGAAATTACTATTCGAAGAGTATCAAAAAATGATAGTTCCATTCAAGGATATATTTATACTAATTAATAAAAAAAACCGTTCAGATCTGAACGGTTTTTTTAACGGTCATTTTTATAAACTGCAATCTTCCCCACTCCAAGATTCTACCATCGCTTCCTTACCACGTTCTAGTTTCGTATTTAAAAGCCCGGCATGCTCGCTTTTAATACGTAAGAGCACATTGTCTATATCTTCTAGCTTCTCGACGGATACGAGCGATTTTCTATATTCTTTGACTCCGGGAAATCCATGAAGATATTGAACAAGATGTTTTCGACTCTCGAGAATTCCTTTCCGTCCCTTCGCTTCGACTAGGAGACGTCCATGCTCGTGCATAATAATAAGGATTTCCGAAAGAGTAGGGATATAACTTCCCGGAAGGAAGGCCCAAGGATTACCAAAACTGCTTCTTCCAATCATGAATCCATCAAGATTTCCGGATGAATCGCGAAATTCATATTTATTCCTCCGCTTTTCGTTCACCGTACTATTTCAGTACGTCTCACTTTGGTGCTCGGACTGCATACGAATTTCATCTATTCCTCCAGAAATCTTTTTCATCTGATTAAATGGATTTTGAATTTTCTTGAGCCCATCATCATAATCGAGCACATCACCATTCCCAATTACAGGAATAGAAAGGTTTTTTTTGAGTTCATAAATACCAGTCCAATCGGCTTTTCCATCGAAAGCCTGCTGATAGGTTCGACCATGGACACTGATGAGATTCGCTCCGGCATTCTGGAGACCTTGGGCAAAAGGAATAAGATGTTCTTCCCAATTGTTCCATCCGAGGCGGGTCTTGACGGAAATGGGTATTTTTACAGCTTTACTCATTTCTTCGATAATGCGAAAAGCTGTATCTGTATTAATCATAAGACTGGAACCATGCCCGCTTTTCACGACTTTTTTCGCAGGACATCCCATATTTACATCCACTCCGGCAGCTCAGGCTTGTTCGATAAGAATAGCCGCTTTACGAAACATCTCGGGATCTTTCCCGAAAATCTGAATGATAAGTGGTTTCTCGCTCGCATCATAAGTGAGAGCGGTTTGTTGAAGTTGTTTACTATGAACAAGTCCATCGGCACTGTAGAATTCGGAAAAACACACCGTATTCGGCGCTATGCTTTTTACAATCTGACGATAAGGACTGTCAGTGTACCCATCCATTGGCGCAAGTGTACAGATAGGACCATTCGAAGCGAGATTTTTCCAGAAATCTTTGGACATAATAAGAGAGGTATAAATAAGGATAACTAAGAGCAAAGAACAGATTTTTCATATCTGAAGTCCAGTAAACTAAAGACTAAAGAGTTGTACCGTCAAGCAAAAATAAATGCAAATATTTGGAGATTTCTCCATAGGTGTGGTAGTATATAGATATCGGGGGAAAACTCAACCCTTCTTATCAAATAAATATCTCTATCATGGAAATGAATACTTCAAAAACTTCTATTCGAGAAATCAAACAAATGGCAAAAAAAAATCTTCAGTCTATATATTCCTTTCCAAAAGCGATAAATTCTCTCGGAATCATCGCTATTAAAGATCCAAAGAAACGACAATTCGTTTCGGAATGAATCGCTGCTATCGGACTCGGAGCAGTTGTTATAGGTGGAGAAAACACAGATATCGCGAATATTATCACTGTTGAAAAGGTTTCCCAAAACGATCTTGTAGGTTTTGATTTTTTTGTTTTTGATAATGAATATGAAGGGGTAGATGTTATCCAATACATGAAAGCAGGAATCACTCCTATAATGCCAGAACAGAATGTATTTTCCGGAATGCTTCAGGAATTTAATCCTATGAAATTCGAAGGAAACGGATTTTTTTGGAATTCAGATAATCCGTATTGTATTTTCCAAAAAGTGGTTGCCTATACCGAAAATATCAAATTCCCAGAAGATAGGAGAGTACTTTTGAAAAACATAACTACAACATTTTAGGAATCTCTGCAAAATGCGAATTTCGCATTCAAATCTTCCGTTCCTCGCTCTCCGTACAAGTCGTATGGCTCGCTTCGGTACTCGATTTTCATACGAACTTCATCATTTTTCAGGAGATTCCGAATTTGGCTTCTTATAAAAATACCCCGAAATTTCGGGGTATTTTTTTAGGATTCTTTTTCTTTTAAGCTCTCCTTTTTCTGGTGAATATCTTTCTGTTTAGCATCATCATCTTTCTTCCCAATCTTTTTAACTGGTATTTTCCCTCCCTTTTTTTCTTTTAATGGTTCTTTTTTTGGAACAATTTCCTTTTCTCCGCAATATGGACAGAGAGCCCAGTCGGAATGAATCCGTTTTTTACAAGACGGACAGGAAATAGTGAGTTCCAGCATGCATTTTGGGCAGAATTTGAAATCTCGAGATACTTTATGACTACACCCGGGACAATGATAAAATTCCTCCACATCATCATCTTCTAATTCCTCTACTTCCTCATCTTCGTAATATTGTTCGAAAAGAGTCGATCATGGACGAATAAGGAGATAGATCGGAAGTCCGAAAATAGGTGTAAAAAAAAGAATAATGAAAATGGAAATCGTCTGAACGAGGATATTTGTCGTACGATTTGTGATATCCTTAATAACCCAGATAATGAACGCCGCCCAGATAATGAAAAAATATCCGAGTACGAGTTTGATCCCGAGATCTATGCTCATATTGGCGGATATAACGGAAAATATTCCCATAAAAAAAGAACGAACCGTTTCGAGAAGAGAAAGAAGAGTATCCATAATTTGAAAATTTTTAATTTTTTTTAAGTATCTTATTCTGATTTTTTAAATTTGTAGGTATCGAGGTCATGTCCGAATCCCAGTCCACCTAGGCGGACGGCTCCCGTTCCGCAGATACTGAAGAATTCAAGAAATCAGAAAATCAATCCTTGCTCTGGTATAGTTCAAGAGTATATGGAAAATACTTTATTTGTCACATTTTTTAATATTCCAGATATGGATATTTAGTATTCACTTCATTGAAGTGTTCTTGCTGTCTTTCTTTTGCTCTTTTGAGTATTTCCGGACTTGGATTCAGCTTTCTTATAAGAATATCCATTTCTTCTATCACAGAGTCGATTTCTTCGGAAATCTCCTTTCATAAATCTGTTAAAACAGCATATTTTTTAATCATCTTTTGAAGAAATTTTGTCTTTATATAGTAAAGCACTATTTTTTCGAACCATTGGTTATTTTCTCAGAGAGAGCCGTTCAGATATGCCTTCATAATAATATACATCGTAGGAGCAAACGCGTGGTAACCGAGAAAAATTCCATGGATATGTCGAGCATCGGGTCTGATAGCAGAATAATATTTTTCTGTTTTATCATTGAGTACAATCGGATCAAATTGCAGGATGAGATTTAGTTTATTATGAGATGATTCATGTATTATCGCCTCTAGGTTATTTATTTCGGGTAAATCCGCATCGATAGTATATCCCATATAGAGATGCCCAACACACTCTTTATATGAAGCAGAATTATGTAGTCACAGAGCCGTTCAGAGTGGAATGATTTTTTTTATAATCTGATTCAGTTCAGCGTACATTCACTCATCTATAGTTTTCAATAATTCAAAAGATTTTCCATAGATTGAAATCCAATCCTCTTCTTTCTTTTTTCAATATCACATAACTCCGCCCGTTGCTTGATGCTCAGGATGAGCATCTCTTTGATTATAGGGATTATTATCCACAATTGTAAGTTTTATATTGGTACCATGGATATATTTTCCCGTATTCATAACAAGTTCATCCCACTTTCCATTCAGGAATAGATCTATTTCTTTTTTAAGTTGTTGTTCATAAGTCTTGTATTCTCAAAGATATTGCGGTTTTTCTTCTATAATCTCTTTGTAAAGGAGATTAATAATGGATGATTGGTCAGGAGAAAGTATAAAATCCTTGTTCTCTCTTTTTAAGAGATCCGATATTTCTCGTGTTAAAACTCATTTCTCTAGAAGAGCTTCTAGATAAGAAACAAGAAGTAGATAATATTTATCAAAATAAGATGATACCATTTGATTATCTTTCTTTCCGAGAACATAATATTTTGATTCCATATATTGATATTTACTGCAATAAAAATATACTACAGGAAAAGTATACTCTAAATAAAAATTATGCAATATTATTTGTATCTCCTTCTCATACCATTTTTTTATCTTAATTATAAGATAATAAGCTCCGATATAAAATACAAGAAAATTCCAAATAAACTACTCGGATACCTTCTTTTTCTCGTTCCATTCTATTATATATATTTATTTTCCGCCTCCGTTCAGATACATATCCCACTATTTCTCTGATCAATGCTTCTTACGATACTTGTATCTTTTATACTGTATTATTACTGAGTTTGGTCCGCCGGAGATGCAAAATATCTGTTGGTACTTGCGCTTTTTATACCGCATATAGGCATTATCCCTTTTCTCGGTAATATTGCACTCATCACTCTTGCATATCTCCTTTTATATTTTCTTTATTTTTATTTCTGAAAATGTTTGTTTCATTGGAGTTATGCTAAAAGTCTGTATGTAAATATTTATGGAGACTTAAAGGATAGGCTTGTAAATTTTTTGAAACATGGTGATGGCAATTTCTATAAGAATGCAATTTTCCTGAAGCTCCTGAAATGGATTCTACTCTTTCTGATATTTTTTGTAAGTATACGACTTGCGAGACTGTATTTATTCACCTATATACAAGAAACTCATTATTATATCCAATTATTGGAATATTTTAAAAATTATACTTCCTATATACTTTTCGCTCTTATTTGAGTGTTTATCGGAATTGTTTATGGAATAAGGGTTTTGATAGGAAAACTGAAAGAAGTTCTAAAAAAGAAAGGTGGAATAGAGAATAATACAACTCTAGATTTTGTCCTAATAGGAGTCCTTCTTATAATTTTGATTGGCTTCGTCGTATATGAATATATTCTTAATCCAAATGAGATAAAAATTTATCTTTTAAGAATTTTTACTCTTTATATAGCATTATACTGAGTATTTAAGATACTTACATATAGCTATACTATAACTTTTCAGCTTGCTGAACAGGACTTTATCGATATCAAAGATCTCAAGGCTTGAGATATTGTGGATAAGGAATATCTTGCAAAGATGTTTGGTGAGCAAGAATGTTTGTGAGCTTATGGTGAGAAATGAATTTTGAGTCCAGATCCAAAAGACTATTTTAACAAGATATCTAATCCTATAGATGTTGAAACAAAAAAAATACTTATAAGACTATATAGAATTACCAATCTTTATCATCTTAAGAATAAGACTTTTTGAATTTCTCAAAATAAAAGTATTAAAATACTTAAAACTTTCGCCTTTTGATGATATATCATCATATGATTTTTGATCACCTATTTTCTATGAAATTTTATATTTTGAGAAATTATCAGTTTAATGATAGAGTTTTTTCAGAAAATTAATAGTTAATTGAATAATTCATTATGACTTAATTTTTAAGATAATGTTTTCCAGTTCCTGTTTTGTAACTTTTTGCGGAACAACCTTTACGTAGTTATAATATTTTTCTCGTTCGTAAACCCCAGAACATATAGGACTAAGATCACATTCTTTGCACTCCTCGAGTTTGTCATGTGTCCAATATTTTCAAAGTTGTCTAGTAATGATTCTATCATCAAGAAAATGGACAATACGTTCTTCATCTTTCACAATTTTCCTTGTTTCGGTAGAGGCCCATTCAAATCATTTCATAAAACAAATAGGAAGTCTTTCCACTCTGAAGGTTTTATCATTTCTTTCCAAGAAGCTCATAGCTTCCACGAGGGATCTCGAGGCGATATCAAAGTCTGGTAAGGTAGAAAGTGCTACATCTGTTTTCCTCATCATCAAAGGATCCAGATTGTTCCATACGAAATGTTGAATCTGCGGGAAAATTTTAGCGATGCACCTTACTGTCTTATCAAGATGATCCTGATTGTATTTATTGATAACGCAATTCAATTGCACCCGTATTCAGAGTTTGAGGGCATTTTGGATGGATTGCAATAATTTACTATAACTTCCCGGAGTATCGGTCAAAAAATCATGAACTTTCTGAATATGGGAATAGAGTGAGAAATGAATGAGCGAGAGTCAGGAATTTTTGAGTTTTTTTACGTAGTCAATATTCGAACACATCATCCCATTTGATATAATTCGGCATTCCATACCAACGGATGTGCTGTATTGTATCCATTTCGGCAGATTGGGAGAAAGAGTTGGTTCTCATCATGTAAATACAATACCATTATATTTTCTATTAACAAAATCATTTATAATTTCTACTCACTTCTCGTAAGTAATATTATTTCCATTACTTGGGTTCGAACAAAAATGGCACTGATTGTTGCAGTAGCGATTTACTTGGATATATCAGATATTTGCCATACTTTTATGGAGTTTTTATTGGTTGAAGAATATTAAAACCATAGCTTCGGATGAAATTGATATGTATTCAATCGCATTTCTCATTATATATACAATCTTTACAAAACAAAGCTTTTTTTCTGTAAAGATTCCCGATATATTTATATGTATAATCTTCAAGGGTTTTTTCTTCTTTAATATCATTGTAGGTCTGATATAAACCACTTCATCCGAGACACTTCGGGATGTTTATAAGCGGTTTTTTTACTCATTTCAGATATTGTATAAAATCTTCTCTATCATTTCCATATTTTTTGTAAACATGACTTGGGAATTCTTCGCCGGAAATAATTTCGTATTTTTCTGGATTCAGAATTTTAGTTGTTTTTATGTGTTTAATGAAATTGTGGCAATACTGATTTTGGAAACAGAAATTACAAGTAATTCATAAACAACCAGGTTTTATTTTTCATTCTGATTTCACAAATTTCTCAAATGTACTGAACGCTTCTCACATAATTTCTCATTTTATTTTCCATGGATCTTGGATAATATCCTCGTATCAGATAAATGCTTCAGCAGGGAAGCGATTCGTCCACATATACATTCCAGGGATTCTCGATAATTTCCAGGTTTCCTGTAGATATTTTATATTTTCCTCTATGTTGTAAAATAATTTGTCTTTGTTCTCGCCAAAACCTCGGCCGAAAGGAATAATTTGAAGGAGATCGAATTCATATACTCAGAGTTTCATAAAAAACTTCACGATTTCCGGAAGGAATGTGACATTGATTTTGTTCACCACGACATCTATATTTATGATAATATTCGGATAATTTTTCTTGATGAAGATGAGTCATTTGAGCGATTTCTTGAAAGCTCCAGGAGTCGCAACGAGATAGTCGTGAAGTATGGGATTATGCCCATGAAACGAGAATGTGACTTCTTCCAATCCAGCATCGAACACTTTTTTGCAAAAATCCTCTGAAGCGAAAGAATTTCCGTTGGTAACGGTTTGCACACGGTCGTATCAAATCTCTTTTGCATATTGTACATATTCCGCGAATTTCGGATTAATACTCGCTTCTCATCCTGAGATAATTACCCGGTTTTCGCGTCATTTCTTGAACCCGTCATATATCTGTTTTTTTACTTCTGTTTCATCGGAAAAAGTTCCGTTCTGTGCATCGGAATCCAGACAGAAAATACACTTGTTATTACAAGCCGAAGCAATACGAACCCAAACACGATTCTGCGCCTGAGTTTTTTCTTTTGAGAGAAGATTGGTTTGGTTTGGCATGTAACCTTTCGGGTTTTTAAAATAGATCTAACATTTAGTAATTTTCTTTATTTAAAAATTTCTCTATCATTTCTTTTGTGTATTTTTCTCAAACAAACTCAACCCAATTTTTGTAAAATCCTAAACAATAATCATTGTATCTACATTTTTTACATTCATCAAATTTTTTTTTTCCTTCCATAACCATTTGTAAGCCTCTAGATTTCATGTATTGATACTATTTTCCTGCGTGTCATTTTTCAATTTTTGCAGTCTTTCATACTCAAGATTATATTCTGGGTAATGTAAAATACAAATCGGAGGTGATGTAAAATGAAAATCTGGAAGAATATTATTCTCTTTGCAAAGTTGTACTATTCTATCTATCTCCATCACCTGATCTTTATTAAAATCTAATAGGACTAAGTCTTTATTGAGTTCAGCATGGCCATTTGGCTGACAAAAACCAAAGGATATTTTATGTGTATTTGCCATCGTAGAATGACTTCGATCAGGAATTAGATGAATAAATCCGATGTCGACGAGCATCTGAATATATGTGTATATCGAGAATAGATTGATTTTTGTTACTACAATGTTCAGATAGATTGATATTTTTTTATGGAGTTGATTTTCTTTCACATACTGTACCCACTCGATAAAATCGGATATTCTATAAAATACCCCGAGCTCTTTGTTTATTACTTCATCTCCAGAATGTTGAGCAAGAAATATTTCATCAAGTCATGCATCAATCAGATCATTTATCAGTGTCTTATTTTTAAATAAATTAGTTCCATTTGTCTGTACTTCAATAATTCAAACCCCAATGCTTTTTGCTAATCGAATATAGTGTAATAAATTTTTATTCAAAGTTGGTTCTCATCCAGAAAGAGAGAGTATCAGCTTTCCAATCTGCTCCTTATTATATTTTTTAGTTAATGACAATATCTTATAGATAACCTCTTTTGAAGATACATCGTTTTCTCAAAAATTATTCGTCTTCAAAACATTACAAAATTTACAAGACCAATTACATTTATATGTAATTCTTATTATTTCATTGATGTAGATTATTCCAGCATTTCAGTTTTTTGATATCATCTGATCTAAAAGATAGGATTAATTTCACTGAGTCCATAAAGTTCATCGTAAAATACTGATGGTCCCCAACATTTGGGTTCATATTTACATCTATCGCATTTTGGAATATGTCTTCTGTTTCTTGGTAGTACATTTGCGTCTGTTAGATCTCATCTATCCACTTCTTCTCCAGTATGTCGGATTTTGAGCCGAGTAGCAAAATCATAATCATCTGTTAATTTCAGATACAAATCTACTTTGTCTGCTGGGAAAATACAAAAAGGAAAATCCGGGAGTTTCAATCCTATTTTTTGAATATTACAGTAGTTGATTATTTTAATGATTTGATTAATACATTCAGAATATCTTGGAGCGATTTTCTCAAGGGTATGTTCTTTTCCATAATATTCGAGAGTGAGATCTGGATATGTAATAGCTATCTTTCCGATTCATTTTTCATTCAGGTATTTGACTAATTCAAAGAGGATATCTTTATTATCTTGAGTTATAACAATATTTGCCTTGAGAAAACTTCATTTCCAATATTTTTTTATGTTCTCAAATACTTCATCCCAATGAACATAATTTTGAGTTCTTGATATGAGCTGCTGTTTTTCTTTATCTATCGCTTCCACAGACAATATTAGTTCATCTATGTATGGTAGAAATTTACTTGCTTGCTTGTCTATATGAAGTGTTGTACAGTTCGTTGTAACGAGAATAGTATAGTGAAGTTTCTTTCAAAGTATAAGTGCATCTAGAAATACTGGTTGTATGAATGGTTCTCATCAGAGATATGTCACATGATTATATCCAAGTTTTTTATATTTGATAAGTTTCTTTAGAATATCGAATTTTGATACCTTATGATTCCATGCCTGTTCCATATTTGGAAATTCTATACAATACGTACATTTTTGATTACATGTCCATCAAACATAAGTCTCAAGTCTTTTATATTGCATTTTATTATTTTAAAATAATAAGTTTTAGAATTTCAGCTGTTTTGATCGCTGTTAAATCGAGTGAAAAACATCGGATAATCTCTCTTGTTTTATGTGTACAATATAGGCAGGTTGTGTAGAAAAATTACTTCGTAAAATATCACAAGTTAGGGATATTATAGACAAACAAGATTTTGTTCCAAAAGTTTTTCAAATTTCTCCATCGGTGTCAGGTATTTAAT
>Ga0210012_1000666_pt1 | contig 38302 bp, 40 predicted proteins | sample CryGeymeta201504_FD_183974 | JGI IMG/M metagenome (GOLD analysis project Ga0210012, IMG submission 183974) | Groundwater microbial communities from Crystal Geyser aquifers in Utah, USA - Crystal Geyser metaG 2015-04 (SPAdes) (version 2) | ecosystem: Environmental > Aquatic > Deep subsurface >... | reverse complement strand
GTCGCAAGAAGCCAACCCCTATCCATCCGCTGATTTTTTTGGTAACTTCAAACAATGAATTATTGCAGCCATTGCGGCGCCAAAGTAAAGCAGGAAACCCCGCCTGGAGACCACCTGCCACGCTATGTATGCAGCCTCTGCGGCACCATCCATTACGAAAATCCGAAAATGGTCGTCGGCGCGATCCCAGAATGGGAGGACAAGATTCTGTTGTGTCGCCGTGCCATCGAACCGCGCTACGGGCTGTGGACCTTGCCGGCGGGGTTCATGGAAAACGATGAAACCACTGCCCAGGCCGCAGCGCGAGAAACTGCGGAGGAGGCGCACGCCCGCGTGGAAATCGTCGCCCTCTATGCGCTCTACAATCTGCCGCACATCAGCCAGGTGCATCTATTCTTCCGCAGCCGCCTGCTCGACCTCGACTTCATGCCGGGCATCGAAAGCCTGGAAGTGGCGCTATTCAGCGAAGCCGCCATCCCTTGGGAGGAGCTGGCTTTTTCCAGCGTCAGCAACACCCTGCGGCATTTCTTCGAAGACCGGCGCAAGGGTGAATTCGACCTCCACTTCGGCGATATTACCCTGCCTCTGGACGAGAAAAAGGGCGCCTGAGGCGCCCCTTGACTCCGATCCGTTACAAGGCAGTCAACGAAATTTGGCAGGTTTGGTAGGCGCGGGCTTGTCCGCGATTGACGCTGCTGATCGCGGGCAAGCCCGCTCCTACATCCATCTAATTCAATTTGACTATCTACTAGCTTCCCGCCATCGCCAGCAACAGGCCATTAAGGCGCTGCACGAACGCGGCGGGGTCTTCCAGTTGACCGCCCTCGGCCAGCAAAGCCTGGTCGAACAGGAGGTGGCTCCAGTCGTCGAAACGCTCACTTCCCGCCTCGCCCTTGAGTTTTTGCACGATCGGATGGTGCGGATTGATCTCCAGGATCGGTTGGGTCTGCGGCGCTTCCTGCCCCATGGATTTCAGCATCCTGGCCAGATTTCCGCCCAAATCGTGGGCATCGGCCACCAGGCATGAAGGGGAGTTGGTCAGGCGGTGGGTGATGCGCACTTCCTTGACTTGGTCGCCGAGCACTTCCTTGACTTGGGCTATCAGCGCCTCGAACTCGCCCGCTTCCTTTTCCTGCTCCCGCTTTTCGGCCTCGTCTTCCAGCTTGCCCAGGTCGAGGTCGCCCTTCGCCACCGATTGCAGCGGCTTGCCGTCGAACTCGGTGAGGTATGACAGCATCCACTCATCCACCCGCTCTGATAGCAACAGCACCTCGATGCCCTTTTTCCGGAAAATTTCCAGATGCGGGCTGTTCTTCGCGGCGGCAAAGCTGTCGGCAGTCACATAGTAAATCTTGTCCTGGCCCTCCTTCATGCGACCGATATAATCGGCAAGGGAAACTCCCTGCTCGGCCGTGTCGGCATGGGTCGAGGCAAAGCGCAGCAGCTTGGCGATACGCTCCTTGTTGGCGTGATCCTCGCCGACGCCTTCCTTCATCGCCTTGCCGAACTCGCCCCAGAACTTGGCGTATTTCTCCTTGTCATTCTCCGCCAGATCGTCGAGCAGTCCGAGTACCTTCTTCACCGATCCGGCGCGGATGCTGTCGATATCCTTGCTGTGCTGGAGAATCTCGCGCGAGACGTTGAGCGGCAAATCGTTGGAGTCGATCACCCCTCGCACGAAGCGCAGGTAGCGCGGCATCAGCTGTTCGGCGTCGTCCATGATGAACACCCGGCGCACGTACAGCTTGATACCGTGGCGCACCTCTCGGTCCCACAGATCGAACGGCGCGCGCGCGGGGATGTAGAGCAGCTGGGTGTACTCCTGCTTGCCTTCCACTTTGCTGTGGGTGTAGGCCAGCGGCGCTTCGAAATCATGCGACACATGCTTGTAGAATTCCTCGTACTGCTCGGCCGTCACCTCGCTTTTCGGCCTGGCCCACAGCGCGCTGGCCTGGTTGATGGTCTCGTCCTCATCGGTGAGCCGGTTTTCCTGCTTGTCGGCATCCCATTCTTCCTTCTGCATCAGGATCGGCAGGGTGATGTGGTCGGAATACTTCTTGATGATGCTCTTGATGCGCCAGCTGTCGAGCAAATCATCCTCACCTTCGCGCAGATGCAGGATGACGTCGGTGCCACGACCGGCCTTCTCCACCGTTTCCAGGGTATAGTCGCCCTCGCCGGCGGACTCCCAGCGCACGCCGTGCTCGGCGGTCAGCCCGGCACGGCGGGTGATCAGCGTGACCTTGTCGGCCACGATGAAAGCGGAATAGAAGCCCACGCCAAACTGGCCGATCAGGTTGGCATCCTTGGCCTGGTCGCCGGAGAGAGCATCGAAGAACTGGCGCGTGCCGGATTTGGCGATGGTGCCGATATGCTCGATCACTTCCTGTCGCGACATGCCGATGCCGTTGTCGGAGATGGTGAGGGTGCGCGCCGCCTTGTCCAGGCTGATGCGTATCTTCAAGCCGGAATCGCCCTCGAACAGTGCATCGTCGGCGAGCGCCTCGAAGCGCAGCTTGTCGGCGGCATCCGAGGCATTGGAAATCAGCTCGCGCAGGCAAATTTCCTTGTTGCTGTAAAGGGAGTGGATCATCAGCTTCAACAGCTGACGGACTTCAGTCTGGAAACCCAGTGTTTCCTTATGTGCTTCTACGGTGGTCATGTTGTTTTTTCTCCAGTTGCGAAAACCCTAATTTGAATAAGGGCTAACGCAGCAAATTCAAGAGGGCCATTCATTGCGAATAATTTTCTCCGCCCAGAACAGGCCGATGAGGGTTTTTACATCGCTGATGCGCCCGTCGCGCACCCATTCCATCGCGGTGACCAGCGGCAGGCGGACGTTTTCCAGGAACTCGTCCTCGTCGCGCCGGTGGCCGTGCTCGCTCAACTCCTGCGCCAGATAGACCAGTATCCGCTCATCCGAATAGCCGATGCATGGGTGGATCATGGTCAGGAATCGCCAGTCTTGCGCGGCGTAGCCGGTTTCCTCCAGCAGTTCGCGCTGGCCGCAGGCGAGTGTGTCTTCGCCGGGATCGATCTTGCCGGCGGGCAATTCGTGGAAATCGCGGTTCAGGGGATAACGGAACTGGCGCACCATCAGTACGTCGCCGTTATCCAGCAATGGCACCACCACCACTGCGCCGGGATGGACGATGTACTCGCGGGTAGTGGTGTTGCCGTTGGGCAGAATGACCTGGTCTTCCCGAACATGGAGCAGGTGGCCATCGTAGACGTTGCGGGTGAACAACTGCTTTTCGGTTAAATCGGGAATATCCATGGAAAACTCCTATCCCTGTGAGGCGTAGATTGCTTGGTAGTAAGGGTAGGATGGGTGGAGCATAGCGATACCCCTCGCTTTGTGGTGATGATTGATGGGTATCGCTATGCTCCACCCATCCTACGCACTCATCAAGAAATGAGGAGGGCGATGATTACAACAGCGAATGCTGGATGCTATAGGCGCACAACGCCATCAAGGGCTGCGGCAGGATGCCCAGCGCCAGCACGGCCAGCCCGTTCATGCTCATGAGCACGCTGGCGTCGGGTTGTGAGGAAATTGGCGACTCATCATCAGGCGCATCGAAATACATCAGCTTGACGATGCGCAGGTAGTAGAAAGCGCCGATCACCGACATCAGGACGGCGAACACCACCAGCCAGATGAAGCCGGCCTGTAGCGCCGCCTGCAGCACGGACAGCTTGGCGTAGAAGCCCACTGTCGGCGGCACGCCGGCCATGGAGAACATCAACAGCAACATCATGAAGGCATACCATGGACTGCGCTGGTTCAAGCCCTTGAAGTCGCTGATATTTTCCGCCTCGAAACCCTTGCGCGACAGGAGCAGGATCATGCCGAAGGTACCCAGGCTCATCACCACGTAGGACAGCACGTAGAACATGGAGGCGCTGTAGCCGTTGAGGCTGCCGGAGAGAAAACCGAGCAGCAGGAAGCCGGTGTGGGTAATCGTGGAATAGGCCAGCATGCGCTTGATGTTGGTCTGGGCGATGGCGGTGATATTGCCGATCGCCATCGACAGCACGGCCAGGATAATCAGCATGCCCTGCCAGTCATGCACCAGTCCCTGCAAGCCTTCCACCAGGATGCGCATGACAAAAGCAAAAGCGGCGATTTTCGGCGCCGTGCCGATGAACAGCGTGACGGCGGTAGGAGCGCCCTGGTAGACGTCGGGTATCCACATGTGGAACGGTACCGCGCCGAGCTTAAAGGCCAGACCGGCGACGACGAACACCAGGCCGAACACCAGCACCGTCCGGTTGCCGGCATTTTGCTGGACTGCGGCGGCCACCTGGCCCAGTTCCAGGCTACCGGTCGCGCCGTAGATCATCGACATGCCGTAGAGCAGCAAACCCGAAGCCAGCGCGCCCAGCACGAAATACTTCATCGCCGCTTCGGTCGCCTGCGCCGAGTCGCGCTGTAGCGCCACCAGCGCATACAGGCACAAGGATAACAGCTCCAGGCCAAGATACAGGGTCAGGAAGTGGCTGGCCGAAATCATCACCATCATGCCGAGCATGGCGAACAGCACCAGCACGAAGAATTCGCCGCTGAACAGGTTGCGAAGGTGGATATATACCAAGAAACGCCACAATCTACACGATCCGTTCGTGCTGAGCTTGTCGAAGCACATAGATCCTTCGACGAGCTCAGGGCGAACGGGATAAGGGTGGTTGTGACAGTGTGAAGTATAGCTGCGCGAATAGACCAGCATTGCCGAGACCGAAATGTAGGTCATCAGCTTGAGCACGTCGGCCATGACGTCGTCAACGAACATACCATTGAAGGTGTGAACCACGTCCTGACCGCTGGTGCTCACGGTAATCCAGGCGGCGCCGAGCAGCGTGAGTTGGGTCAGAGCGTAGCTGACGAAGCGGTTCTTGCCTGACAGAAACAGGTCCACCACCAGGATCAGCGATGCCATGATCAGCACGAAGATTTCGGGCAGAGCAGGCGTCAGGTTGGGCACGGCGAATATCATTTAAAATCCTTGTTTAGCAATCAGCTCTCAGCGGTCAGCTTTTGTTTTGTGCGCAGCAAGCCGCGTGGTTTTAACTGATGGCTGACAGCTGACAGCTGACCGCTGAAAGCTGTTCACAGCTTGCTTTGCGCCACATGGCTCAACAGGTTGTTCACCGAATGGTGCATCACCTCGGTGAACGGCTGCGGGTACAACCCTATGCCGAGCACTGCGACGGCCAGCAGCCCCAACACCAGGAACTCGCGCGGCGAGATGTCTTCAAGATGCTCGACATGGTCGTTGGCGACGGCGCCGAACACCACCCGCTTCACCATCCACAGCGTGTAGGCGGCGCCCGAAATCATCGTGATCCCGGCGAGGAAGGCATACCAGAAGTTGACCTTGATCGCGCCCATGATCACCATGAATTCGCCGACGAAGCCGCTGGTCCCCGGCAGGCCGGAATTGGCCATGGCGAACAGCATAAAGAAGGCTGCGAAGACCGGCATTTTGTTCGCCACCCCGCCGTAATCGGCGATCATGCGGCTGTGCATGCGATCGTAGAGCACACCGACACAAAGGAACAGCGCGCCGGCGACAAAGCCGTGGGAGAGCATCTGCACCAGCGCGCCCTCGACCCCATAGGCGTTAAAAATAAACGATCCCAGCGTGACGAAGCCCATGTGCGAAATCGAGGAATAGGCGATCAGCTTCTTCATGTCCGTCTGCACCAGCGCCACCAGACCGATGTAGACCACGGCGATCAGCGATAGGGTGATCATGAAACCCGACAGGGCATGGCTCGCATCCGGCGCAATCGGCAGGGACAGGCGCAGAAAACCGTAGGCGCCCATCTTCAGCATGATCGCTGCCAGCACCACCGAGCCGCCGGTCGGCGCTTCGACGTGGGCATCAGGCAACCAGGTGTGTACCGGCCACATCGGCACCTTGACCGCGAACGCCATGAAGAAGGCGAGGAAGATCAGGATCTGCTCGGTCATCGTCAGCGGCAGGCGGTGGAAATCCAGTATCTCGAAGGTACCGCCCTGGGTGTACAGGTAGATGAACGCCACCAGCATCAGCAAGGAACCCAACAGGGTGTAGAGGAAGAACTTGAGCGAAGCGTAAACGCGGTTCGGGCCACCCCAGATCCCGATAATGAGGAACATCGGGATCAGCATCGCTTCCCAGAACACATAGAACAACAGGGCGTCGAGCGCGGCGAAAACGCCGATCATCAAACCGGACATGATGAGGAAGGCGGCCATGTACTGGGCCACGCGCTTCTCGATCACTTTCCAGCCGGCGATGACGGCCAGCACCGTGGTGAAGCTGGTAAGCAGGATAAACAGCACGGAGATGCCGTCCACGCCGAGGTGGTAGGTGATTTTGAAGGTCTCGATCCAGGGGCTGATTTCGACGAACTGCATCCCCGCCTGCAAGGTGTCGAACTGGGTATACAGCGGCAGGCTCAGCGCGAAGCCGACCAGCGCGCCGATCAGCGCCAGAACACGGGCAAGCCCGGCGTTACGGTCGCCGCCGGTGGCGAGCACGGCAACGCCGGCCGCGATCGGCACCCAGATAACCAGACTCAACAATGGCAGGCCAGCAAACATGCTTGTTCTTATCCCTTCACAAACAGCGTCATCAACACGAATACGCCGATAATCATGGCGAAAGCGTAGTGGTAAATGTAGCCCGACTGGAGATGACGGAGCAGCGTGGAAAACCAGCCGATCAAACGCGCCGTGCCGTTGACGAAAAAGCCGTCGATCACGGCGACATCGCCGCCCTTCCACAGACTGCGGCCAATCAATCTCGCGCCACCGGCGAAGAACCAGTCATTGAACTCGTCCAGACCGTATTTCCTTTCGAGTATGGTCGAGATCAAGCCGAATTTGGCTTTGATGATCGGCGGCAATTCGGGCCGCTTAATATACAGGAACCAGGCAGTAATGATGCCGCCGATTGCCAGCCAGAACGGCGCGGTGCCGAGCGAATGCAGCATCATCGGCAAGACACCGTGAAACTCCTCCGCCATCTGCGCCAGGGCATGATGCTCCTGCGCAATGACAATCGACTCGCCGAAGTAGCCTTCATACAGCATCGGGCCGATCAGCCAGCCCGCTGCCAGGGAGGGGATGGCGAGCAGTATCAGCGGAACGGTCACCACCCAGGGCGATTCGTGTGGCATCCCGCCGTGTCCATGGCCGTGATTGTCATGCTGGCCATGGGTGTCGAAGCGCGGCTTGCCGTGGAAGGTCATGAACACCAGACGGAAGGTATAAAAAGCGGTGATGAACACCGTCGTCAGCACGGCAAAATAGGCGAAGCTGGAACCTGGGGTGTTGGAGAACCGCACCGCCTCGATAATCGCGTCTTTGGAGAAGAAACCGGCGAAGCCCGGCACGCCGGAGATGGCGAGCGCGCCAATGAACATCATCCAATAGGTGATGGGCATGGATTTTTTCAGGCCACCCATTTTGGTCATATCCTGCTCGTGGTGCATGGCGATGATCACCGAACCGGCGCCAAGGAACAGCAGCGCCTTGAAAAAGGCATGGGTCATCAGGTGGAAGACCCCGACCGAATAGGCCGAAGCGCCCAGCGCCACGGTCATGTAGCCGAGCTGGGACAGGGTCGAATAGGCCACCACGCGCTTGATGTCGGTCTGGACGATGGCGATCAGCGCCATGAACAGCGCAGTAATACCACCGATCACCAGCACCACGGACAGAGCAGTCTCGGAAAGCTCGAACAGCGGCGACATGCGCGCCACCATGAAAATACCCGCAGTCACCATGGTGGCGGCGTGGATCAAGGCGGAAATCGGCGTCGGGCCTTCCATCGAATCGGGCAGCCAGACGTGCAGCGGGAATTGGGCCGACTTGGCCATTGCACCGATAAACAACAGGATGCAGATGACTGTCATCAGCAACCAGGGGCTGCCGGGAATCAGCTCGATGGTGGCATTCACCATTTCCGGCGCACGGGCGAACACTGCGGCATAATCCAGCGTGCCGAAATGGGCCAGCACCAAGCCGATGCCGAGAAGGAAACCGAAGTCGCCGACGCGGTTGACCAGAAAAGCTTTCAGGTTGGCGTAAATCGCCGTCGGTCGGGTGTACCAGAAGCCGATCAGCAGATAGGAAACCAGTCCCACCGCCTCCCAGCCAAAGAACAACTGAACGAAGTTGTTCGACATCACCAGCATCAGCATCGAGAAGGTGAACAGCGAAATGTAGCTGAAGAAGCGCTGGTAGCCGGGGTCTTCCGCCATGTAGCCGATGGTGTAGATGTGCACCATCAGCGAGACGAAAGTCACGACCAGCATCATCATGACGGTCAGGCGGTCGATCAGAAAGCCGATCTCGAAGCGGGTTTCGCCCGTGGTGAGCCAGGTGTAGACGCTGCCGTTAAAGGTGTGTCCGGCAAGCACATCCTGAAAGATCGCCACCGAGGCGACAAAGGAGACCACTACGCTGAGAATGGTCACCCAATGCGAAGCCGCGCGCCCGATCAGCCAGCCGAACAGACCGGCGATCACCGCCCCGGCCAGCGGCGCCAGCGGTACCAGCAGATAGAGTTTTTGCATTTCAGTCATAATTTCCGTGAGGCGTGAAGCGTGAGGCGTGAGGAAAAAACCAAATCAAACACCCCTCACCCCTTACCTCTTATCCCTCACCCTTTTAAATGATCCAGTTCTGTCACGTTAATGGTGTTCATGTTACGGAACAGCGCCACAAGGATCGCCAGGCCGATGGCCGATTCGGCTGCTGCTACCGTGAGGATGAAGAACACGAAAACCTGTCCGGCGGCGTCGTGCAAATAATGCGAAAAGGCGATGAAGTTCATGTTCACCGCCAGCAACATCAACTCGATCGCCATCAGCAGGATGATGAGATTTTTTCGGTTGAGAAAAATCCCTACCACGCTGATGGCAAACAGCAGCGCGCCAAGAATCAGATAATGGGTCAATGTCAGCACGTTATTCCCCTTCTTTCTCAGCCGGCATCGAGACCAGGCGGACGCGGTCTTCGCGCCTAACGCTCACCTGCCATGCCGGGTCCTGATGCTTGGTACCGGTCCGATGGCGCAGGGTGATGGCGATGGCGATGGCGGCAACGATCGCCACCAGCAGGATCACTGCGGCAAGTTCAAACGGATAGACGTAGTCGGTATAGAGCAGGCGGCCCAGTTCCTTGGTGTTGCTGTAGTCGGCGGCATGGCGCACCGGATCGGAACTGACGGTGCGTCCGGCCACGGTTAGCACCAGCGTCATTTCGACCGCCATCAGGATGCCGACGAATCCTGCCAGCGGCAGGTTATCCCAGAAGCCCTGGCGCATTTTCTCGATATTCAGGTTGAGCATCATCACCACGAACAGGAACAGCACCATCACTGCGCCGATGTAGACCAGCACCAGAGTAATCGCCAGGAACTCGGCCTCCAGCAGCAGCCACAGCCCGGCACCGCTAAAGAAAGACAGCACCAGGAACAGCGCGGCATGCACCGGGTGGCGCGCGGTCACCACGCGGAAGCCTGCAAACAGCAGGATGCTCGCGAGGAAGTAGAAAACCAATGTTTCAAAATTCATAATCAAAACCTTTTTACCACAGAGGCACAGAGACACAGAGAAAACCAGGCATTACTTTCAGTTTCTATTTGGCTAACCATCTTTTCCATACACTCTGCTCTGAGTGTTTTTCTCTGCGCCTCCGCGCCTCTGCGGTTCATTTTTTATCTGTATTTCGCATCCGCCGCCTTGTCCTTGGCGATCTGCTCTTCATATTTGTCGCCCACGGCCAGCAGCATGTCCTTGGTGTAGTAAAGATCGCCACGTTTTTCGCCGTGATAATCGAAAATGCGGGTTTCGACGATGGCGTCTACCGGACAGGCTTCTTCGCAGAAACCGCAAAAAATGCACTTGGTCAGATCGATGTCGTAGCGCGTGGTGCGGCGTGTGCCATCGTCACGCTGCGCCGATTCGATGGTGATCGCCAGCGCCGGACACACCGCCTCGCACAGTTTGCAGGCGATGCAACGCTCCTCGCCATTGGGGTAGCGGCGCTGCGCGTGCAGACCGCGGAAGCGCGGCGACATCGGCGTGCGCTCCTCGGGAAACTGCACCGTGATCTTGCGCAGGAACAGGTGGCGCCCGGTCACCGCCATGCCCTTGAGCAGCTCGATGAGCAGGAAAGTCGAAAAGAAGCTTTTGATCTTGTTCACGCTCTTTTCCTCAATGGAACAGGTAGCCGAAGGGGGTCTGCATGGCGGCGCCAACCACCACGATCCACACCAGGGTCACCGGGATAAACACCTTCCAGCCCAGACGCATGATCTGGTCGTAACGGTAGCGCGGGAAAGTGGCGCGGAACCAGAGAAACAGGAACAGCACAAACAATACCTTGACCAGCAGCCAGAAGAAGCCCGGAATCCAGTTGAACGGCGCAAAATCGAACAGCGGGTTCCAGCCGCCGAGGAACATCAGCGAGACCAGTGTCGCGACCAGGATCATGTTGGCGTATTCCGCCAGGAAGAAGATGGCGAAGGCCATGCCGGAATATTCGACATGGAAACCGACGATTTCGGATTCGCCCTCGACCACGTCGAACGGCGCGCGATTGAGCTCTGCCACGCCGGAGATCAGGTAAACAATGAACAGGGGAAACAGCGGCAGCCAGTACCAGTTGAACACCCCGCCCTGCTGAGCCTTGACGATATCCACCAGGTTCAGGCTCTGCGCCGCCATCAGCACGCCGACCAGGGCAAAGCCCATGGCGATTTCATAGGAAACGATCTGCGCCGCGGCGCGCATCCCGCCGAGGAAGGCATACTTGGAATTGGATGCCCAACCCGCCAGCACGACGCCATACACACCCATCGAAGAAATCGCCATGATGTAGAGCACGCTGGCATTGATATTCGCCAGCACCAGTTCCGGCGAGAACGGCACCACCGCCCAGGCCGCCAGCGCCGGGCCGATGGCCAGCACCGGGGCGAGCAGGAATATCCCCTTGTTGGCGCCGGTGGGAACCACGATTTCCTTCATCAGCAGCTTCAGCCCATCCGCGATCGGTTGCAGCCAGCCTTTGGGGCCGACGCGGTTGGGGCCGATACGCACCTGCATGTAGCCGATGACCTTGCGTTCGGCGTAGGTCAGGTAGGCCAGGCCCAGCATCAGCGGCGCGACGATGGCGACGATCTTCGCCAAGCTGTACACCAGCGGCCAGGCAAAACCGAAGAATCCTTGCAGCAAAGAAACTAATTCGTTCATGGTTTATCCCGCCCGCTCCACCCGGATTTCATCGAACATGCCGCCAAGCATGGCGGTGGCCGGATGTCCTGCGGCCACCCGTACGCAGCCCGCAGGCAGCAGGTCATCGCGCAGCGCCTTGAGAACGACGCTGTCTGTTCCCTGACTGACGCTTACGTCAGCACCCTCGGAAACACCCACGCTAGATAGCGTTTCTGCATTCATCCAGGCTCCCTGCAGCGCTGCTGCTGCAGTTTTCTGCAATGCGGTTGCACGACGCACGATGGGGTCGGCCTGATAGCTTGGAACTTCGCCGATACGCTGCAAGCCATGGGTGTAGGAGCGGCCCTGGCCGCGATTGGTGCAGATGATCGCGGCCAAGGCCGCTCCTGCGAGTTGGTTATTCAGTTTTACGCTGATGTCACCATTCAGCGCTTCGGCGCGCACTTGCTCGGCGCTGTCGTAATCAAAGCCCGCCACTTCCATCAGGTTGCCCAGCACACGCAGCACCTTCCATCCCGGACGGGTCTCGCCCAGCGGCTTGACCACGGCGTTGAAACTCTGCGCACGGCCTTCGGTGTTGACGAAAGTGCCGGAGGTTTCGGTGAACGGCGCCACCGGCAGCAGCACGTGGGCGTAATCCGGCGCCTTGCCCTTGTAAGCGCTCATGACGACGACCATTTGCGCCGCTTGCAGCGCGGCCAGCGTCTTGGTCGGGTTGTAGGTATCCAGATCCGCTTCGACGCCGAGCAAAATGTAGGCGTGGCGCGGGGTGTCGAGCATCTGCGCGGCGTTCATGCCGCCCGTGACAGGCACTGCACCGGCCAGATACGCGCCGACGCTGTTCGCCGCCCCACCGAGGAAGCCGAATTTTGCACCGGACAATTCCGCCACCTGCTGCGCCAGGGCATGCAGTTCGGCATAGCGCGGGTGGTGCTGCGCCAGATTGCCGAGCAGCACCGCCTTGCGCTCGCCCTGATTGAGGCTGGCGGCAATCGCCTGGGCTATGGCATCCACGGATTCGCCGGCCAGCGCGCAGCGCACTTGATCCAGCGTTGCCACCATCGCATCGGGCGCGACGATCGACTTGTTGGCGACACGGCACAGCAGGTCGTCATCCACCGGATTGATCAGGTTCAGTTCGGCGCCGCGCTTGACGGCCTGGCGCAGGCGATGCGCCAAGAGCGGGTGATCGGCGCGCAGGGTGCTGCCGACGATCAGGACGCTATTCAGCTGATCCAGCTCGGCAATCTTCATTCCCAGCCAGGGCGCGCCCTGCATGGCAGAATCGGCGCTGAAGTCGGACTGGAGCAGGCGGTGATCGACATTGCCGCTGCCGATGCCGCGCACCAGCTTTTGCAGCAGGTAAAGTTCTTCCAGAGTGGAGTGGGGTGTAGCCAGCGCGCCGACTTGCTCCGCGCCCTGTTGGTCGCGGACGCGCATGAGTCCGGCGACCGCGAATTCCAGCGCCTCCGGCCAGTCGCACTCGCGCCATTCGCCGCTCTGCTTGATCATTGGACGCTGCAGGCGCTCGGGCGAATTCAGCCCCTCGTAGGAGAAGCGATCCTTGTCCGACAGCCAGCACTCGTTGATCTCTTCGTTGTCGCGCGGCAGCACGCGGAACACGCGATTGTTTTTGGTCTGCACGCTGAGATTGGCGCCCAGACCGTCGTGCGGGCTTACCGAGGGGCGCGTGGTCAGCTCCCAGGCCCGCGCGCTATAGCGGAACGGCTTGCTGGTCAGCGCGCCGACCGGGCACAGGTCGATGATATTGCCGGACAGTTCGGAATCGATCGAACGCTCGATGAAAGTGGTGATTTCGGCGTGTTCGCCGCGACCGATCTGGCCCATTTCCATCATCCCGCCGATTTCCTGGCCGAAGCGCACGCAGCGGGTGCAGTTGATGCAGCGCGTCATGTCGGTGTTGATCAGCGGGCCGATGTTCTTGTTAAACACCACACGCTTTTCTTCGGTGTAGCGCGATGCGCCCGCGCCATAACCCACCGCCAGGTCTTGCAATTCGCACTCGCCGCCCTGATCGCAGATCGGGCAATCGAGCGGATGGTTGATGAGGAGAAACTCCATCACCGCCTTCTGCGCCTTGATCGCGGCCTCGGAGCGCGTCATCACCTTCATGCCCTCGGTCACCGGTGTGGCGCAGGCCGGCATCGGCTTCGGCGCCTTCTCGACCTGTACCAAGCACATGCGGCAGTTGGCGGCGACGGAAAGCTTCTTGTGGTAACAAAAGCGCGGAATATAGATGCCCGCCGCATCGGCCACATCCATGATGGTGCTGCCTTGCTCGACCGTTAGCTGTTTGCCGTCTATTTCGATATTGAGCATAGTTTTAGTTGTCAGTAGTCAGTTATCAGTTATCAGTAATCAGTCTCGATGTCGTCAGAGCTCACTGACAACTGATGACTGAACACTTTATTCATACCATGCACTTCTTGTGCTGGATGTGGTGCTCGAATTCGTTGCGGAAATGCTTGAGCATACCCTGCACCGGCATCGCCGCAGCGTCGCCCAGCGCGCAGATGGTGCGCCCCATGATATTGCCGGCGACCGATTCGAGCAGGTCGAGGTCTTCCGGCCTTCCCTGGCCGTGCTCGATGCGGTGGATGACGCGGTACAGCCAGCCGGTGCCCTCGCGGCAGGGCGTACACTGGCCGCAGGACTCCTCGAAATAGAAATAGGACAGCCGCTCCAGCGCGCGCACCATGCACACCGTGTCGTCCATCACGATCACCGAGCCTGCGCCGAGATAGGAACCGGCCTTGGCGATGGAATCGTAGTCCATGGTCAGATCCATCATGATCTCGCCCGGCAGCACAGGCACCGAGGAACCGCCAGGTATCACCGCTTTCAGCTTGCGTCCGTCCTTCACCCCGCCCGCCATGGCCAGCAGTTCTGAAAACGGCGTGCCCATGCCGATCTCGAAGTTGCCCGGATTATTGACGTGGCCGGAGACTGAGAAGATTTTAGTGCCGCCGTTATTCGGCTTGCCCAGTTCGAGAAATTTCTGGCCGCCATGCTTGACGATGTAGGGAATCGAGGCCAGGGTCTCGGTGTTGTTGATCGTGGTCGGCTTGCCATACAGGCCGAAGCTCGCCGGAAATGGCGGCTTGAAGCGCGGCTGGCCCTTCTTGCCCTCGATCGATTCGAGCAGCGCGGTTTCCTCGCCGCAAACGTAGGCGCCATAGCCGTGATGGGCATGGATGTCGAAATCCCAGCCGCTGCCGAGAATGTTCTTGCCGAGCAGGCCGGCGGCGCGCGCTTCGTCCAGCGCCTCTTCGAAGCGCTCGTATTCCGCCCAAATCTCGCCGTGTATGTAGTTGTAGCCCGCCTTCGCGCCCAGCGTGTAGCCGCCGATAATCATGCCCTCGATCAATTGGTGCGGGTTGAGGCGAAGGATGTCTCTATCCTTGAAGGTGCCCGGCTCGCCCTCGTCGGTGTTGCACACGAGATACTTGTCACCGGGGTAGTTCTTCGGCATGAAGCTCCACTTCAAGCCGGTAGGGAAGCCCGCACCGCCGCGACCGCGCAGGGCGGACAGCTTGACCTGCTCGATGATCGCCTCGGGCGTCATTTTTTCAGCCAGCACTTTCTTCAACGCATCGTAGCCGTCGACTTTCAGGTAATTCTCCAGCTTCCAGGATTCCGGCAGGTGGGTGGAGTGGAATATCACTTTATCGCTCATGGCTACTCCAGTTCCGCCAAGATGCGGTCGGCCTCTTCGGGCGTCAGCTTGGCGCATAGCCGCACATTGTTGACGAGGGCCACCGGGCCGTCGCCGCAGGCGCCCATGCACTCGCCTTCCTTGAGGGTAAACTTGCCGTCCGGCGTGGTTTCACCGAAGCCGATGCCGAGCTTGCGTTGCAGATGCAGGGCCGCCGATTCCGCGCCCATCAGGGTGCAGGGCAGGTTGGTGCAGACCGTGATCTTGTACTTGCCGACCGGTTGCAGATTGTACATGTTGTAGAAGGTCGCCACTTCCTGCGCCGCGATCGGCGGCATGTCCAGATAGCCGGCGACGAACTCGATGGTTTCCGGCGCGAGCCAGCCCTTCTCGTCCTGAGCGATGCGCAGCGCCGCCATTACAGCCGACTGCTTGTGTTCCGGCGGATACTTGGCGATCTCGCGGTCGATTTTCTTGAGTGATTCAGGCGATAACATCAGCGGTCGATCTCCCCGAACACAATATCGAATGTGCCCATCAGCGCCACCACGTCGGCAATCATGTGGCCGCGTGCGATTTCGTCCATCGCCGACAGGTGGGAAAAGCCCGGGGCGCGGATTTTGAGACGATAGGGCTTGTTGGCGCCGTCGGAAACCATATAGATGCCGAATTCGCCCTTGGGGTGTTCCACTGCCGCATAGCACTCTCCTTCGGGCACATGCATGCCTTCGGTGAAAAGCTTGAAGTGGTGGATCAGCTCTTCCATGTTCTGCTTCATTCCCTCCCGCGCAGGCGCCACCACCTTGTGGTTGTCGGTGATTACCGGCCCGGGATGGCCGCGCAGCCAGTCCACGCACTGCTTGATGATGCGGTTGGACTGGCGCATTTCTTCCATGCGCACCAGGTAACGGTCATAACAGTCGCCATTGACGCCGACCGGGATGTCGAAATCCACCCTGTCATAAACTTCGTAGGGCTGCTTCTTGCGCAAGTCCCACGCCAGCCCTGACCCGCGCAGCATCGGGCCAGTCAGTCCCAGCGCCAGAGCGCGTTCCGGCGTCACCACGCCGATGCCGACGGTGCGCTGCTTCCAGATGCGGTTGTCGGTGAGCAGGGTTTCGTAATCGTCGACGCAAGCGGGGAAGCGCTGGGTGAAATCCTCGATAAAATCCAGCATCGAACCCTGGCGGTTGGCGTTCATGCCTTCCACCTGCTTTGCGTTGTGGACTTTCATCTTCGCCGTTTCGTACTGCGGCATGGAGTCGGGCAGGTCGCGGTACACCCCGCCCGGACGGTAATAGGCAGCGTGCAGGCGCGCGCCCGACACCGCCTCGTAGATGTCCATCAGGTCTTCGCGTTCGCGGAAGGTGTAAAGAAAAATCGTCATCGCGCCGATGTCCAGCCCGTGCGCGCCCAGCCACAGCAAGTGGTTGAGGAGGCGGGTGATCTCGTCGAACATTACGCGGATGTACTGGGCGCGGACCGGCACTTCGATGCCGAGCAGTTTTTCGGTCGCCAGCACGTAGGCGTGCTCGTTGCACATCATTGACACATAGTCGAGGCGATCCATGTAGGGCATCGCCTGGAGGAAAGTCTTGTGTTCGGCCAGCTTCTCGGTGGCGCGGTGCAACAGACCGATGTGCGGATCGGCGCGCTTCACCACCTCGCCATCCAACTCCAGCACCATGCGCAACACGCCGTGGGCGGACGGATGTTGCGGTCCAAAATTCAGCGTGTAGTTTCGAATATCAGCCATGCTGAACCCCCGAAACGAAACGCTTAATTTCAGTGCAGGCTAACGTAAGCATAGTGAACGTTAAGGCCGCAGGCCGGCCGAAACTAAAATTCAGGGTGTAATTGCGGATATCAGCCACCGTAATTCTCCTCGCGCACGATGCGTGGCGTCAGCTCGCGCGGTGCTATGCTCACCGGCTGATAGATCACGCGGCGCTGCTCCGGGTCGTAGCGCATCTCGACGTTGCCGGAAAGCGGGAAATCCTTGCGGAAGGGATGGCCGATGAAACCGTAATCGCTGAGGATGCGGCGCAGGTCGGGATGGCCGGTAAAAATAATGCCATACAGGTCGAAAGCCTCGCGCTCGAACCAGTTGGCGCCCGGCCAGATTTCGGATACCGAATCCACTACCGGAAAATCATCGTCGCCGGCAAACACTTTGATTCGCACCCGGCAATTGTTGCTGACCGAAAGCAGGTGCGTCACCGCGCAAAAACGCAGACCCTGCCAGCGGCCATCGCCGTAGGTACTGTAATCCACGCCACACAGGTCGGTCAGTTGCTCGAAACGCAACTCTGGATGGTCGCGCAGAGTGCGCGCCGCTTCCAGCCAATTTTCCGGCCTGATTTCTACCGTCAACTGACCGGCATGCCCGGAAATTTTGACCACCTTGTCGGCCAGCACGCCTTGCAGATTTTGTTTGAGGGTTTCCAGTTTCATCGACGTTTAGCGGGCAATGGTATGGGTGCGCTTGATTTTTTTCTGCAACTGGATCAGGCCATAGAGCAGAGCTTCCGCCGTGGGCGGGCAACCAGGCACATAAACGTCCACCGGCACGATACGGTCGCAACCGCGCACCACCGAGTAGGAATAATGGTAATAGCCGCCGCCATTGGCGCAGGAACCCATCGACAATACCCAGCGCGGCTCGGCCATCTGGTCGTAAACCTTGCGCAAGGCGGGCGCCATCTTGTTGGTCAGGGTGCCGGCCACGATCATCACGTCGGACTGGCGCGGGCTGGGGCGAAACACGATGCCGAAGCGATCCAGGTCGTAGCGCGAAGCGCCCGCCTGCATCATCTCCACGGCACAGCAGGCGAGGCCGAAAGTCATCGGCCACATCGAACCGGTGCTGGCCCAGTTGAATACCGTATCGAGCGAAGTGGTGACGAACCCCTTCTCAAGGACGCCTTCAATGCTCATGCCGTTATTCCCATTCCAGCGCCCCTTTTTTCCACTCGTAAACGAAGCCGACCACCAGGATAGCAATGAAAATCATCATGGCGAAGAAACCGAACAGGCCGATTTCCTGCAACACTACCGCCCAAGGGAAGAGGAATGCGGTTTCCAGGTCGAACAGGATGAACAGAATGGCGACCAGGTAATAGCGCACATCGAACTTCATGCGCGCATCTTCGAAGGCCTCGAAGCCGCATTCGTAGGGGGAATTTTTTTTGTCGTCGGGACGATGCGGGGCAAGCAGGCCGCCCAATACCTGCGGGATGACCCCAACCGCGAGGCCAACCATGACAAACAGCAAGATCGGAAAATAATTTTCCAGCATGCAGTCCCTTTCCCTCTGAGCCAAGCCGGCGCCCCATCATGGCAAACGCACCGACGATGCACCAGTTATTTATTATTTACTGATTTGATTATCAGCCACCCTCAACCAGGAAGGCAAGCTGTTTTTCAGAATATCTGGTGCCGACGAGCAGACTCGAACTGCCACGGCTTGCGCCACCGCCCCCTCAAGACGGCGTGTCTACCAATTTCACCACGTCGGCATTCAAAAACAGGGGTGTTACTTGGGGATTTCTCCCGCTTTCGATCCGGCAGCGCCCCTTTGGACGGGAACAACCGGCACTACCTGCTTGGCGGCATCCGCAGGAACGGCGGGTTGCACCAGGCTATGCGACTCCATCACGCCCACCGGCTTGTTCTTGTGACTGGAAAAATAGGTCAATGTCAGGCTGGTCAAAAAGAAAAGCGTGGCAAAAACCGCCGTGGCGCGGCTCAGAAAATTAGCCGATCCGGTGGAACCGAACAGGCTGCCGGATGCGCCGCTACCGAACGCAGCGCCCATGTCCGCGCCCTTGCCGTGCTGCATCAGCACCAAACCGATGGTGCCCAGCGCCACAATGATATGTATAACCCAAACCAGTGTTTCCATTATTACCTCGTATTACAGTTTAGCGCTTTGCCGCGTGGCAAATCGCCAGGAATTCCCGCGCATCCAGGGATGCACCGCCAATCAGGCCGCCGTCGATATCCGGCATACCAAACAATTCTGCCGCATTCGACCCTTTGACGCTACCCCCGTACTGAATGACCAGCCCGTCGGCAACATTCTTGCTCTGAGATGCAATCTTGCCGCGAATGAAGGCATGTACCGCCTGCGCCTGCTCCGGCGAGGCCGTCTTGCCGGTGCCGATCGCCCATACCGGCTCGTAGGCCACTACCGCTTTGGACAATGCGTCCACGCCGAACTTCCCGGTCACCGCGTCGAGCTGGCGCGCCACCACTGCTTCGGTCACGCCGGATTCGCGCTCCTGCAGGGTCTCGCCTACGCACAGGATCGGCGTCAGGCCGGCCTTTTGCGCCGCCTCGAATTTCAGCGCCACCGTGGCATCGTCTTCGCCGTAAATGGCGCGACGTTCGGAGTGGCCCACCAGCACGTACTTGCAACCGAAATCCAGCAGCATCGCCGAGGAAACTTCGCCGGTAAAGGCGCCCTTGTCGTGCTGACTCAGGTTCTGCGCACCCCAGGCAATCGCGGTATCCTGCAACGAGGATTGCGCCTGAAACAGATACGGATAAGGCACGCACACCGCGCAACCCATGCCCCGCACGTCGGCTATGCCGGCGATAACGGTCTCCAGCAGCGCTTTGTTCTGCGCCAGACCGCCGTTCATCTTCCAGTTACCCGCAACCAATTTTTCCCGCATGGCGGTGTTTTCTTATTTTGCAAAGCGGGTCATGATACTGTTTCAGACCAGCCCGGTCAATCCTGGTTAATCTCTATTGGGTCAAATTCCCCGCCGCTTGCGGCGTTTGTTGTCATTCCGAACGAAGTGGAGAATCTCAATATTCCTCGCTATGCTCGGAATGACAGGGAGGGGCGAGGATGTTTATCCAATGCGATTTTGAAAACGATTTATTGCCCGTAATAATTCTGTAATATTCCTTCCCTATCATAGCGTTCAGGTAACAGGGAAAACACCCTGTTTTCTTTGATCCCACTTAGGAGAACATCGATGAAATTCAAACATGGCCTGAAACTGGCCGCCTCCGCGACACTGGCACTGGGTTTAAGCTCTGCGGCCTTTGCCGTCAACATTACCGGCGCTGGCGCTACCTTCCCCTACCCGATTTACGCCAAATGGGCGGAGGCCTACAAAGCCAAAACCGGCACCAGCTTCAACTACCAGTCCATCGGATCGGGCGGCGGCATCAAGCAGATCCAGGCCAAGACCGTGGATTTCGGCGCTTCCGACAAGCCGCTCAAACCCGAAATTCTGGACAAGAACGGCCTGATGCAATTCCCGGCGGTGATGGGCGGCGTCGTGCCGGTCATCAACCTGCCCGGCATCGCGCCCGGTCAAATCAAGCTGAATAGTACGGTGCTGGCCGACATCTTCCTGGGTAAAATCAAGAAGTGGAACGACCCCGCTATCGTCGCGCTGAACAAGGATGCCAAACTGGCTGATAATGCGATTACCGTGGTGCACCGTTCCGATGGTTCCGGCACCACCTTCATCTTCACCAACTACCTGTCCAAAGTCAGCCCGGAGTGGAAGGCCAAGGTCGGCGAGGAAGCCTCGGTTGCCTGGCCAGCCGGCGTGGGCGGCAAAGGCAATGAGGGGGTGGCGTCCTACGTGAAGCAGATCAAGGGCTCGATCGGTTACGTCGAATTCGCCTACGCCCTGCAGAGCAAGATGACCTACACCCAGCTACAGAACCGGGACGGCCAGTTCGTCCAACCCGTTGAGGAGTCCTTTAAGGCCGCAGCCGCCAATGCCCACTGGGACAAGGCGCCGGGCTTCTACGAAATCCTCACCGACGAACCCGGCAAGGCCAGCTGGCCGATCACCGGCGCCACCTTCATCCTGATGCACAAGGTTCAGGACAAACCGGAAAACGCCGCAGAAGTCCTGAAGTTCTTCGACTGGGCCTACACCAACGGCGGCAAGATGGCGCTGGACATGGACTACATCCCGATGCCCGACACCGTCGTGAAGCTGGTCAAGGACGCGTGGAAAGCCCAGATCAAGGATGCCAGCGGCAAGGCGATGTGGCACTGATTGGAGTAGGAGCGCCGCTTGCGGCGCGAACGATCCAGAACAAATTTGCCCTCACAATCAAACCCCGTGGCAACATGGGGTTTGATTGTGAGGAAATTCCAGTTCCAAGTCATTCCGCTTTCGTGGAGCCAAGATGAATACTCATGAAATAATCCATACCCAACTTGAAGCAGCCATTGCCAGTTTGTCCCGTGCCCGTGACCGCATCGCCAACATGGAGCCCGACGAAACACGGGAAATTGGTCGGCAAATCGAGTCAGCCGCTTTCTACCTGGAGGATATCCAGTATAATTGGGAATCCTTGGCGTGTAGCCGTACTGCCCGGCACATCTTCGCCAAGCCCACTTCGGAGGCGTTATGAACAACCTGAAGAAAATCGAGAAACGCATTCTAAAAACCCCGGACGACCATGCTTCGCAGGTTTTCAGGGAACTGGTCAAGGCTCTCGACCAGAAGTTGGACTTCAACTTAACGACAATTTACGATCTCGATTATGATGACTTCCAGTTGGCACTGGATGTTTTGAAGGATTGGCGACTTGACCGCTACGCGAAAACCAGGAAGCGCCTGACAGCGCTTCCTGATTTGCAGGAATAAACAAAAAACGCGAACAACTATTGCATCCTGCAGGAGCGGCCTTGGCTACGATGCGGTGGTTATCGTGGGCAAGCCCGCTCCTACAATATCATCTAGGTTTTACGACGAAGAAGACACCGTAGCCTGCCGGATACGTGAAACAGCCAAGCATCCTGAACCTGTTATAATTTATCCCCATGTCCAAATTATTCTCCGACACGCGCCTGAAACGACAGCACCTGCTGGATGTGGCCTTCCGCAACACCACGCGATTTTTCGCCTTTCTGGTGCTCGCCATCCTTGCCGGGATCGTGGTATCTCTGCTGATCGGCAGCCTTCCCGCCATCAACGCGTTCGGCTTCAAATTTCTGGTCAGCCCGGAATGGAACCCGGTGACGGAGCAATTTGGTGCACTGGTGCCGATTATCGGTACCCTGGCCACCTCGATGATCGCCCTGCTGATCGGCATCCCGGCCAGCTTCGGCATCGCCCTGTTTATCACCGAGATGTCGCCGCGCTGGCTCAAACGGCCGCTCGGCATCGCGGTGGAACTGCTGGCCGGGATCCCAAGCATTATCTATGGCATGTGGGGCCTGTTTGTCTTCGCTCCGGCCTTCGCCAGAATCGAACCCTGGCTCACCGACCACCTCGGCAATGCCTCCCTGATCGGCCCGCTGTTCCAGGGGCCGCCAATGGGTATCGGCATGCTCACCGCCGGCCTGATCCTGGCGATCATGGTGATCCCCTTCATCGCTTCGGTGATGCGCGACGTATTCGAGATCGTGCCGCCGATGCTCAAGGAATCGGCTTACGGCCTCGGCGCCACCACCTGGGAAGTGGTCTGGCATGTGGTTCTCCCCTACACCAAGATCGGCGTTGTCGGCGGCATCATGCTCGGCCTCGGTCGCGCGCTGGGCGAAACCATGGCGGTGACCTTCGTCATCGGCAACGCCCATGAGCTCAGCGCTTCCCTGCTGATGCCGGGCAACAGCATTTCCTCGGCACTCGCCAACGAGTTCACCGAGGCGGTCGGCCCTCTTTACACCTCGGCATTGATCGAGCTGGGCCTGATCCTGTTCCTGATCACCTTCATCGTGCTCTCGCTGTCCAAGCTGTTACTGATGCAGCTGAGCAAGCGCGAAGGCAAGCAGACCTAGGATTCTCACGATGATTTCCCTTTACGCACGCAGACGTCTGATCAACAATCTCAACCTGACCATTGCCCTGCTCAGCATGGTGTTCGGGCTATTCTGGCTGGTCTGGATACTCTGGACACTGGTCGCGCAAGGCTTTCAAGGCCTGAGTCTCGCCATGCTCACCCAGATGACGCCGCCGCCGGGCAGCAACGGCGGCCTGCTCAACGCCATCGCCGGCAGTTTCGTCATGACCATGATCGCAGCCCTGATCGGCACTCCGATCGGCATACTCGCCGGCACCTATCTGGCTGAATTCGGCCAGAGAGGCTGGCTCGCACCGACCACACGCCTCGTCAATGACATCCTGCTGTCCGCGCCATCCATCGTGATTGGTTTGTTTGTCTACGAAATCTATGTGGTGAGCGTGGGCCACTTCTCCGGCTGGGCGGGCTCGCTCGCGCTGGCTCTGATCGTCATCCCAGTGGTGGTACGAACCACCGAGAACATGCTACGACTGGTGCCGAACAGCCTGCGCGAGGCAGCCGCCGCTCTGGGTGCGCCGCAATGGAAAATAATCGTGCTGGTTACCCTGCGGGCATCCACAACCGGCATTCTGACCGGCATCCTGCTGGCGGTGGCGCGCATCAGCGGCGAAACCGCACCGCTGCTGTTCACCGCCCTGAACAACCAGTTCTGGAGCAGCAACATGAATCAGCCGATGGCCAACCTGCCGGTGGTGATCTTCCAGTTCGCCATGAGCCCCTATGAGGATTGGCAGCGTCTGGCCTGGGCAGGCGCCTTGCTGATTACTTTCATGGTGCTGACACTGAATATTCTGGCGCGCATTTTTTTCCGCCAGAAGGCCCCATCGCATTGAACGCCGCTTAACCGGTTAACAGGATCCGATAATGAACGAAGCCGTGATTACCAACCCCAAAATCATCCTCAAGGACCTGAATTTTCATTACGGCGATTACCAAGCCCTGAAATCCGTCAACCTGAGCATTCCGGAAAAGAAAGTCACCGCCTTCATCGGTCCGTCCGGCTGCGGCAAGTCCACCCTGCTGCGCACCTTCAACCGCATGTACGAGCTTTACCCCAAGCAGAAAGCCACGGGTGAAATTATTCTGGATGGCGAGAATATCCTCGATGCCCAGCAGGACTTGAACAGACTGCGCGCCAAGGTAGGCATGGTGTTCCAGAAACCGACGCCGTTCCCAATGTCAATTTATGACAACATCACCTTCGGCGTGAAGCTGTATGAAAATCTGAGCAAGCGCGAAATGACGGATCGCGTTGAATGGGCGTTGCGCAAAGCTGCGCTGTGGGACGAGGTAAAAGACAAACTCAAACAGAATGGCAACAGCCTGTCCGGCGGCCAGCAGCAGCGGCTGTGCATCGCCCGCGCCATCGCCGTAAAACCCGAAGTGGTACTGCTCGACGAACCGGCCTCGGCGCTGGACCCGATCTCCACCGCCCACATCGAAGAGCTGATCCACGAGCTGAAGAAAGACTACACCATCATCATCGTCACCCACAACATGCAGCAGGCGGCACGCGTATCCGACTACACCGCTTACATGTACCTGGGTGAACTGATCGAGTTCGGCAATACTGACATGATCTTCACCACGCCGAAAAAGACCGCGACGGAAGACTATATTACCGGCAAGTTTGGCTAATCAAAACAAGCGCCTTTCTCATTTTCCTCCTCTCCCGCTTGCGGGAGAGGATTGAGGAGATGGCACCCCCCTTGCGGGTTGGGGTGAGGAGTAGCGTAACCAGACAAACCGTAGGAGAGCCGCTCGCGGCGCGAACAATATCCGTGATTCGGGCCGCGAGCGGCCCTCCTACAGAGAATACCTAAACCTACCCCGCCGCTTGGCGCACCGTATCGGCAATCGTTTCGGCCCAGTGCTGGACCTTTTGACCTGACTTGCCTTCCACCATCACCCGCAGCACCGGCTCCGTACCCGAAGCACGCAGCAGCACCCGCCCGGCGCCGTCCAGTTCCTTTTCCGCCTCCGCCAGGCTCACCTGAACCTGCGGGCTTGCGCGGAAATCGAAACCCTTGCGCACCGGCACGTTGATCAGCACTTGGGGATACAGCGTCAGTTCCTTGGTAAATTCGCTCAGCGTGGTCCTTGCCACGCGCAGGGCGTGCAACACCTGCAGCGCGGAAACGATGCCGTCTCCGGTGCTGTGCCGGTCGAGACAGAGAATATGGCCAGACCCCTCGCCGCCCACCTGCCAGCCGCGCTCGTCCAGCATTTCCAGCACGTAGCGGTCGCCCACCCTGGCGCGGGCGAAAGGGATCTTCAGCTTCTCCAGGGCATGCTCCACGCCGAGGTTGGTCATCAGGGTGCCCACCACGCCACCCTTGAGCAGCCCGTGCTGGTGACGATACTTGGCGATCACGTAAAGCAGCCGGTCACCATCGAACACTTCGCCAGAGCCATCCACCATCATGAGGCGATCACCGTCGCCGTCCAGAGCGATACCGAGATCGGCACGGTGCTGTTTCACCGCATCCTGAAGAGCCTGCAAATAGGTGGCGCCGCATTCATGGTTGATATTGAGGCCGTCGGGCTGGTTGCCGATGGCAATGACTTCCGCACCGAGTTCGTGAAATACCGGCGGCGCGACGTGATAAGTGGCGCCGTGGGCACAGTCCACGACGATCCTCAGCCCGCGCAAATCGAGCTCAGTAGGAAAGGTGCTCTTGCAAAATTCGATGTAGCGTCCGGCGGCGTCGTTGAGTCGGCGCGCCTTGCCCAACTGCGCCGATGGCATGGTTTGCATCGGGGCTTCCAGCGCCTTTTCGATGGCGCGCTCGGTCTGATCCGGCAGTTTGGTGCCGGCAGCCGAGAAGAACTTGATGCCGTTATCCTCGAACGGGTTGTGCGAGGCGCTGATGACGATTCCCGCCTGGGAGCGCAGGGCGCGGGTGAGGTAGGCCACCGCCGGGGTCGGCATCGGTCCGGTCAGCAGCACGTCCACCCCGGCCGCAGAAAGCCCTGCCTGCAGGGCGGATTCCAGCATGTAGCCGGAGATGCGGGTGTCCTTGCCGATCAGCACAGACGGATGCTCCCCCTTGGGCAAGCCCTTCTCCGAAGCGGTCAGCACCTTGCCGGCCGCATAGCCCAGACGCATCACAAAATCCGGGGTGATCGGCGCTTCGCCGACCTTGCCGCGCACGCCATCGGTGCCAAAATATTTTCTAGTCATGGTTTTCCTTGATGGCATTCACGATCTGCAAGGCTTCTTTGCTGGCCTTTACATCGTGTACACGAATAATTCTAGCACCCTTCATTGCCGCAATCACTGCCGCAGCGACGCTGGGAATCAGCCGCACATCCACGTCCAGACCGGTGATCTGGCCGAGCATGGACTTGCGCGACAGACCTGCCAGCAGCGGCACCCCCAGCGCCTGGAAGCGGTCGAGCTGGCGCAGCAGAGTAACATTATGTTCCAGCGACTTGCCGAAGCCAAAGCCGGGATCGACCACCAGTCGCTCGCGGCCGATGCCGGCGGCCTGTGCGGCGGCTATTCTCGCTGCCAGAAAAGCCATGACCTCCGCCACGACATCATTATAACGGGGAGCAAGCTGCATGGTTTGCGGCGCGCCCTGTTTATGCATCAGGCAGACTGCCACATTCGAGCCAGCCACCGCTTCCAGCGCGCCATCGCCTTGCAGTGCATTGATGTCGTTGACCATGGCCGCTCCGGCACTGATGGCCGCGCGCATCACTTCGGTTTTGCAGGTATCCACCGACACCGGCACGTTGCCGCCCTGCAACGCCTCGATGATTGGCAGCACCCGCCGCAGCTCCTCGTCAATACCGACAGACTGCGCGCCGGGGCGCGACGATTCGCCGCCGATATCGAGAATGTCCGCGCCCTCCTCCAGCAGCCGAAAAGCATGTGCTATCCCGGCAGCAGTGGACGCGTGGCGACCGCCATCGGAAAACGAGTCGGGCGTGACGTTGACGATGCCCATGATTAACGGGCGATTGAGGGGAAGGGTGAAGCGACCGCAAACGAACATAGGCAATAGGCTAGAGTGCGTAGGGTGGGCACGGTTTTTTGTGCCCACGTGGAGGACGAAGCTTATTTCCGCGTGGGCACAAAAAACCGTGCCCACCCTACCCGTTTATTTTATTATACCTGCTTATACCTGCGCCGGGTCGGTAGTCGGCGTGACAGGCGCCGTAGGCGCGCTATCCGACGGCGGATTCGGCTTGCTCTGGCTGGGCTTGGGCGGGCGTGGCGCCTTGCCTTCCATGATGTCGCCGATCTGCTCGGCGTCGAGGGTTTCCCACTCCAGCAGCGCCTTCGCCATGACTTCGATCTTTTCGCGGTTTTCCTCGATCAGGCGACGCGCCAGAGCATACTGTTCATCCACGATGCGACGGATTTCGGCGTCCACCTTCTGCATGGTGGTCTCGGACACGTTCTTGTGGGTGGTCACGGAGCGGCCAAGAAAAATCTCGCTGTCGTTCTCGCCGTAGACCATCGGCCCCAGCGCATCGGACATGCCCCACTGCGTCACCATGCGCCGCGCCATTTCGGTGGCGCGCTCGAAATCATTGGAAGCGCCGGTGGTCATTTGCCCCATGAATATTTCCTCGGCAATCCGCCCCCCGAACAGCACCGAAATATTCTGCAGGAGGTTCTCGCGATCCATGCTGTAGCGGTCTTCCGTCGGCAATTGCATGGTCACGCCCAAAGCGCGGCCGCGCGGGATGATGGTGACCTTGTGCACCGGATCGGTTTTCGGCAATAGCCTGGCCACGACGACGTGGCCGGATTCGTGGTAAGCCGTGTTCATGCGCTCATGCTCGGGCATGACGATGGAGCGGCGCTCCGCGCCCATGATGATCTTGTCCTTGGCCTTTTCGAAATCCTCCATGTCTACCAGACGCTTGTTAAACCGCGCCGCAAACAGCGCGGCCTCGTTCACCAGGTTGGCCAGATCCGCGCCAGACATGCCGGGCGTACCGCGCGCCAGGATATCGGCCTTCACGTCCGGCGCCATCGGCACCTTGCGCATGTGTACCAGCAGGATCTGCTCGCGGCCACGAATATCCGGCAGGGGCACCACGACCTGACGGTCGAAACGACCGGGGCGCAACAGCGCCGGGTCGAGTACATCGGGACGGTTGGTGGCCGCGACCACGATTACCCCGGCGGTGCCTTCGAAGCCGTCCATTTCCACCAGCAACTGGTTCAGGGTCTGTTCGCGCTCGTCGTTGCCGCCGCCCATGCCCGCGCCGCGCTGGCGGCCGACGGCGTCAATTTCGTCGATGAAGATGATGCAGGGGGCATTTTTCTTGGCCTGCTCGAACATGTCGCGCACCCGCGCCGCGCCGACGCCGACGAACATTTCGACGAAATCGGAGCCGGAAATACTAAAGAATGGCACCTTGGCTTCGCCGGCAATCGCCCTGGCCAGCAGGGTCTTGCCGGTGCCGGGATTGCCCACCATCAGCACGCCGCGCGGGATACGGCCACCCAGCTTCTGGAACTTGCTCGGGTCGCGCAGGAACTCCACCAGCTCGGACACTTCCTCCTTGGCCTCGTCGCAACCGGCGACATCGGCAAAGGTCACGGTGTTGGTGGTCTCATCCAGCATGCGCGCCTTGCTTTTGCCGAACGAGAACGCGCCGCCCTTGCCGCCGCCCTGCATCTGGCGCATGAAGAACACCCACACACCGATCAGGAGCAGCATCGGGAACCAGGAAATGAACAGGTTCATCAGGAAAGAGGGTTCTTCTTCCGGCCTGGCTTCCACCACCACGCCGTTCTTGAGCAGGTCGCTCACCATCCATGGGTCGGATGGCGCATAAGTGGTGATGCGCTTGCCGTCGGTCGTCACGCCCTTGAGCACGTGACCCTCGATCGACACCTTGGCGATCTGGCCCTGTTTCACTTGTTCGAGAAACTGGGAATATTCCAGCGGTGCCTGGACAGCTTGGCGCTGGCCAAAATGATTGAACACCATCATCAGCACCAGCGCGATCACCAGCCAGACTGCAATATTTTTCATCAGATTATTCAAAACCGCTCCTCAAGCCCGCATTATGCAGGCAAATTCTAAACCCTTTATTCGGCTCGTGTCAGATCTTTTGCGAGCAGATAAATTTCATTGGTCCGACTGCGCGAGGCTTTCGGCTTGCGCGTCGCCACCTGCCTGAAATGTCCGCGCATTGCCCGGATGTACTCATCAAAACCATCGCCCTGAAACACTTTCACCAGGAAACTGCCGCCCGGTTTCAAATGCTGCAAGGCGAATTCCAGCGCCAGTTCGGCAAGGTGCATCACCCGCGCTTGGTCAACGAGGCCGACACCGCTGAGATTGGGGGCCATATCGGAAATAACAAGATCCACCGGGCGATCGTCCAGCGTCTTGACCAGTTCGGCCAGCACCGCGTCTTCGCGGAAATCGCCCTGGATGAAGGTCACGCCGGCCAGTGGCGCCATTTCCAGCAGGTCGAGTGCGATCACCTTCCCCTGGCCCGCCAGCTTCTGCGCCACCACCTGCGACCATCCCCCAGGCGTTGCGCCCAAGTCAACCACCCTCATGCCGGACTTGAGCAGGTGGTCGCGCTCGATAATTTCCAGCAGTTTATATGAGGCGCGCGAACGGTAACCTTCGTGCTTCGCCAGTTGGACGTAGGGGTCGGTAACGTGCTCCATCATCCAGGCCTTGCTGGTTTTAGTGCGCTTCATCGGGTAAACTGCGAACCTTTCCAAGGATGCCAAATATGATGCTATCACTCACTTCGGAGCAAAGGCGCTTTTTGCGCGCCCAAGCTCACAACCTGAATCCCGTGGTAATGATCGGCGATGCCGGCCTCACCGAGGCGGTCATGAAGGAAATCGAGCGCAGCATCATTAGCCATGAGCTAATCAAGGTCAAATCGCACAGCCGCGACAAGGCGACGCGCGACAGCCAGATCACGGAAATCTGTGAAACTTTGAACGCCGCATCGGTACAGCACATCGGCAAGGTTCTCATCGTTTACAAACCCGCCGAAAAACCCAAGCTGGTACTGCCTAAAGATTAACCACGGCGCGGAGCCAGTACCAAGACCAGACCGAGCAAACTTTCGATCAGGTAACCGATGCTGGATATCCCGTGCCAGCGGGCGAAACGGTCGCTGAACAGGCTTTCCATCACTGCCTTTGGCAATGCCTGCTCTTTCAGGCCCTCCATGATCGGCTGGATGCCAAAGTGAATGGCCACGGTGAGCAGCAACATCATCCCCACAGCCCAAAAAACCCCCTGCTTCAGCGCGCCACCCCCAAACACCGCCAAGCGGTAAATCAACAGGTAAACACCGCACCCCACACCAACGTAGGCGATCCAGGTGAACATCTTGCCCGCCAACATGCCGGCCAGCATTTTGTCGCCTAGCGAGGAGAACAACACCGGTGCGGCCAGGTAACCGATAGCCCACAGGCCACCCACCCACAAGGTGATGGCGAAGAAGGAAAGCTTGTCGGCAAAGCGATTCATTAAATGTACTTCACATCCAGCACTTCATATTCGCGGATTCCACCCGGCGCCTGCACCTCGGCGACATCGCCGGCGAATTTGCCGATCAGTGCGCGGGCAATCGGCGAGCCGATGGAAATCTTGCCCTGCCTGATGTCGGCCTCATCGTCGCCGACGATCTGGTAGGTCACGGCTTCACCGCTTTCCATATCTTCCAGATCGACGGTGGCGCCGAACACGCAACGGCCTTCGGCATCGAGTTCCCTGGGATCGATGATCTGGGCATTGGACAGCTTGAACTCGACCTCGGCAATGCGCCCCTCGATGAAGCTCTGGCGTTCCTTGGCCGCATCGTACTCGGCATTCTCGGACAAGTCGCCGTGCGAACGAGCCTCGGCAATGGCCGCGATCACACTCGGACGCTCGACGGTCTTCAGGTTATGCAGTTCGGCGCGCAGCATTTCGGCACCGTGTGTTGTCAATGGAACCTTGCTCATTTTTTTCCTCGGATTTCTTGGATTATCTATTTGAAGTGGGCATTGTGTTGGGGTTCGCTACGCTCACCGCCAACCCGCATCACGCCTTGGGCAGTCTGGTGTGCAAGCCCTGCAGGTCATACACCTGCAGTTCCTGCATGTGCTGGATGCCGGCACAGGCGGCGCGGGCGCCTGCCAGCGTGGTGTAGTAGGTGATCTTGTTCTGCAAAGCGGCGTTGCGCATGGCGTAGGAATCGTGCTTGCCACGCTTGTCCTCCACGGTATTGACGATCAGGTTGATGTCGCCGTTCTTGATCATGTCCACGATGTGGGGACGGCCTTCATGCACCTTGTTCACCGGCGTCACCGCCAGGCCCGCTGCGGAAAGTGCCGCCGCCGTGCCGCGCGTGGCGACCAGGTTAAAACCCTGCTCCGCCAGGATCCTGGCAATATCCGTGACCTTCTCCTTGTCGCTGCCGCGTACGCTGATGAAAGCGCGACCGCTGGCGGGCAGCTTCACCCCGGTCGCGAGCTGCGACTTGACGAAGGCCTCGGCAAACGTCATGCCCACGCCCATCACCTCGCCGGTGGACTTCATCTCCGGGCCGAGGATGGTATCCACGCCCGGAAACTTGATAAACGGGAACACGGCCTCCTTGACGGAATAGTAAGGCGGCACCACTTCGCGGGTGATGCCCTGTTCCTTGAGGGTGCGCCCGGCCATGCAGCGTGCCGCGATCTTCGCCAGTTGCAAACCGGAGGCCTTGGACACGAACGGCACGGTGCGCGAGGCGCGCGGATTGACTTCGAGCACGTACACCGTCTCGCCCTGGATGGCGAACTGCACGTTCATCAGGCCGACCACCTTGAGCGCCTTGGCCATCAGCACGGTCTGGCGCCGCATTTCGTCCTGGATTTCCGGCGACAAACTGTACGGTGGCAGCGAACAGGCGGAATCGCCGGAATGCACGCCGGCCTCTTCGATGTGCTCCATCACCCCGCCGATCAGCACGTCCATGCCGTCGCAGATCGCGTCCACGTCCACTTCGGTAGCATCGTTGAGAAAGCAGTCGAGCAGCACCGGCGAGTCGTTGGACACCTTCACCGCCTCGCGCATGTAGCGTTCGAGGTCGGCCTGCTGGTGGACGATTTCCATCGCCCGTCCGCCCAGCACGTAGGATGGCCGCACCACCAGCGGGTAGCCGATTTCCTCGGCCAACCGGATCGCCTCTTCCGGCGCGCGGGCGGTACGGTTGGGCGGCTGCTTCAGGCCCAGCTCTTGCAGCAACTTCTGGAAACGCTCGCGGTCTTCGGCGGCGTCGATCATGTCTGGGCTGGTGCCGATGATCGGCACGCCATTGGCTTCCAGGTCGCGCGCCAGTTTCAGGGGCGTCTGCCCGCCGTACTGGACAATCACGCCGACCGGCTTCTCCACCGCGACCACTTCGAGCACGTCCTCCAGGGTCAGCGGCTCAAAGTATAGACGATCGGAAGTGTCATAGTCGGTCGAAACGGTTTCCGGGTTGCAGTTGACCATGATGGTCTCATAGCCGTCCTCGCGCATCGCCAGCGCGGCATGCACGCAGCAGTAGTCGAATTCGATGCCCTGGCCGATGCGATTCGGCCCACCGCCCAGCACCATGATCTTTTTCCGGTTGGTCGGTTCCGCCTCGCATTCCTCCTCGTAGGTAGAATACAGGTAAGCGGTGTCGGTGGCGAATTCGGCGGCGCAGGTATCGACACGCTTGTAGACCGGGCGCACGCCCAGCGCGTGGCGCAAAGCGCGCACCGCATGCTGGTCGGTGGCGAGCAACCTGGCCAGGCGCAGGTCGGAAAACCCGCAGCGCTTCAGTCCGCGCAGTTCGGCGGCATTGATGGAATCCAGACCGAGCCCTTTTAGCGCCCGCTCGCGCGCCACCAGGTCTTCCATTTGCGCCAGAAACCAAGGATCGATGTGGGTCAGACTGAAAATTTCAGCCTGGCTCATGCCGACGCGCAGGGCATCGGCGATGTACCAGATGCGGTCCGGGCCGGGATCGCCCAGCTCGGTTTCGATGATTTCGCGGTCGGTGGTCTTCTCGTCCAGTCCGTCGTTGCCGGTTTCCAGTCCCCGCAACGCCTTTTGCAGCGATTCCTGGAAGGTGCGCCCGATCGCCATCACCTCGCCCACCGACTTCATCTGGGTGGTGAGGCGGCTGTTGGCGCGGGGGAATTTCTCGAAGGCGAAACGCGGAATCTTGGTGACGACGTAATCGATCGACGGCTCGAACGAGGCCGGTGTCCGGCCGCCGGTGATGTCATTCTGCAACTCGTCCAGGGTGTAGCCGATAGCCAGCTTGGCCGCCACCTTGGCAATCGGGAAGCCGGTCGCCTTGGAAGCCAGGGCACTCGATCTCGACACGCGCGGGTTCATCTCGATCACCACCATGCGGCCATCGTCCGGGTTGATGCCGAACTGGACATTGGAGCCGCCAGTTTCCACGCCGATCTCGCGTAGCACCGCAATGGAGGCGTTGCGCATCAGCTGGTATTCGCGGTCGGTCAGGGTCTGCGCCGGCGCCACGGTGATCGAGTCGCCGGTATGCACGCCCATGGCGTCGAAGTTCTCGATCGAGCAGATGATGATGCAGTTGTCCTTCTTGTCGCGCACCACCTCCATCTCGAACTCTTTCCAGCCGATGACGGATTCCTCGATCAGCAGTTCCTTGGTGGGAGATGCGTCCAGACCGCGCTCGCAGATAGCGAGGAACTCTTCCTTGTTGTAGGCAATGCCGCCGCCGCTACCGCCCATGGTGAAGGAGGGCCGGATAATGGTGGGGTAGCCGACCATCGCCTGCACCTGCAAGGCTTCCTCCAGACTGTGGGCGATGGCCGCGCGCGGGCAGACCAGGCCGATCTTCTCCATCGCCTTCTTGAATTTCTCGCGGTCTTCGGCCTTGTCGATGGCTTCCTTGGTGGCGCCGATCATTTCCACGCCGTATTTTTCCAGCACGCCATGCTTTGCCAGATCGAGCGCGCAGTTCAGCGCGGTCTGTCCGCCCATGGTGGGCAGCAGCGCATCCGGGCGTTCGGCGGCGATGATCTTCTCCACCACCTGCCAGGTGATTGGCTCGATGTAGGTGACATCCGCCATTTCCGGGTCGGTCATGATGGTGGCCGGGTTGGAGTTGACCAGGATGACCCTGTAGCCCTCCTCGCGCAGCGCCTTGCAGGCCTGCGCGCCGGAGTAGTCGAACTCGCACGCCTGGCCGATAATAATCGGGCCGGCGCCGATGATCAGGATGGATTTAATGTCGGTACGTTTTGGCATAAACCTTTTTCACCACAGAGGACGCAGTCATGTAGGTTGGGTTGAGCGTTATTTGCGAAACCCAACAAACCCAAACAACAAAACCTGTTTTCGCCTAGAGGCGCCTACTTTTGGTTAAGTTTGGGTTTGTTGGGTTACGCGATAAGGCCGCTACCAACAGTAGGCGCCTCTAGGCGACCCAACCTACATGATTGCGGTTCATGATTTTTTCTGTTCCATCAACCGAATGAACCGGTCAAACAAGTAATCCACGTCGTGCGGCCCCGGGCTTGCCTCGGGGTGTCCCTGGAAGCTGAACGCCGGCACGTCGGTGCGGGACAGCCCCTGGTTGCTGCCGTCGAACAGCGACTTGTGGGTCACGCGCAGGTTGGCCGGCAGCGTCGCCTCGTCCACCGCGAAGCCGTGGTTCTGGCTGGTAATCATGACGCGGCCGCTGTCGAGATCCTGCACCGGATGGTTGGCGCCGTGGTGGCCGAACTTCATCTTGCGTGTTTTTGCGCCGGAGGCCAGCGCCAGCAACTGGTGGCCGAGACAGATACCGAAGGTGGGTATGCCCTGGCCCAGCACTTCCCCGATCGCGCTGATCGCGTAGTCGCAAGGCTCGGGGTCGCCCGGGCCGTTGGACAGGAACACGCCGTCCGGCTTGAGCTTGAATACTTCCTCGACCGGCGTCTGGGCGGGCAGAACCGTCACCTTGCAGCCGCGTCCGGCCAGCATACGCAGAATGTTGCGCTTGATGCCATAATCGTAGGCGACCACATGAAACCGAAAGTTGGCCTGGAGCGCGAAGCCGCTGCCCAGCTTCCACTCGCCCTCCTGCCAGGCATAAGGCTGGTCGCTGCTCACCACCCTGGCCAGATCCATGCCGGCCAAACCAGGGAAGCCACGCGCCAGTTCGACGGCCCTGGCCTCGTCGATCTCGCCCGCCATCAGGCAACCGCTCTGCGCACCCTTTTCGCGCAACAGGCGCGTCAGCTTGCGGGTGTCGATATCGGCAATGGCGATCACATTATGGCGCTGGAGATAAGCGCCCAAATCCTCGTGGCTGCGCCAGTTGCTGGACTGGATCGGCAAATCGCGGATCACCAGGCCGGCAGCTTGAATCCGCGCCGATTCGGCATCTTCGGGATTAGTGCCAGTGTTGCCGATATGCGGGCAAGTCAGGGTAACGATCTGGCGGCAATAGGAAGGATCGGTAAGAATTTCCTGGTACCCGGTCATCGCGGTATTGAACACCACCTCGCCGATGGCATGACCGGTGGCGCCGATGGAAATGCCGCGAAATACTGTCCCATCAGCAAGCGCGAGAATGGCGGTCTGGGGGTGCGGCACAGAGGCTCCTTGAGATTAAGGCGGATATGCAAAGCGGGGTAGGCTCACGCCCGCCCCGCTCTTCAAACTTTTGAAATTATACCGGATTACGGTGCCACGATCAACGTTCACGGCGCATCGCCCCATGCTTTGCCTTACCTCAAACCGAGCACGTCCTGCATGTCGAACAACCCCTTGCCGCGCTGCGCGAGGAAGCGAGTGGCGCGCAGCGCACCCAGCGCAAAGGTGGCGCGGCTGCTGGCCTTGTGGGTGATCTCGATACGCTCGCCAGTGCCGGCAAACAGCACGGTGTGATCGCCGACGATATCGCCGCCGCGCACCGTGGCGAAGCCGATCGTCGAGGGGGAACGCTCGCCGGTTACGCCTTCGCGGCCATACACCGCGCATTCCGCCAGATCCCTGCCGAGCGCATTGGCCACCACCTCGCCCATGCGCAGCGCGGTGCCGGAGGGCGCGTCGACCTTGTGGCGATGGTGCGCTTCGATCACCTCGATGTCGTAACCTTCGTTCAAGACCCGTGCCGCCATGTCGAGCAGCTTGAGGCTGAGGTTGACGCCGACGCTCATGTTGGGGGCGAACACCACGCCGATGTCATGGCCAGCATCGGCAATCAGGTCTTTCTGCTCGGCGGAGAATCCGGTCGTACCGATGACGATATTGACGCCCAGATTGCGGCAGATTTTCAGATGATCCAGCGTCGCCTCGGGGCGGGTAAAGTCAATCAGCACATGACAACCCGCGAGTGCAACCGCAATTTTTTCGCCGATGAAAACGCCGCATGGCGCGCCGGAAAGTTCGCCCGCATCCTTGCCGACAAATGGGCTGCCCTTCCGCTCCAGGGCGGCCGCGAGCCGCATGTCCGGCGCCTGCGCCACGGCTTCGAGCAGGGCGCGACCCATGCGGCCCGAGCTGCCGGCAATCGCGATATTCAATGTGCCCATGCTCAGAATCCTATTTTTTCCATCATGCGACCGAAAAAGCCTTTTTCTTCCTTCGTTGGCGCGGTGTCCTGCACTGGATCACCGGCTGCTGCAGCAGCCGTCGCCTTCTTCTCTTCCGTTGCCGGACTGGCCGCCACCACGTCCCCCTCGACGCGTTGCAGCAATTCCTTATCAAAAAACAGCGCCAGTTTCCGCTCTTCAATCAGCTTGCCGGCTTTTTGGTAGCGGTAGACATAATCCCATCGATGGGCATGGAATGCGTCCGTGATGAGCGGAGTCCCCATGATAAATCGCACCTGAGCCTTGGTCATGCCGGGCTTGAGCTTCGCCACCATTTCCTGGGTGACGACATTACCCTGCTGGATGTCGATTTTGTAAGGTGTAAGCTTTCCGGTAACCTGGTCGGTCACGGAACAGGCGGCAAGAAGCAGAATGAAGATGGCAGCAAGTGCCCGCAGAACGGATTTCATAAAAATCCCGGCAAAAAACAATAAAGTGGCGGCATTATAACATCCCGGGAAGCGCTGGAAAGTGAAGGGTAAACATTATATGATTAAACGGTTAAATTATTAGGATCGACTCATGGGCGACTCGCAGGACCTGAAAAACGCCGGGCTCAAAGCCACCTCCCCCCGCCTGAAAATCCTCAACCTGTTCGAGGCCAGCGATGTGCGCCACCTCACCGCCGAGGACGTGTACAAAATCCTGTTGGCGGACAACGAGGACGTGGGCCTAGCCACGGTATACCGGGTACTGACCCAGTTCGAGCAGGCGGGGCTGCTGATCCGCCACCATTTCGAGGGCGACAAGGCGGTCTTCGAACTCAACCAGGGAAAACATCACGACCATCTGGTCTGTCTGCAATGCGGCAAGGTGGAGGAATTTTACGACCCGGACATCGAAAAACGCCAGGACAAGGTCGCCAAGGAACGCGGCTTCGTTGTCCGCGAGCACTCGCTGTACCTGTTCGCCGACTGCACCAAACCGGACTGCCCTAACAAGACCTGATTTTGATTATTTTAATAAGCGTAACCGCATCAAGGACGCAAAGGAAAGGCAATTCAGGCAAGCATGTCGGTGGTATCGTTTTTCCTTTGCGAACCTTTGCGAACCTTTGCGTCCTTTGTGGTTGAGTTATTTAGCCTAAATCAATCCCGGCCCATTTCCCCAAAACCGTGTTACTGACCGCCACTCGCTCCGAGCAAGACCCCGCTGAAGGCAGAATTCCCGGCAACAAAGGCATCTGGGCCGGCATCCTGAGCGAAATGACCGAATTCGCGCTGCTGTTCGGCGTGTACTTCATTGCCCGCGCCCACTTCCCGGCAGCTTTCCACGAAGGCCCGCTGCAACTGAGCCTGTTCGCTGGGACCTTCAACACCGTGCTGATGATCTCCGGCAGCTATTTCGTCGCCAACGCGGTGATCGCCATCCGGCAGAACCGGCCCGAAGTCAGCCTGCGCTGGCTGGTTCTGGTGCTATTCGCCGCCTGCGGCTACTTCGTCACCAAGTATTTCGAGTTCCGCTGGAACGTCAGCCAGGGCATCACCGGCCGCACCGGCATCTTTTTCACCGTCTACTACTACCTGACCTTCACCCATATGGTGCATGTCTTGTGGGGAATCATGGGGCTGCTGTGGGTGATGGCACGCACCCGAACCGGCGCCTACGGCCCGCAAGACCACGAGGGCATGGAAGCCTTCGCCTCCTACTGGCACGCCACCGACCTGGTGTGGCTGATCATTTTCCCGCTGCTTTACCTGCTGCGCTGAACAAGACACATGACCCACAAAAAAACCCTGAACCTGCTCTGGCTCCTGCTGGTGGCGTTGACACTAGGCGGCGCCTACCTCGGGGAAGCCGCCGAACCGGGGATCGCCGTCACCCTGGTCATCTCCCTGACCATGGCCTTCAAGGGACGGATAATCATCGATCATTTCATGGAACTGAAAACCGCGAACCGCACGATACGCAAGCTGATGCGCGCCTATTTCTACGTGCTGCCGGTGGTGATCGTGCTCACCACCCTGTTCGGCGACTGGCTCGCCAGGCTGACGACACTGTGAAACGGCGCTACTGTTTTGCAG
>Ga0210012_1000663_pt1 | contig 38340 bp, 26 predicted proteins | sample CryGeymeta201504_FD_183974 | JGI IMG/M metagenome (GOLD analysis project Ga0210012, IMG submission 183974) | Groundwater microbial communities from Crystal Geyser aquifers in Utah, USA - Crystal Geyser metaG 2015-04 (SPAdes) (version 2) | ecosystem: Environmental > Aquatic > Deep subsurface >... | reverse complement strand
GAAGGTTTAGTAGGAGATGGAAAGCAATCTGAAGTTTCAGCTGATCACAAAACAAATGGATTATATAAAGCTGAACTAACTGTTGATGATCAGACCAATACTACGAATTCATCTTATACAATTACTAAAAACTATAAAGTAAACGGAGCTCCGAAACCTCAATTTACCATTCCCAAATTAGCCGCTCCGAATCAAAAAATTAATTTATCTGCTTCAAATAGTACAGACCCTGATTCTGATAAACTCGTTTATTCCTGGTCAATTTCTGATGGAAGAACATCAAATACTGAAAATTGGCTCATTAGTTTTAATGAATCAGGAGATTATCTCATTAAACTTACGGTTGATGACAGCATGAAAGTGGAAAATTCAAATCAATCTATTGAATTTCCTATTCATATTAATTTTGAGCCAGTTCCAGAAATTACAGTTGTTGATAAATCGAATTCAGCGATTATTTCACTTTCAGCAGTAAACAGTACCGATCAAGATCATAGTATTGTAGATTATTCTTGGGATTTTGGAGATGGTACAAAAGGGAATGGTTTAGATTTGATTCATGAATACCCTGGAAGTGGTGTATATATCATCGAATTATTTGTTAATGATGGAAAAGGAATGAGTAATTCCATTATTTCAACCAAGAAAATGATTACGATCAATAATAATCCTGTTGCTGCATTCTCGTTTCCAAAAACTGTAGCACCGGGTGTTGAGTTTACCTTAGACGCAAGTTCAACCAAAGATTCGGATGGAAAAGTAGTTTCGTATGAGTGGTTTTTTCTGGATTCTAGAATCGATACGGTAATTAAACCGAAATATTCTTTTGAAAAGCCGGGTGATTATGCAATACGCTTAAAAGTAAAAGATAATTCAGGTTTTGATGACGCTATTGATATAATTTCGCATTCTATTCATGTGAATTATCCGCCAATTCCTCGTTGGGATGCAACACCTAAGGTTGTATCGCCAGATCAAGAAATTGTGCTAAGTGCAACTAATTCGAGTGATGAAGACAATAAAAATTTGAGTTTTGAATGGAAATTTGAAAACGAAGAAAAGTTAGAATCAGGCTTAGAGATTAAAAGGAAATTCGCAAAAGCAGGAACGTATTTTTTCACTTTAACAGCAGATGATGGCAGAGGTTTGGCGAATTCAAAACAATCAGTAAAAGGAACAATTCGAATAAATGCACGTCCGATTCCAGTTTCAGAAAAGAAATTAGTAGTAAATCAGCTTTCGGTTGTTTTAGATGCTTCAAAAAGTTACGATGCTGATGGTGCCATAAAAACATTTACTTGGGTTTTACCTGATGGAAGCAAAAGAAATGAACCGATTTTTACCTGGAATGCTCCAAATGGAGGTTATCATAAAGTTGGATTAACGATTGATGACGGTGAAGGATTAAAAAACAGCAAAGCTTCGATGGGCGTTGATATTTTTATGAATAGACCCGTTTCAGCTCAATTAGATTCACTTATTGAATCGTGTACTGGCCAATTAATCATTTTTTCAAGTGCAAGATGTTTCGATCCTGATGGAGATCAGTTTACAACAGAATGGGATTTCGGTGATGGAAGTACATCAAAAGAAAGCAATCCTTATCACACTTACAAAACACCGGGTTTGTATTTTGTGACATTAAAACTATCTGATGGAATTGCTGACAATCCAACAGTTGCACAAATTCCAGTTGTGATTTCAGGTTCACCAACGGCATTCATGAATTTTGCAGACACAACCATTTGTGTGAATTCACCATTATTATTTGATGGTTCTTCAAGTACAGATCCAAATGGCCCGATTGGTGCGTACTCATGGAATTTTGGTGATGAAACGAGTGGGGTTGGTAAAAACTTAACACATTTATATACAAAGTCTGGCTTATACACAGTAAGGCTTACCGTAGTAGGTTCCTCCACTGGTGTTTGTAGCAATACAAGTCAAGTGTCTGCAACGGTACGAGTAATCGAAGGCCCTAATGCAGAATTTACGGTATCAGAGTGGATTAATCATGGAGAAATGATTCAGCTTGATTGTTCAACATCTCGTTACGATGGCAAATTAGCTAGTGTAAAATGGTCTGTTTATGATGGTGAGAATACTATTGTTCAATCTTTAGAAGGAATTAAAACATCTTTTAAAGCAGAAACACCAGGAGAATATAGAATCGTGCTTGATCTAATTGTTGAATCAAGTTCTGCTTGTAATCAATCAAGCATGGAAAAAACGATTCGAATAAATTATCCACCTGAATTAGTTTGGAATACGAAAACTCTTTATCCCGTTAAAAAACCAATTCGATTATCGGCAGTAGGTTCAAAAGATGCTGATGGATTTATCAGTTCGTATCAGTGGGTTTTAGATGGGAAAAAATCTAGTAGCCAATTAGAATTATTTATTCCAGAATTAAATGCTGGCAAACACAGTGTTGAGCTCATTTTAAAAGATAATTCAAAAATAAAATCGGGAACGATTAGTAAGAAACTTGAATTTGAAGTTAAAGAAGCGCCATTTATGGCAGTTAAGGTGCCCGATAAAATTCATTCAGGGGAAACAATTTCTTTAAAAGCTCAAACCGCGAATTATGAGAATTCTGGAACACTAAAAACAGAATGGTTCTTAAATAATCAATTACTTACAAAGCCTGAATTTAAAGCTACAGAGCCAGTTTATAAAGTGAAATTGATAAAAGACAATGGTCTTGGGCTCAGTAATTCTCGCGATTCTCTAGAGTTGAATCTTGCAGTAAATCAAGCCCCAAAAGCTGAAATCGAACTACCAAAAGTGATAATCCAAAATGGAGAATTGAAAGCAAGTGATTTCAGTTTGCCAAAAGATGTTTATTTGGTTCAATTTGGAAAGAAAATATCGGTTTGGACTGCAAAAGATTCGGGTAAACAAACCGTAGAATTTGCATGGATGCCAAAAGATTCAGTGCTAAAAATCTATTCCTATGAGATTGAAGTTCTACCAAAACTAAATGCTGAAAATCCATCATCAGATATTGAAATAAAATGGAATCCCGCAAATCCATACGTTCAAGTTGAAGCACCAAAAATGAATAGACCTGAAGGGACTCCATTGGTTTATGAGTGGTTTTTAAATGGAAAATTAAGTGCTTCAGGAAATGTGGTAATGATCCCCGTAAACAGAGGAAGACAAGATTTAGAGTTAAGAGTTTCTGAATTCGGAATAGCACAAAGTAAACCATTTAGCAAAAAAATTAATCTTAATGTGAACTAAATAGACATATTTACATCAATTATTTAAATTGATTGAAAACCTAAAAAGCTTAAATTTCTATATCTTAATTGAAGTATAAATTATCTGAAGTCTAAAAAACATTCTTATGTCTAAAGCTATCTATCATAAAATATCTTTTAACAACAAGCTTTGCCGTGACTTCACCATGGAGGTCAAACAAAAAGTAAATGCCTATTTTGAAGATAATCAACTATCGAAACATGCCAATGCTGCAATGGTTACAAAGACCATCGTTATTTTATCATCATTTTGGGGTTCTTATGCTTTAATTATGTCGGGAATATTCCCATTATGGGTAATGTGGTTATTATCATTTATAATGGGTCTCAGTATGGCTGGAATTGGTTTTTCCATTTCACATGATGCGCTTCATGGTGCGTATTCGAGTAATAAAACAATAAATACCGTTTTAGGCTTTACATTTGACATGCTTGGTGCAAATGGATATATCTGGAAGATAACACACAATATTATTCATCACACATACACAAATATTCATGGTCATGATGGTGATTTAGATATTGCAGGAATAGTAAGATTATCACCCCATTCAAAACACTTGGCTATAAATAGAATTCAACATATTCTTGCTTTTTTTGTGTATTCATTAGCAACCATTTTTTGGGTAATTGCTAAAGATTTTATACAGTTTTCACTGCGTCGCTTGGGTCCGTATGAGAATAAAAAACATCCTATTAAAGAATGGATTATTCTATTTATTACTAAAATTATTTACTTCTCTTACATAATTGTTGCACCTCTATATTTTCTTGATATTACATTTTTACAATGGTTAATTGGGTTTTTAACCTTGCATTTAACAGCCGGTTTAATATTAGGTGTTATTTTTCAATTGGCACACGTTGTTGAAGAAACCGAACATCCTATGCCAAACGATGAAATGACGATTGAGAATCATTGGCTAGTTCATGAAATGCTAACAACTTCAAATTTTGCTAGAAAAAATAAGGTGTTGTCTTGGTACATTGGTGGATTAAATTATCAAATAGAGCATCATTTATTTCCATGTATTTGCAGTATTCATTATCCAGAAATCAGTCATATTGTTGAAGAAACGGCAAATAAGTATGGAATTCCGTATAAACAACATGGGACATTTACAGAAGCAGTAGTATCACATTATAGAACGCTAAAAAAATTTGGCCGTCCTGCTTTTCAATATGTTTCATAATAAGTGAAAATCCAATTTTTATAAATGGCCAATAACAGAACGTTGGAATTCAACATGTTTAATCGTTCATATTGTGTGAAATTATCGATTTAATTGGAGAAAACAACCTATCAGAGTTTACTCAAAACTAAACAAAAAGAAGATGAGCTTTAGGACTCCTTCTTTTTTAGTTTAAAACGAACGAATAAATTTAGCCTACTTCTTTGAGTAGATTTGAAGATAAATCTTGAGATTCTTTAATAAGTGGAAGTAAGGTTTCACTGTATGAAAAAAGCGTTTTTATTCGAGTAGAATCAGGTAGAGAATAATATTTACGAACTTCTTCAATAAGTTGAGTTTGTTCAATCATTTTGAAAACAGGTTCAACTTTATGAACAAGATTTTTCAAGTTTTCAATATTGCCACTTACACTTGGGTTTTTTAGTTGTTCGTAATAATGGCGTAAACTTTTTTGTAATAAGGAGAAAAATTGCGCTTTATCTGCATGAGTTTCCAATAGGGGCATAACCGAGTTCAAATTGATGCGTTTTTCATCAAATGATTTAGGATTTCCTAACAATTTAATAAGCTTTGACCTAGTGAAAGGTTTTATTAAAATCCCATCAAAAATTCGTTTTGCATCATCATTGTCTTCAACGCTTCGGTCTCCAGTTATAGCAATCAACTTTGTAGTTGAAGTTGAGATAAGATTATTTTCAAGGATTTGAATAGTCAAGTCAATGCCATTCATATCAGGTAGATGTATATCAACCAATATGAAATCAAAAGACTTAGATTGTACCTTTTGAAGCCCACTGTTTGCGGTTAAAGCCCAGTCTAAAAACGACACATACGACTTTAAATAAAGTTGTAAAACTTTTTGATTGATTGGGTTATCGTCAATTATTAATGCAGAATTCATGCGTTAAGCTGTCTCAAAATGTTGGCCAAATCAAATTACCAATAGTGTTATCTTTTTGTGGTTGAACCTTAATAGATTCATTTTCAGTAATTTTTTCGTTTCCAGTACTAGCGTTCAAATCTTTGAACTGATAAACGGGAGTTTTATATTCTTTTAAACGATTTACTTCATCGTTAAGATAAAAAGCCGTTTCAGTTCCTCCTAAAATGAGATATCCGGAAATTCCAAGATAATCTTTCATTTTTCGAAGTAATTTTTTCTTAACTGGATTATCGAAGTAAATTAGAACATTTCTGAGAAATAGCAAATCAATTTTTGTAAATGGGATAGGATCTGTCAATAAATTAAGCGATTTAAATTCAATTGAACTCAAAAAAGGCGATTTAATTTGCCATTTATCGTTCACTTGAGTAAACCATTTTATGAGTTGAGTGATATGAAGTCCACGTTGAACTTCAAAATGATTATAAATTCCTTTTTTTGCTTTGTTCAATGCTGCCTCACTGATATCTGTTCCCATTAATTGTAAGGTCCAACCAGTCCAATCTAAGTGTAAGTCATGTAAGGTTATGGCAATAGAATAAATTTCTTGCCCAGTTGAACACGCAGCAGACCAAATACGAAGCTTCTTATCTTTTTTGGTTACATAAAGTTTTTTAATCATTTCTTTAAGATCTACAAAAGAGTCAGGATCTCTAAAAAAATAAGTTTCGTTTGTAACAAGACTATCAATTATCTGTTGTTCTAAGAGCCCATTTTTTTCTTTAATTAAAGCTTCAACTAGTTCGTCAATAGAGGTAAACCCATTCATTGTTGCTACAGGATCTAATCTGTGTTCAACTAGGTATTTTTTTTCCAATGTAAGTAAAAGCCCGATTTTTTTTTCAACCCATTTACAGACTAAAATACAAGCTGAATCACTTAAATAGCTCATATTAATCTTTCCTTTTCAAAAACTTTGAAACAGTAGCACCAATAGATTCAATCGGTAAAACTTCATCTGCTAAATTTTCTGCAACAACGGCTTTTGGCATGCCCCAAACAATGGAAGTTTTGCTATCCTGTGCAATAATTCTACCACCATATTTTTTAATGTATCTACTTCCATCTAGACCATCTTCACCCATTCCTGTTAAAATAACCCCAAGTGTTTTCTTTCTGAAAAGCCGAGCAGCCGTTCTAAATAAGGAATTCACGGATGGTTTACAAAATACTTCTGGAGCCCCATCAACTAAATCGAAATAATATTTACCACTATCCGATACTTTAATTTCTGTGTGAATTTCGCCCGGCCCTATGTAAGCTACACCTTTTTGAAGCACCATATTTTGTTCAGCAACTTGAACATCCATATTAGAGTCTATGGAAAGTCGTTTTGCTAATTGTGGAATAAACAGTTCTGGCATGTGTTGAATTATTACAAGAGGCACAGGCAGGGGTTTCCCAATATCTTTTAAAAATACTGAAAGAGCATTTGGTCCACCAGTACTCGATCCAACTACAACTATTTCTGGTGTAAACACTTCATTTGAATGGATTTGTCTAAAATTTTCCACCGCATGTTCTACTTCTTCAATATCATGTGGAGAGCCATAAAGAGAACGAATTAAATCTAATAATTTAGCGCTGATTTCTTCAATACTACGTTTATTACCTTGAGTGGTAGGTTTTTGGAGGTAAGCTGTTGCGCCTAAAGATAAAGCATGAATCGTAACAGGAGCATGTTTAGCAGTTAAGTTGCTAAGAACAATAACTTTGGTTTTAGATTTCAATTTGAAAAGATGTTTTAATGTTGTAATGCCATCCATTACAGGCATTTCGATGTCTAATAATAGAAAATCGGGTTGTTTATCTTCTACGGCTTTTAGAGCTAATTCACCATTTTCTACGCTTGCAACAACAAGCATATCGGGTTGAGAACGAATGATCATTTCTAAGACTGTTCTAATTACGTACGAATCGTCTGCTATCGCAACTTGAATCGGTCTCATAGTATGTTCAGCTGTTTTAGTTTAGAAATTAAGATATCCTCGGTAAATGGCTTCATAATATAGTCGGCTGCGCCAAGCTCAATCGCTTTATAAATGGAATTAACATCGTGGCGAGCAGAACAAACTAAAACGATTGTTCCTTGTTTTGTAGCATTAAATTTTGATAAAAACTCCAATCCATCCATAACTGGCATATCTAGGTCAAGTAATATGCCGTCAAAATGTTGTTTATCGATTAATTCAAGTGCAAGTTTGCCATTTGAAACAGACTTCAGATTTATACTTTTTTCGCCAAGCATAAAAGCAACTGCTTTTTGCATAGTGGCAGCGTCTTCAACATGTAGAATCGATTTCATAAGGGCTAAAATTTATGATTAAAGTATAGTTATAAACCCGTTAATTGATTAATCAACGGGTTTAAAAACTGTTTTAAACAGTGAATGTTTTAATAATTGAACTGATATGAATCGAAAGTTTTTGCAACTCATCGGAAGCTACACTTGTTTGGATGGCAGCTTTTGCTGTTTCTCCAGCAGCATCTGCAACGCCTGCAATTTTCTCCGAAATTTCATTAGTGCTTCTCGAAGCTTCTTGAACATTTCTCGAAATATCTGCAGTTGTTATGCTTTGCTCCTCAACAGCTACTGAAATTGTACTCGATATTTCACCAATTTTTCCAATAATTTGCCCAACTTGGGAGATAGCGGTATCCACATTTTTGGAGTCTAACTGAACACCACTAATTTTCTTTGAAATTTCATCAGCAGATTGAGTTGTTTGTCTTGCTAATTCTTTTACTTCGTTTGCAACAACTGCAAAACCTTTTCCTGCATCACCTGCTCGTGCTGCTTCAATTGTAGCATTTAAAGCTAGTAGATTTGTTTGTTGAGCAATGTAGGTAATCGTTTTAACTACAGCTCCAATTTCTTCGCTTGAGTTTGTTAGGTTTTTAACAATTTCGATGGTATTGTTCGATTGTTTCAGTGCATCCCTTGAAATTGAATCGGAGTTTTGCACAAGACTGGCAATTTCCCTAATACTTGTACTCATTTGCTCTGTAGCGGAAGATACGGTCATGAAGTTTCTACTTGCTTGCTCAGCTGCCGCAGCAACGGCTTGCGCCTGCCGAGTGGTTTCATCGGCAACCGCTTCCATGGACTGTGAGGTAGAAGATAACTCAGTGCCTTGGCTAGAAAGTGATTCAATGCTCATCATCATGGTTTTCATTGAATCAGATACTTTTATAGCCATGGTATTCAGACTATCTTTTAAAATTTTAAAAGTACCAACATACTCTTTATTAATTCTGACCGTAAAGTTTCCATTCGCCATTTCAGTTAATGCTTGAGATACATCAGAAACGGTTTCTTTTAATTGCTCTCTAAGATTAACTTGTTCAGTAACATCTATAGCAATTTTTATTACTTTAGTAATTCTACCCATATCGTCTTTTACAGGAGAATAAACTCCTTGTAGGTAAACAGTTCTTCCAGATTTATGAATTCGCAAAAATTCATCTGTAAAGATTTCGCCTTCATTCAGTCTTTTCCAAAAATCTGTATATTGTTCAGATTCTGCATAGCGTTTTTCCACAAAAATACGGTGATGTTTTCCCGTAATGTCTTCTAATTTGTAGCCCATTATGGAAAGAAAATTAGCATTTGCTGCTATAATAGTTCCATCCATTGTTAACTCAATATAGGCATAGGATTTATCTATGGCCTCAACGATACCTTGCATACTTTGTTTTTCGATAGTCTCTTCTGTTTTGTCGTAACGAATGCCAAGATATTTTATCGGTTTGCCATTAGCACCAAGAACAGGAACAAATGCCCCATCAACATAGTAAGGAGTACCGTCTTTTTTACGGTTTTTAACGGGTGCTCTAAATATTTTTCCACGACCTATTGTTGCCCAAAGTTCTTTAAAAGTTTCTTTAGGCATATCTGGATGTCGAACAATATTCTGATTAGCACCGATTAGTTCTTCTCTTGAATACTGAGCCACTTCACAATGTTTGTCATTTACGTAAGTAATGTATCCTCGTTTGTCTGTGTGTGAAACAATACACATTTCATCTATAGCAGCTAGTACAGATGTAACTTCACGATTTGACTGATCTCTTTCTTCTTTCAAAAGCTCAATTTCAGCTTTTAATTGCTCAATTTCAGAAAGTTCAGGAGCATTTGATGGTAATTTTGCCATAGTGTGTTTTTGATTTGTGATGATTTAATTATTTGTTTGTTTTAAAATCAGGAACTAAAAGATGTTATCTGTTTGCGAATAATTAATTTAATCGCTTATAGACGATTCCTTCTGTTGTTAATTCGATGGCTCCATATTTTGAATTATCGATCTAGATTTGTTCTTTTAGTTTTAATAAATATCCATTTGAATTCTCCATTATTCACTCCAATTACATAGCAATTCTAGTTCAAAAAATTTTAGGGTCAGCAAGATGTATTCATATAAGTAAATAAGTTTGGCTACAGTGTTGAAGCACTTGTCTCAAGTAAACTCATTAATTCGAGTAATAAGACAAGTTCCCCTTGTTCTCTAAATACATTATTACACCAATTTCCCCATTTCACACGCAAGTTTGTAGGAAGTGGTTCTAGTTGATTCGTTTGAAGAAGCATTACTTCACCAATTTCATCAACAACTAAGCTAAATTGCTCTTCATCAAGTTTTATAACGATATTTGCAAATCTGCCGTCTCTTTTTTCTGAAAGACCTAGTTTTTTTCGTAAGTCTAAAGCTGTTATAACTTGTCCGCGTAAACTGAATAAGCCTTTAATATCTTTCTGAGCTAAAGGAACATCAACATATTCTTGTTCTAATAAGATTTCTTGAATAAAATCAACGGGTAGTGCAACTCTCGTTCTATTTAAAACAAAGGTGAGTACGTACATATTTTTTAAATCCTATAAAGTTTAAAATGGCGAAATCACACTATTGTGATCTAGAACATTGTGTAAGGTTTCCAAAATGACATCTTTATCATATCCACTAATGTGAGCTGCGAATAAATTTTTCTGTGAATTATCATCCAAATTATGCGATGAAATAGACAAAAGTAAGGTAGGAGGCATACTTGGGTCGTTATGAATAGAGTTTGCTAGCATAAATCCATCGCAATCAGCCAATTCTAAACCAGTTATAACCAATTGAAAAACCTGAGTTTTTAATTTTTTAAGTGCTTCTTTGCGGGAATTTACCGCAACAGTTTGCATTCCTGCCGCCTGTAAAACACCTTTTATATGTACTCGAAGAAAATCGGACCGTTCAACTAATAAAACACTAACAAAGCCTTTTTCTTTTAATGAAAGATTATGTTGTGATGTGTTTAAGCTCTCAAAGAACATATTTACGTCAATAATTTCAGTCGATTTTCCACTTAAAACAGCCATTCCAAGAATTCCAGCACGTTTTGAAACTTGCTCAAACTGAACAGCTTCTTCGGCAATATCATTAAAATAGTCGACGATTAAACCAAAAGTGATATTCTCATTTTGGAAAACTATAATGGAAATAGTTTCTTCTGCATTATCAATTGTTCCGTTTTTATATTCAATTAAGGGCATAATATGATCACGATATTGAATTACATATCTACCATCTACCGATTCTAATTTTTCTTTGGGCAGCATTTCAAGGCGTGCTACCATTCCTAAATGAACGGCTTTTTGGGATGATCCACTATGAAATAAGAGGAATAGTGTTTTCTCCACAACCTGATCTTCCTCAATTTCACGAATAGATTGTTTGTTGAATTCATCTTGATTCAGCATGGCTTGAATAGCGACTCCATTTACATCTAAAATGAGAACAATTTGCTCACTACCAATTAGGGTTGTTCCAGAATAAACTTGAATGGTTTTTAAAAGACGATTGAGCGGTTTTACAACTATTTCCTGAATTTGATCTACGGTATCAACGACTAATCCATAAACTAGATCGCCATTTTGAATAACAACTACATGTTTCCCTCTTATAGTTTCAACTTCATCGGAGCCTCCTAAAATAGTACTCAAATTTACAAGTGGTAGAAGCTTGTTTCTTAATGTCAATACTCGATTGCCTTCCAAATCGATCACTTTATCGTAATTTACATCGTTTAGCCAAACTAATTCTTGAATCCCGATTTCTGGAATAGCATAAAATTGATTTTCTGTTTTTACGATTAGTGCTGAAATAATGGCAAGTGTTAAAGGGATTTTGATTCTGAAAAGAGAGCCATTTCCTTTTTCAGACTGCACTTCAACAGAGCCGCCCAAATCTTCAATATTTTTTCTTACTACATCTAAACCAACTCCTCTTCCAGATAGTTTGGTCACATTCCCAGCAGTACTAAATCCAGAACTAAATAAGAAATCATAGAGTTGATGAGCCGTTGCTTTTTCTGCATTTTCTTTAGTTAATAATCCTCGATCTAAAGCTTTTTTGCGAATGATTTCTAAATCTATTCCTTTGCCATCATCGGAGACCTCTATTATAATATGACCGCCTCTATTGTAAGCATTTAACCGAATATGACCTTTCCCAGCTTTTCCTTGTTTTATTCGAATTTCTCGCTTTTCTATCCCATGATCAATCGAATTTCTGATTAAATGAACCATTGGTTCAGAAATTCGCTGAATTACTTGGCGATCTAATTCAGTTGCTTCGCCTTCCATTTTAAGCTCAACATCTTTTCCGAGTACCGCAGATAAATCACGTACAATTCTTGGGAAGCGAGTCCATGAAGTTCCAATCGCTTGCATGCGTGTTCGCATAGCCGTTTCTTGAATCTCAGATGTTAATCTATTTAACTGATTAACGTGTTTGGTCAATTTATGATTATCAGTGCTTTGGGCCATCTGCATAAATTGATTTCTATTTAATACCAATTCAGAAACTAGATTTAATAAATCTTCTAATACGGTTACATTTACCCTAATCGAATTTTGCTGTTCATTAGTTTTATATGTCGTTTTTTCCGAAGAAGGTTCTTCATGCTCATTCTTTTCTTCTGTGTCAATATCAACAAGTTCTATTAGCTCGCTTGTAATTGATTTAGTCACATTGTTTTCAGTGTTACTGAGATTATTTTCTTTTCGTGATTCTTTCAAAATTGGCTTTTTAATTATTTCAGAATCATTCGCAACCTCCAAAGTGGTTGTTTGGGGTTCAGTTTGTAGCTCAAAATCGGAATGTTGCACTAATTCAATAGATATAGGATTTACTTGAGTAAGATTACTACTATCAATTGAAGAGTCGATTAGGTCATCGTCTGTTGGGTTTGAATACTCTTCTGGTAGGGTGGAAGTAATAGTATAGCGTAACTCGTCTTCTATAAAGGCAAAAACATCTTCTATAGTATCTGGGTCGCAATGATCTTCAAATTCAATTAACCATCTTCCAAAAGGTCTAAATGGGTCGAATTTTACAATATCTGGAATAGAACCTGGAATAAAGGTCATTCGTTTCCATCCTATTTCTTCGAGTTCTAAAAGAATGTAAGTTGGATCAAAATCTTTTTTTAAACCACTCTCTGTAAGAGTTATTTCAACAATCCAGCCTTCGATTGATTTTTTTTTGACTTGAGGGTTTGGTTGCGTTTCTAAGATGGATAGAATTTCTTTTGGCTGAGATTTAATCGGTTCGATTGTTTCTTCTTTTTCATTGATTGCAACATCTTCATTTTTCATGATTTCTTTCATGGTTGAAATCAAAGCTTCACTTTGCTTTTTTTCTGAGCGGGTGAGATTATGACCTGGTTTGTTAACAAGCATTCGAGTATGATCAATTGACTTCAGAATAATATCAACAACGGTGCTATTAACAGCTAATTTGTCATTTCTCAATTCGTCTAAGAGATTTTCAAAATGATGAAGAAAGTATTCGATTGTCTCAAAACCGAACATTCCACTAGAGCCTTTAATTGAATGGATACAACGAAACATTTCACGTAAAGTCTCTTTTTTGTCTTTCAAAAGCTCAATTTCAAGAGAAACTTGTTCAATTCTATCTAATAGCTCTTTAGACTCGGTTATAAAAAGTTCTTTTACAGGTTCTATAAAATTCATGAAATAACCTCATATTTAATTCGTGATGACCAAACCGGTTCAAACCATTTTATCCATTTTACCTGTTCTTTTGATAAAATAAACTCTACTCTATCTGCACTACTCAAATGATTAGAAATTACTAAACATAAAAGCATAAGCTGTAACCTATTCGAATTTATCTCATGTACATCGATACGCCAGGTGTATGCCTCAATATTGGTTAAGTTCGTTATTGATATAACAAATTCGTGGTATTTATCCGTATTAACTATTCCTTTAAATAGGTATGAAGCATTTTTATTTGAAATGCTTTCGATTACTTCCATTTCCCCCATATCAAAAAAAATATTTTGTTAATAATTACTTTAAACTGAACATAGTAATAATAGATATTGAGATGAGTTAAGTATCCCCGAAACAAAGAATGTTTTCGATAAAATGACTAATTTTTTCGTTGAGTACCTATGTGTAATGAAAAAATTGGTTTATTTATCATTTTATTCTAAAATAGCTTACTTTTCAATTCTCTTTCCAAGTATAATAAAAGCGATTTTCTGAATGAAAATTATTAGTATCCTCTTATTGTTACTTATGTCTTCAGCCTTCGTGCCACACCTGCATGCACAGGAAGTTGATTCAACGGCGGATGCTGCTTCTGCGGTCACAATTGACGAGTCTTTTGACTATCTTGAGGCAACGGATGATACTCCTAAGGCTAAAAAACCAAAGTTTTCTATTATTGATTGGTTTAAAAAAACCTTTATGAAAAAGAGTAAAAATAAAACTTCAAATGAAAAGGAAACAGTTAAATCTGAATTTGCTGATAAAGATATAGAAGAGTTGAATTATCTATTTGTTCAAGCATCGATAGTTGGGGATATAGACAAATTAGTAGAATTGATTATGTATGGGGTGAATATTAATACGACCAATTATCAGGGAAGAACTGCTTTAATTGAAGTTGCTCGATTGGGCGATGCAAAAACTGCGGAATGGCTCATTGATAGAGGTGCAAATTTGAATCATAAAGATATGTATGATGGAAATGCATTGTTATATGCAACGCAAAGAGGGAAAAGAGATATTGTTACCTTACTCATACAACGAGGCGCTCGTAGAGATATAAATTAAACTTTAAATGATTGCTAATACAAAATTTATTTGAATGAAATCTCGAATCAATAGTTAAACATAAGTATAGGCGTTAGCACGATTTGAAAAAAATAAATCGATTTTTTTAGTGGGTTCTTCTTTGATAAATAAATTTGTTGGAATTAAATAAATTCCGAAATGCAGTGTCTAAATAATGTAAAAATCTTGAATTGATATGGTTGAGCTTATTCCGAAAAGTAGTTTTAGCAAACTATTCGGCGAATTCTAAAATTGAAAGCCTAAAAAATCGAATTTCTGGAGTGGATTCATTGTTGAAATTCATTTTTTTAATAAATTTCACTGAATCTTTTAATGCTAAGAACGAAGTTGTGATCTACACATTACCCATCGATTTAATAGCTCGATGTTTTAATACTTGGCAATTTATTCTAATTTAAGGTATGAGCTATTTCGCAGATATTGCACTTCCTACACCACTTCGTCGCCCATTTACTTATAGTGTTCCCCCTGAAATATTTCAAGGATTAAAACAAGGAATGAGGGTTTATGTACCTGTTCAAAATAGATTTGCGATAGGTATTGTATTAAAAATACATCAAGATAAACCAACATTTCGGACACGACCTATTCAATCGGTTTTAGATTATAAACCCGTTTTTTCAACAGAATTATTCAAATTAGCAGATTGGGTGCATCGCTATTATTATTGTTCAATGGGTGAAGTTTGCCAAGCTATGTTGCCAAGTGGCTTGAATTTTCAGAGTGTAAAAGTTGTGAAACCAATTGGTCGATTAGTACTCAGCGGGAATGCAATTCAAGATGAATTTGTAAAACATCTATTTGAAACAGGTGAACAACCGCTTTTAGAGGTAATGGCTCAATTTCGCTTGGTAACAAGCGAGGATATTCGCATTTTAGAAGAGAGAAGATTAATAGAGATTCGTGAAGTTCCAAAAACTAAAATTGAAACCGCCAAAGAAATGGTATGGAATTGGACTGAATCGGGAAAAACTATTGGAAATGAAATTATTGCTTCATCTAATAAGATATTAAAATGGCATGAGGCTTATAAAGTATTACTTACAATAAAATTACCTGTAAAAACCCACGAGTTAGAAGAAATGGGTTGTTCAAAAGGCGCTCTAAAAATTTTAGAATCAGCTGGTGTTTTAGAAAAGCAGCAACGTGAAAAAAGCTATTCAGAAGAATATTACGAGCATAAACCAGATAATTTAAGATCCTTAAATCCCGAACAGTTCGATGCGTATGACCAAATAAAAGCAGGAATTACCGCAGAAGTTTTCCAAACGTATTTATTAAAAGGAATAACAGGCAGTGGAAAAACCGAAGTCTATATTCATGCCATAAAAACCTGTCTTGAAATGGGAAAAGGCGCAATTGTATTAGTTCCAGAAATTGCCTTAACTCCACAAACAGTCCGTCGATTTTATGAAATTTTTGGCGATGAAATTGCGGTCTTACATAGTCGCTTAACTCCTCAAGAACGTCTTTTTACTTGGAATGAATTAAAATCAGGTAACAAAAATATTGCAATTGGTCCTCGTTCTGCGGTGTTTGCTCCTGTCGAAAATCTTGGTCTAATTATAGTAGATGAGGAACATGATAGTTCTTACCGGCAAGAAGATCCTGCACCACGTTATCACGGCAGAGACACGGCGGTTATGCGTGCGTTTATTGAAAAGATTCCTATAGTTCTAGGCTCCGCAACGCCATCGCTTACAACATGGAAACAAGCAAAAGAAGGTAAATTTGAATTAGTAGAACTCAACCTTCGACATAAAGGGGCAACCTTACCTAAGGTCGAATTATCTGATCTAACACAGTATAAAAAAGCAATGTATGGTCCATTGACGGCGGCTTTATATCTAGCATCAAAAGATGCATTATCCAGAAATGAACAAATCATTTTTTTGCTGAACAGAAGAGGGTATTCTCCGCATTTATTGTGTAACGATTGTGGAACTATTCAAGAGTGTCCTAATTGCTCCGTTTCGTTAACCTATCATAAACCCAAAAGTGTTTTTCTTTGCCATTATTGTGGCTATTCTCGTTATGAAAAAACTCCTTGTACGCAATGTAATTCAACTGAGTTAAACTTTATGGGCGCAGGAACTCAAAAAGCGGAAGAAGAAATTATTGCATTATTTCCTGAAGCGAAAGTTTTACGAATGGATCAAGATACAACAAGAAAGAAGTTTGCCCATCGAGATTTAACAGAAGCATTTAGAAACCAAGAATATGATATTTTAATCGGAACTCAATTGGTTTCAAAAGGACTCGATTTCCCGAATGTAACATTAGTTGGGGTGTTAAATACAGATACAGAATTAGCATTTCCATCGTATCGGGCTCAAGAAAGAATGTTTCAATTATTGAGTCAAGTTGCAGGGCGTTCTGGACGTGGTGAAAAAGCAGGAAAAGTGTGGTTTCAAAGCTGGAAGCCTGATAAGTTGCCCATTAAAGCAGCTCAAGAGCATGATTATCAACTTTTTGCTGATGCAGAATTAGCGAATAGAATGGAATTGGAGTATCCGCCATTTTCAAAAATGATTCAATTTACGTTTAAAGGGAAAAATAAAGATGATGTGGGAAATGCTGCGCAATTATTCTTTCATTGTATAATTAATCATATTCCCAAATGGCCTGTTTTGGGTCCTGCGCCATCAACAATTTATAAGATTGAAAAAGAATATTTCTGGGATTTATTACTCAAAATGCATCCCGATATGAAAACACTTGGAATAGAAACGTTGCTCGATAGAATTTTCGAAGAGTTTGAAGAGAAAAGAGAAAAAAAATTTAGCGCAGTAAAAATAATCGTAAAGGTTGATTTCTAATGATTTACGAAAAAAAATAGTCCAAGAATTAGGGGTAAAAGATTTCTCAAGTGTAATAAAATTAAAGTAAGTTAGGACTGTGAAAAAACTCATTATCTATAGTACCCTTTTTCTAATTCTCCAGGCGTGTGTAGACAAACCGATGAAAAATGATTCATTTGATTCGGAAGAAACCAAAGCCGTTATGGAGGAAGTTGCCCAATCCATTGGAGTGCAAACAGATGGATTGATATCTAATTTTTTAGATGCAACAGCTAGTTTAGGGCCAGGAGGTTTTAATCAGCCAGAGATAATGCCTACACAACAACCTGACTCGTCGATAATTGGAAATGCTACGAATATGAAATTAAGTGTTGATGCCAAAACGGGAATTCATACACTTGAGTTTGATAGATCATTTCAAGCGAGTGGATTTTCAAAAAATGTATCCGCTATTTTGAAATATCTCTATAAAAATAAATCTGGAATGCCTGTATTTATGCCAAGACGCCATCAAGGAGAAGTTGAAACGATTCAATTTTCGGGTTTTAAATCTGGAGAGATCGTAACCTCGTTTCACCGATCAGGTTTTCAGCGCACAGATAGTTTGTATTTAAAAGGCATGAACAGACAAAACCAAGCCATCACGGTACGTGGATATCAATCTGCAAAAGGTTTTTTTGAAAGTTCAGCAAGTACAGAAGAAATTTTTAGATATTATACTACTGTTTTCACCTTCGATAATGTTCAAATTCGCAAACAAGCCGTAAATGAAAGAGATTTTACGAGATCATTATCGGGTGTAATAGAGTTTAATTTTTACTCGAAAAAATTACAAGGAACAGATACCTTAACAGTTAACTACTCAGGAAAAATTGAGTTGATGGGTGATGGCAATGCATTGTTGCGAACCAAATTTATCAACGAACCTTTGTTAATTGACCTCAAACTCGGAAAAATTATCCCTAGAGGAGGGCGAAATGGAAGACCATAACTTTACAAATGAATTAAAAAAATTAGAAGATGGAAAATCTGTACAGTTTACAGAAGATTCTGGTTTGTCTGCTTTACATGCTTATAAATTAGATCAAAATGCACAAAATGTTCCCTCAAAATCGATGTGGCGAGTTATTCGTTCCGAAACTCAAGGAGAAAAAGAATCGGGTAAAAAAGAGCAAGCAAGAGTTTATTTTAGAAGAGTATTATTATTAGTTGCTGCTGTAGTTTTGCTTGCTGTAGTTAGTCTGTTAAATATTGATCTCCCAGAAAAAACATCAACTAAACTTGCTCAAACTAAAGACGCCTATTCAACGGTTTCAATTAATAATCAGGCCAATATTGAACTTCGAAATTATTCAAGCATTACTGAAGAGTTGAATACAGATGATGTATATCGAGTTCGTCTATTTGGTGAAGCTTCTGTTAATGTGCAAAAAAGAGAAACTCAGTTTTTTGAAATTCAAACAGCTACCGCACTAATTCGTGTTTTAGGAACAAAGTTTACCGTACTTGCTGAAAACAATTCCACAGTAATTTATCTCGAAGAAGGTAAAGTTCAGTTCAATAAAAAAGGCGAAAAAGAGCAGCAATTCTTAGCTCCAGGTGAAATTGTATCTATCACTTATGATGGGGTTAAGTATTTGCCAGAAACTGAAATAGAGACCTATACAGCTTGGTTGAATAATGAAATGGTACTGCATTCAAGAACGGTTGGTTCTGTAATTGATGAAATTCAACGACATTATAATGTGATCATCTCAATGCCGGTTTCTATTAAAAGTGAACGATTAAGCGGAACACTTAGACTCAATTCTATAAATGAAGTGTTGAACTCTGTTGAATTGCTCATTGGTGGCAAGTTTACTCAGACTAGCCAGAAAATTTATCATTGGAAACAACGCGAATACTAAAAAAGAGGAAATGACTTTAATTTCGCTTCGTCGAGTTTGGTTTTATTTTCTTCTTGCTGGATTTTTTTTAACGATTACTACGAATCTTCTAGCTCAGGAAACGGTTATTTCAACGGTTTCCTTAAGCTATGCCATAAAAAAAATTGAAAAAGAAACGGGGTTTCGTTTTTTATATCGTGAGTCGTTTACCAATTCGATTCAATTACCCTACAATCGAAATGCAACAGATCTCTTAAAAAAAATTCAAATCTCTTTAGAACCTTTAGGAGTTTCACTGTTAATTGATAGTGTGTATAAGCATATTTTGGTTTTTGAAAGAAAATCTTCATCACTAAAAAAAAGAGTTATTCTCTTACAAGTAAATGATAATAGTTCTGGTGAATACATTCCTTATGCAACTACTGTTGTTGAAAACAAGTTTTTTAAAACAGATGAATTTGGGCGCTTAAGTTTACAGTTTAGTGAAAGCGATAGCGTTAGAATTATACATGTTTTTGCAAGTGGTTATGAAACACAATCGATAATTTTACCTGATAAACGAGGTTTATATCAGTTAAATCCAAGATTATCCATGCTTGAATTTGAGGGCGATGAATTAATCGTTTCTGGCAAATCTGAAAATGACCAATTTAGCGAAGCTCGTTTTCAATCTGGAAATTTTTCAGTTGGAGGAGAGTGGAGTTTGATCCGTTCAACACAAAATTTACCCTCTGTGTTTGCGCAAACAGCTTTTGACCGACATATTATTTTACGAGGGGGAACTCCAGACGGAGTATTGATTCAACTAGATGGAATTACTCAGTTTGAATCGACTCATTTTTTTGGTTTAACAGATAGTTACTCAAACGATATTCTTCAGTTTTCAGGTCTTCATTACGATATTATACCGGGTAAAATGAATGTTTCAAATGGAGGGATATATGATTTACGAACTCGCTCAGGAAATAGAAATCGACTACAAACAACAGCCGCACTTACAAATACTTCATTTCGTTTGAGTTTAGATGGGCCAATTTCAGGAAATGCAGGAACGTGGACAATAGGTGGAAAAACTGGAATTGTAAATCAAATTACAGGTTTCGGAAATAGTGAACGAATTGCTTGGGGATTAGACACAGGAAGAGAAATTAGAGTTCAAGATTCACGTTATACTCCAGCGGAAACCGATTTGTATCAGTCTAATACTCCATCGGTAAATTTTTATGATATTCATGGAAAAATTAATTTAGAAACGAAAGAAGGAAGTACGATTCAATTAACAGGTTATTTAGGTGGTGATAATCTAAAACAATCCGGTTATCGTTACGATCAACTTTCCGATGCATTGCAGTTTTCCGATCGATTTGGATTAAGTCCTGTTGAAACAGAAAATAATTGGTTGCAAACCAGTTTAGGCCTTTCCTATTGGTCATTTTGGAAAAGGTGGCTTCTTAAGTTTGATGGGCAGTATGCGTATTATGAATCCTTTTTTGGAAAAGATGATTACACCTATTTGTACTCTCAACCTCAAGAAGACGCACTTGTTCGTTCGTATGTGGAACAATTTAATCAGTCGAATCAGTTTTCAGAATCAAAAGCTGGGTTTTCGATGAGTCAATCTGGAAATAATGGGTATTCTTTAGAAATGGGTTTGCAACTTTCACGCTATCTGATGAGTTATGAAGAAGAATCGTTTTCATATCCTTATTTCTCCGCTTATTATAATTCTTGGCTTATAGAACCTTATTTGCAGCAATCCCTGCAATGGAAAAGACTAGAAGTGAACTTAGGATTAAGAGCGCATTATTATTCTGATGGGAATTATCTTCGATTTTCACCTCGAATCCAAAGTTCAATAAAACTGTCTGAGTCTTTAGTTCTTTCCACAGGATTTGTTCACGGTTATCAGTTTTTAAATCGTTTGAGTTTATATAATACCGTTACAAGTGATGTTTGGATTCCTGCATCTTCTGGTCAAGTCCCATTGCAAATGAATCATGTATTTACAGATTTGGATTGGAAACCAATTCTTGGCATAAGTGCTAAAGTCTCAGGATATTATAAAATGATGGATAATGTAAGAATGCATGAAATCAATACGCGGAATTACACAAGTTCTTTTAATCCTGAGCCTTGGTTTTACGATCATCAATTAGAGTCGTATGGCTTAGAGGCGCAAGTTACTACTCAGTTAAATCAATTCTTCGCCACAACGAGTTATACTTGGAGTACAACTAACTTAAAAAACGCAGAAATTAATAATGGAGAATGGTTTCCGGCTTATTGGGATAGAAGACATCAAGTAAAAAGTACTGCTTCTTATCGGTTTAAAAACGGACTTAGTGTTTCTTTGACGGGTGTTTTAGCAAGCGGTATTCCTGCACGAGAGCCTGGTTCAACGGGTTTGGTCCCCGATCGTTTAGATATGTATAAGCGCTTAGACGCAGGTTTAAACTATAATGGGAAAACAGAGCAATTAGATTATTCCATCAGTTTAAGTGTGTACAATATTTTTGATTTACAGAACCCTTGGTACAGAGATGAGATTCAAGCATTTGATTCCATTGGTGAGAATGCAAACTTAATTACGGTTCAAGCAGATATTCTGGATTTAGGGATTTTACCAAGTTTAGAGTTTAAAATTAATTTTTAACCTCTAACGAAAATGGCTTTAAGCTCACTCCAAGAAAAAAAAGTCTCATTCGAAATGTCAGTCCATTTAGTAATGTACCACAAACCGTTAGAATCTGCTTCAAGATCTAAAATAATTTCCCCGATGGATGTGTTTGGAACACCTTGCGAATTTCTGTTATGAACAAAGGTAAGTGAATAACTTGCAATAAATTGCTGTTTCGTTTCGGAAAGAATTTCATATCTAGAGTCTGAAAGTACCAATCCATGTCCTTTGAAAGACCTTGCTTCTGTTGCTAAATTGGTAAAATAAGTTTGCTCTTCTTGTACGGACCAACCTGTCCAAATTCCCGGATTTGTACTTGAAGCTTGAAAAGAGGGTACAAACTCGAATGTTGTGGAACTAAAACAGGACAAATAATTTTGAAAACTTAGGCTAGAAATCGAATTGCTTAAGTTTTGCAAGATAATTTCAGGTCTGTCGGGTTGGATAAACGGTATTTGTCCTAAATCGTCTGGATCTTCAGGATTTCTGGTAGAAAAAAGACTACATTGTTGAAAAAACAATACGATAAGTAAAAGTAAGCTTAGAAATTTGGCATTAAAATTGTTTAGCATAAGTCTAAGTCTATGAAATTATCACCAAAAATTTGCATTAATCCACTTAAAAACCTTAAAATGCAGTAGATTGACTAGCTGATTTCAGCGAATTCTGTTGGAAACTTTACTATTTTAAGGCTTAAATCAGTAAGAACTTAGTTATCTTAACAGTTTTACAGTGCAAAAAATGTTCTTGATTCATGTCCACGTTTGATCTTTTCAGTTCCTATAATGAAGAAAATCAGGATAAAATTCCTGTACGGAGAGACTCTGCTCGCAAATCTTCACGCTCAACAGACAAAAAAAGAAAACGTGGTCGTTCAAAGGATACATCAAAAGAAAATGTAGCTTCTAACGATGAGGACTTAATAACTTCTGAGCTTGAAAATAGTGCTACTCCTGTTAATCAAGCATCTGAAAAAAAGAAACAGAAGGATAATTCAAAACCGATTGATGTTTTTGAGTTGTTTGATAATACCCAAAGTCCGTCTCAAGTTGTAGAACAAGAAGAAATTATTTCAGAGCAAAAAACAACTAGTACTAAAATAGATGAAGAATTAACGGAGTCTGAAACTACACTACTAGAAATAGAGTCGGAACAGCAAGAAGAATTAATTGAAGCAGTTGAAGAACAAGAGGAATTTGATATATCTCCTGAAATCGCCCAAAATGATGAAGAGCGTATTGCCCCTGTAAATGAAATAGAAGAAGATGTAGTACAAGATTCTGAATCTGAAACAAATGAAAATACAACAACTAGTATCGAAAATAGTGTTACAACGGCAACTGAAATAAAAAATCCAATTGAATCTACTGTTGATTTAGAGCTTAAAGATGAAGTTGAAGAATTTGTAAATCCCGAAATTAATGAATTATCAGAAACCGTAAATCAACTTATACATCTTGTTCAGCCAGACATAACAAAAAAAGAATCATCAAAATGGGAATCAATTGAAAGTTCCAAACTTGAATCAAATTTAGAAAATAAAGAATCTTCTCCGCTTGAAAATGAGAGTGAATCACCATCCGAAAAGGAAGAAAAATCACTAGCTGACTCTCCCATAAAACCATTTATTTCCTTAAAAAGAACTCTAGCAATAAAAGACGAAGCAGCCGTTAAAGCTGAGGAAACAGAGCAAAAAGAAGAACTTGCTAAGCCTTTTATGTCACTAAAACGTTCTGTTCCTAAACCTGTTGAAGAGCAAAAAGTATCTGAGTCACAAACAGAAAATACAGAAATAAATACCCATTTAAATAAATCAATTCTGAGTGAAGAACTTGAGCTTGAAACTGAAAATATAGTAGAAGCAGATGCAATTTCTGATTCTGAAGACTATAATGTTCATCAAAATAATGAAGAGTTCGAAGAAGAAACTTCGAAAAGTAGTGAACTCCTTATAGACGAAATCATTGACGAGATTGCTGAGGAAGAAAACTTTAGAGACGAAACGCCAGAAAATCAACAATTAGTTGAAGACGAATTAGCCCATGATAGGTCAGATAGTTTAAGCGAGTTTACTGTTTTAGATGAATCAGAGCTCGATGAGAATAAAGCGTTGGAAGAGTTTTCTGATGAAATAGGTTTAAGTAAGCTTTCTAAAACAATCGAAAAACCAATAAGTTTTAATTTTGAAGATACAGTTCAGGAGAAAATAGAGCAAACTGTTGCAATAGTTGATAATCAGGAAAAAGCAGAAGAAAAAGTACATGCTGAAATACATGTAGAAGAAGAGCGTGAGTCCATTCTGGAATCTGAAATAGGGGATGGAAATGAGGAAGATTCGCAAGAAAACCAAGGAACTGCGATTGAAACTGAAACTGATATTGAATTAGAAAATATTTCCGAGCCAGTTGAAGAAAAAAAGCTAGTAATTGAAGAAGTTAAAGAAGAAAAACCTAAAAAACGTTCTTTCTTCAATTTGAACAAAATACTTAGCAAAACTGAGATTAAACAGGAGGCTGAATCAACAACAGATTTTCTATCAACGAAATTAGAATCGGAAGTAGAAAAAGAAGAAAAGGCTGAATCAAGAGTTGAAGAAGAACAAGCTTTTGAGAAAGAATATCAAGAAGAAACTTTTCCAGACTTATCTATAAAAGAAGATGTTGATTTTGTAACAGATAATGTTATTGAAGAATCCGTTAATGTTAATCAAAAAGCAAAAGCGCCAATTGAAATACAAGCTGAATCTGGACTAATTTCGGAGCAAGAAGCGAATAAAAAAGACGAAAAAGAAGTTACAGAACTAGAAGAGAAAAAAGTACAAGAAGTAGTAGACTCCGATGAGCTTAAAACGGTAGTTTTACCCACTCTTGGCTCATTAAAAACTCGATTGCAACCGGCACGTTCACGAAGAATTGGCTTTCAAATGCCCGTACTTCCAAAAAGGATTTCAGAAAAGTTAGAAGAAGTTGAAGAACAATCCCCCAAAATTGAAGAAGAGGTAGGTCAAAACGATTCACAAACTCCGTTCAATAAGGTAGAATCACAAAATATAACTCCAATTGGACAGCAAGAAGTGAGTTTACCAAGCAGAGAACCGGTAATTCAGGAATCGATTGAAACTCAAGAAGTCGCCCTTTCATCACAATTACCTATAGATGAAGTGGACGATTCACTAATAGATGAATTAATAACAGAAGAGAGTCGTTTCGTTGAGCCATTTTCGAATGAAGTAAAAAGGGAGCAAAATGAGACTAAGGGAAAAGTTATAAAAGAAGTTGAATTAAATGAGGATAATGATTTTCTTGATGATTTAATTCACGATGTAATTGAAGATAATCCAATTCTTAAAAAAGTTCAGTTAGCAGAAAATAAAATCGAATTAGAAGATGTACCGTTAGGAAAAACGAGTATTAATTCTTATGAGGAAGAAGTTGCACAAATTGACGAATTGGAACAAGAAAGCGAAGACACGATTTTAAATGATGCACTTTTTGAGACCTTAGTAGGAAATGACTTCACTTTTGAAGATTTTGATAACACAGAAGATGAGGAAGCGCAAAAAGAAGCTAAAGTTGAAGATGATATTGAGCTCGAAGACAAAGATGAATGGGTTGAAGAAGAGAATGATTTCCAACTTGGTGATGTAGATTTCACCGATTTATTCGATCAACTCATAGAAGATGTTTTGGACGAAGATTCAGAAAGCCCTCCCAATCTAAATGTTCTTGATGATTTAGTACCAAATAAAATAAAGCAGAAAGACGATTCAGCCTTAAAAAAAAATCAAAGTTTACAAGGGGCAATTCATTTAGTAGATGAGTCAATATCGGCTTTAAATAATTTAGAGAAAGGTTTTGCAGAAGAATTAGCTGAGGAAGAGACGGGTGATTCTTCTGAGATTAGTAACGATAAAATTATAGGGAACGAGTTAACTGTTGAATCTAAATTACAGCTTAGGGACGATTCTACAGAAGAAAAAAAAGCAGTTCAAGATGCAGAACCATTAGAACTCGATAAAATGCTAGGCAGTAGCATAGATTCGGAAGAAATAGACCCAGTACATGACGCATTATTTGGGACTCACTCATCAAATAAAGAGTTTGAGCAAGTAGAAGAAAAAGAATTTGAGAATGATTTAGTGATTGAATCTAAACCTGAAAAAGAATCTCAAGCTGAAACTAAAGATGATATTTTTGGAATGAACAAAGCTATTTATCATCATGAAGAGCATGAGTTAGAGGAAATAGAACACGATTCAGGTTTAATTGATGAAAGTTTAAATGAAATAAAGAATTCAATTGTTGTTGAAAACGAAGCGTTAGAAGAAAAAAACGCCAATGAAGACCCGGTAATAGCAGCTAAAGTATCTGATAATACAACAGAAATTGACGATGATGTGTTAGATCAAATTTTACATTTTAGTCAAGACAAAGAAGAATACATTGATTCAATTAGTGAAAAAAATGAGAACGAATCAAGTCGAGAAACTTATAAGGAATCCGATATTCTTGGAAAAGAAGATGATAGTCTAATTTCAAATGAGTTAAATGGAATAGATGAAACGGTTGAAGAGCAAACTTCGGAAGAAACGGAGTCTAACTCAGAAATTGAAATTGAAGAACCTGATTGGTATCTAGAAATACTAGAAGGAATGAACAAACCATCGCAAGAGAAAAAAGACGCTAGTGCAGATTCAGAATTAATAGATTCTGAAAATCTAAAAAATGACAATGAAAATCTTGCTCAGAATACAAATGAAATAAGTGAAAAAGAGATTGAAGAAGTTTTAGAAACAAACGAAAGCGAAAAAACAGCAAGTACATGGACTCCAGAAAGAGAAAGTAAAATACCAATTTATGTATCAAAAGATTCAGTTGACAAAGAAAACGAATTAAAGAAAAAACAAGCAAGAGGGAAATTTAAAAAACAGCAAGAAGAAAGTGCAGCCGTAAACGCAAATGGCGACCAAATGCCCCTTCCCGATTTTGATCCTTTAGCCATCTACAAAGGGATGGTTAGACGCTGGTTTATAATAAATCGGCATACAATTGGATTATTTATTGGTGGACTAATTGCTTTTAGAAATGCCTTACCAAAATCAAGGACTAAAGGCTTAAAATTTGGGCTGACAAGAATGGCTGCATTTGTTCTTAAAATATTTGTAGCCAAAGATTTACGAGACAAGTCATTTGCGGTTCAATTAAGACGCAGATTAGAACTAATGGGGCCAACGTATATAAAATTGGGTCAGATTTTAGCCTTACGTGAAGATATTTTACCACCAGTAGTAACCGAAGAACTCAAAAACTTATTAGATAGATTACCTCAAATCCCATTTGCTGATATTCGTGGAATTGTAGAAGCTGAATTGGGAATGAAACTCGAAGAGTGTTTCAAAGATGTTAACAGATCTCCAATTGGAACGGCCTCAATTGCACAAACACACTTTGCTACAACAATAGATGATGAAAAAGTAGTTCTTAAAGTTGTAAAACCAGGTATTCGAGATTCAATTCTAACAGATATTCGTCTCTTGAAATTAATCAGTGGTTTTTTACAGTGGGCTATACCTCAATATCAACCAAAAATGTTGATTGATGAGTTTTGTGTTTATACTGAAAAAGAAGTTGATTTAACGAATGAAGCAGATCACGCAGAAATTTTTGCAGCAAATTTCACAGAATTGAAAGGTGTTCGTTTCCCAAAAATTTATAGAGAATATAGTGGTCAAGATGTGCTATGTATGGAATTTATGGCGGGTTACAAACCGGGGCATGAAAAAATGTACGAGTTAAGTATAGAAGATCGTGAATATTTAGTGGATCGTGGCGCAGCTTCTATAATTCAGATGTTATATAAAGATGGGTTTTTCCATGCTGATCTACACCCCGGTAATTTAATGATTATGGAGGGGCCAGAATTGGGATTTATTGACTTGGGAATGGTTGGTCGATTTGAAGATAAAACACGTCGTAGAATGCTTTATTATTTTCATGCTTTAGTTACAGGTGATATAGATGGCGCTACAAAATATCTGTTAGCAATGGCTAAAATTGGAGATGGCGGTGATCCTCAAGGTTTCAGAAGAGCAGTTGCAGATGTGCTTCGTAGATATTACATGCATTCACAAAATGGAGATTTTAGTTTAGGAAAACTCATTCTGAATTCATTAAGTATTGGTGGAAAGTATCGTGTTTTCTTCCCTGTTGAAATGACTTTAATGGTAAAAGCCCTTGTAACTTTTGAAGGGGTTGGATATATGCTTGTTCCAAAATTAGATATACCTGCCTTGAGCGAAAAATATGTATCAAAAATTTTCAAAGATCAATTTAATCCAAAAGCAATAACACAAGAGTTAATGCGTGGCGCACCTGAATTGGTAGATATGTTGGTTCAATTGCCAAAAATCTCAGCTGATGGATTAAAATTTTTAGAAGAATTTATGAACGACCGGTCTCCAAGTAACCCACTTGAAGGAGTAAAAGGAGCAATTATTGCGGGTGCTTTATTAGTTGGCGGGGTAATATCATTAGTTCAAGGTTCACATTTCGGAGTGTACACAACTTTGTTTGCTCTGTCTGCATTATTTGCCATGTTTGGAAAGTAATTGTTAGATAAATGTACTGATTAATAAGTACTGCCCATTAAATTGATATTCAACTGTTTTAGTATTAACCTGAGTTCGAGATAAGAAATTAATTAAAAAATAGGAAAAAAATTAACTTTCATCATGCTAGGCTCGGATTGAGTATGTCTGCTTAAATTTGAATTAAATTAATGATTGAACAACAAAGCTAAATGATATTTTCCATTATTTAGTTTACTCTGCTAAGTGGTATTCAACAAAATTTTTGCGAGTTCTAGGAAGTTGGAAGAATTGACTTTCTCGTAAGGGTTCTTTACTAGTTTGTCTGATTTATATAAAATATGTGCTTAATCTGAAAAGTAACTTTGTGCAAAATATTCGGTCTTCATGCACAGTGTGAAGGGGCGGAAACCTAAATAATCTACTTTTTATAGGAAGTTCAAAATATTAAAAAAATTATTCTTATTCTAATAAAATCAATAGGATAGTATTTTACTGAATTTAAATCTTTCATAATTGATTCATGAGCTAGTTGCGAAAAGTATTTTTTACTAAATAATCGGCAATTTTATGCAAATCGAAAGGGTTAAATTGCCGAAATCGACTTTCGAGGTGGACTCATACATTTAAAACTAATATAGACTTTACCGTGTGTTGTGTGGATTTATTCAGCGTATTGAGGATTCTTCTCAATAAATTTATTAAGTGCGGAGAGCACACTACGGCGAATTGTTTTTCTTAATAAGGGAGTCCAACCCAAATACCAACCCGTTAATCCTAAAGCCTGCCGCGACCATTTCCAAATGCTAAACTCATCTTTGTGACGAAAGATTTTACCCTCTTTTAATTCAAAAGTGGCATCAATTTCATTGTGAACAAAAGTTCCTTCGGTTGCATAGGTGTATTCGGCAATCCATTTTGCTGTAGCTGAATATTCTGTTTCAGAAATAATTTCGAAGGTAATTTCTAAATCTGTGGCTCTTTTACATAACATGTGCCACATTGCTTGAGTTTGTTTTGCTGTTAAAACTCCAAAAGCTGGGTCTTCAAAAGTAGCATCAGAAGTATAACAATTTTGCATGGCTACAAAATCTCGACGTTGAAAAGCTGTATAAAACGTTTCGATACAGGTCATGTTTTTCATTTCTATTAATTGAAGTTTGAGCGAAAAAAATGTCATTCTAGAAAAAAAGAGAATGACATTCTAAGAATTTAATAAAATACTTCAATTTTTAAAGTATGAGTCCACTCTGAAAATTAGTTTTTAGCAAACTATTCGTCGAATTCGTAGGCTTTGGAAGGGTGTAAACCGAAAGAACCGACTTTTTGGAGTGGTCTTAAGTATTAAAAACAAGGTATTGCGCTAGTCGATTATTTATTCGTTTGAAATAAATGAATATCACGCTGAGGGAAAGGAATAGAAATGCTTTCTTGGTCAAAACGCTCTTTAATTCTTTTGGTCATTTCAAACTTAAGTGGAAATACATCTGATGTTTTAGTCCAGTAGCGAATTAAAATATTAACACTGCTATCACCTAAGGAATCAACAGCAATTAAATGTTCAGGTTCGGTTAAAATTTTACTTTCTTTCGCTAGTTCGTCTCTAAGTGCATCAAATGCTCTATTTATGTCATCAGTGTACGAAATACCGATTACAAGGTCAGTTCTACGATTTTCGTTTTGGGTGAAGTTCTGAATTTCTGAGCCCCAAACACTTGAGTTTGGCAGATAGATATTAATACCATCAGGAGATGTGAATTTACAAATGAACAAGCCCATTTCATCAACAATACACACATTGCCATTTACTTTAACTACATCACCAGATTTGAAAGGGCGCAAAATTAGTAGCATAACACCGCTAGCAACATTACTGAGCGTTCCTTGAAGGGCAAGACCTACGGCTAAACCTGCGGCGCCTAATACAGCAATTAAACTTGTAGTTTGAATCCCAAATTGATTTAGAACAGCTAAAAGGGTAGTAATTACAATTAAGATACGAGTAACATTGGCAACAACAGGAGCTAAAGTACTGTCGATTTTCTCATTTTTTAGAATAGCTTTTTTAATACGATTACTAACGCTGCGAGAAATCCAGATACCAGCAATAAGAATTAGAATTGCCCCCGCAACTTTAAGGCTGTACGTAATAATTAAGGGAAGGTAATTTTCAATTGTACTTGTTAATTCTTGATTCATAAGTAAATAATTAGAAGTTTAAATTTTTTGAAAAGCCAGATAACGGACCAATTTTTTTCAAGAAAGAGTAACAAATATAGAAATTGGTAATTTTTAAAGGTATAATAATCTATTTAATATTTTCATTTGATTCGTCAATAACTACAGTTCCAGAAATTTTGTCGTGAACAGTTTGTCTGTTGGGATCCCACATAATTTGTAGGAAACCAAGTAAGCCGGTTGCAATTCCAGCAGCATAGCCACCAAAACGCTCAAAAGAATACCAAATACCTAGTGGTTTTCCATTGAGTTTTACAACACGAAGTTTTAAAAGTTTTTTTGCAAGTGTTTGTCCATTAAACCAAGCGACAGAAAAAACGAAATAAAGGCCGCCCCAGCCAAAAGCAAAACCAAAGTCATTTGCAATTGCTAAAGCCATTGTGATAAAACTTGGATTCTCCATTTGATCTTGCAAGTTTTCATTCTTCTCACTTATGTCAGATAATTTTGAGTTTAGTTTGTCTATTTTTTTACTGAAAGCACTAATTTCTGGTTTTGATAGTACCCTACTCGCTAAAACTCTTAGCGAATCATAGGATTCGTTTTCAGATTCGTTTGCTGCATAATTCAAAAACTCGGTTAATTTTTCTAACTCTTTTTGGCTTAATCGATAATCAGGGTTTGCAATAGTTTTATCCAAATTCTCGATAATAGTAACTGCTCTTCCTATAAATTCATTTACATCGATATTTTTAAGAGAGTCCTTATCAAAATTTACAAGAGATTTAAGTTCATTTAATTCTTCAGCAGAAAGTGATTTCTTAACATTGTCATTTTTTACGAAAAAATCTTTTTTGATTCCAGATTTACCATCATCGTCATCAAAAATGGACAAAACACTAAAACTAAGAATGAAAATGGCTATTGCCACTGATGCAGCCCAAATACGATCCCCAAACTTTTTGAAAGTACCTTCTTTTTCACGAGTCCGAACTCTTTTATAAGCAAGAACTGCAAGCAAACCTGAAAGAGTATAAAATCCTAATCCCGATAGAATGGCAACAAGTAAAAGATCTAAAAGAAATGCGATTAGTCGTTTTGTTGGGCTTGCAAGTGGTTTTCCCAAAATTTGAGAAGGGATTACAAATGCATGTTCAGTAACTTCTGTTTTTGGATCCAAAGACTCATTCATAAGCTATTTGTGTTAATAAAGTAATACAGAGATAGCCTTTAGATTATAGACTACAAAACAATAATAAATGATTATATATTCTGATTTTGCAATTGAACCGATTAGTAAAACTTAAACAGGGATAAGTTTCGTCATAACCAGTTCTCTATAAAATTTATTGCCTGAACTAAACTTCATTGTAAATACTACTAGTTTAGCGCGTATTAGAATAAATCAGAAATTAAAATACAGTTACGGTAAGTCACCAATCGCAGCAGTTGATAAAGAATACCATTCTTCCCGACTCAAATAAAATTCAGTAGCAGTTACAGATTCTTTAATTCTTTCTAAATTCGTTGTTCCAATAATGGGTTGTATTAAAGCAGGATGTTTTAACAACCAAGCAAGTGCAATAACTTCGGCTGCAACTCCACGATTCCAAGCCATTTTCTGAACTACATCTACAAAATGTCGTTTATTTTCTGGGATTTCAAAAAGAAGTTTTGAGAAATAGCCTCCAGCTGTTGGCGCCCAAGCTTGAATTAAAATATCATGTTGCTGACAATAAATCAGTGTGTCACTTAGTCCAGAATAGGAATCAAGATTAACTACTAACCCATCCGTAATAAGTTGGTGATGAGCTAATGAAAGCTGTAGTTGATTAATAATTAACTTTTCATCTGTCCAAGTCTGAAATAAATCAAACTGACTTGCTGAAACATTACTCAAACCAAAGTATCTAACTTTTCCATCTAAAAAAAGTTCGTTGCATGCGCGGGCAAACTCTTCTTTTTCTGCTAAAGCATCGGGTCGGTGGAAAATTAAAATGTCTAGATAATCTGTTTTTAGGCGTTTGAGGCTACGTTCAACACTCTGCAATATATGCAAGTAAGAAAAATCGTAGCGTTTAGGATCGCCGGGATGTGGGTCATTATCAAACCGAATTCCGCACTTGCTTTGAAGAATGATTTTAGAGCGCAAAGAAGATTGTTTCTCCCAAACGGAAGAAAATACTTCTTCCGACTTGCCAAACATATAAATGTCTGCATGATCAAAAAGAGTAATTCCATTGTCCAAAGCCGTTAAAACTCTGTCTTCAGCGTTCAAGAAATCTTGAGTTTGAAGAGGACAGGAATCCCAGCTATTGGCAAGATTCATGCAACCGTAGCCAATTGCAGAAAAATTTATGTCGGTATGTTTAACTGAAAGCGTTTTCATCGATTTCGTAGCCCTTTGTCTTAATAAAACAATTTCTTAGATTAATTTGTGAAAATATTTTGATTTGAAATTAGCAAAAAAGACTAAAATATCCTAAATTCGGATGTTTTTATCTTAATAATAATCTGAAGGCTAAGAAAAGATTTTTGATGTAAACTATAGCATTTCTAATCTTAAATTAAGCTGTCAGATAAATAAACTTATCAAAAAACGGTTTTCTAAAAACTAAAAATAGAGGAAACAACGTGATCATTGGAATACCCAAAGAGACCCGAGACTTAGAACATCGGGTTGCGCTCAGCCCTGAAAGTGTAGGCAAACTCACAAAAAAATCGTGTGAAGTGTTAGTGGAGACAAACGCAGGTTTGGCTTCCGGATTCATAGACTCAATGTATGTAGCAGCAGGAGCAAAAATAGTTGCCAATGCTGACGAAGTTATTGCCAAAGCGGAATTAATCGCAATGGTTCAAGCCCCAGAAATAGCACAAATAGAAAAAATGAAATCAGGCCAAACGTTGATTTCTTTTTTATGGGCATTACAGAACAAAGATTTAGTTGAACAGCTACAAAAAGCAGGTGTTACCTCACTTGCAATGGAAGCTGTTCCCCGTATTACAAGAGCTCAAAAAATGGATGCACTTTCATCAATGAGTTCCATTGCAGGTTATAAAGCCGTTCTTTTAGCAGCGAATCATTTAGGAAAATATTTTCCAATGCTTATGACCGCTGCGGGAACCATCCCTCCATCAAAAATCTTGATTTTGGGTGCAGGTGTTGCAGGTCTTCAAGCTATTGCAACCGCTCGTCGATTAGGCGGTGTCGTAGAAGCATTTGATGTTAGACCAGCTGTTAAAGAACAAGTACAGTCTTTAGGGGCAACATTTATTGATATTCCATTAAAACCGGAAGATGCAGAAACAAAAGGTGGATACGCAAAAGAGCAATCAGAAGAAAACAAAAAGATTACGCGCGATACCTTACATAGTCATGTAAAAAAATCTGATGTTGTAATTACAACTGCTTTAATTCCTGGTAAAAAAGCTCCAGTTCTTATTACCAAAGACATGGTAGAAGACATGGCGCCAGGTTCAGTTATTATCGATTTAGCTGCTGAACAAGGTGGTAACTGTGAAGTTACTGTTGCAGGAAAAGTGATAAATCACAATGAAGTTCTTGTCGATGGGCCTTTAAATATTCCTTCTACCATGGCTTACCATGCAAGTTTATTGTACTCAAGAAATATGCTTGAGGTAATAAATCATATCCTGAATAAAGAAAATGCATTCCACTTTGATTTCAGTGACGAGATTACCCAGTATTCAATCATAACCCATGCGGGTGAAATTATTAGCCCGATTATTAAGAACGGTTTATAGGAGAAACCTCAATGACAAGTCTTTGGATTAATTTTATGTTATTAAGTCCTGAATTGGCAGGTGCCAATCAGGCCGCAACCGGAGATCCAATAAAGGATTTACTGGTTAATTTATTTGTATTTCTCTTAGCCTGTTTTGTAGGCTTTGAGGTCATTTCAAAAGTACCCAACACGCTTCACACTCCGCTTATGTCGGGCTCTAATGCGATTTCTGGTATTACCTTAGTAGGTGCTCTTGTAGTTGCAGGTCACACCTATTTTGATCTTCCAGCTTGGTTAGGTTTTGTTGCGGTTGTAATGGCAACAATTAACGTAATCGGTGGATTTATGGTAACTGATCGCATGTTGGAAATGTTCAAGAAAAAAGATGAGGGGAAAAAATAATGACTATTCTCGAAATTTCTGTAGAACTTATTTACATGGTAGCCATTGCATTATTTGTGATAGGCTTAAAAAGAATGACTTCACCAGCTACAGCGCGTACCGGTAATCAAATGGCTGCAGTTGCCATGTTTATTGGTGTAATTGTTACGATGCTTGATAGAAATATTCTGAACTTTGAATTAATTATTGCCGGTATAGTTGTTGGTGGTTTAATTGGTGGAGTTGCAGCTAAAAAAGTTGAAATGACTTCCATGCCAGAAATGGTAGCTCTATTTAATGGGGTGGGTGGTTTATCCTCCGTTTTAGTTGCTTTAGGTGAATATTACCGCTACAATGCAACTGGTCAGACCATGAATGTGGATGCAATAATAACCGTTGGGCTTTCTGTTTTAATTGGTGCAGTCACTTTTACTGGTTCCATTATGGCTTTTGCCAAATTGAAAGGTATAATTACAGGAAACCCCATTTCATTCCCATTACAAACGGCGTTAAATGGATTTTTACTTTTTGTTGCTTTTGTGGCAACGGCATTTGTAGTCGTTGATCAGTCAAATGAACTATTATTTTTAAGTGTTCTTGGAATAGCAGTAGTACTTGGAGTATTAGTTGTATTACCAATTGGTGGTGCCGATATGCCTGTGGTTATTTCCTTATTGAACTCTTACTCAGGTGTTGCAGCATCTATGGCAGGGTTTGTACTTGGAAATAAATTATTAATCGTTGCCGGTGCTTTAGTAGGTTCCGCAGGGTTAATTCTTACCATTATTATGTGTAAAGCAATGAACCGATCCTTAACAAATGTGTTATTCGGTGCATTTGGTGGCGATAAAAATGCTGTTGATGGTCGCGATATCGATAAAACATATCGTGAAATGATGGCAGAAGATGTTGCTATTTTAACAGCTTATGCTCAAAGAGTAGTTATTGTACCTGGTTATGGTTTGGCAGTTGCTCAAGCACAACACGTTGTTCGTGAAGTGGCTGATATTCTAGAATCTAAAGGTGTTGATGTTCGTTATGGTATTCACCCTGTTGCGGGTCGTATGCCTGGTCACATGAATGTACTTCTAGCTGAAGCTAATATTCCATACAATCAATTATATGATATGGACGATATTAACCCAGATTTTGAAAAAACAGACGTGGTTTTAATTATCGGTGCAAACGATGTAGTTAACCCAGATGCGCGTGAGAATCCAGCCTCTCCAATTTACGGAATGCCAATTTTAAATGTGGATAAAGCAAAAGCTACCATCGTTTTAAAACGTTCTATGAATCCAGGCTTTGCGGGAATTGACAACGTATTGTTCTATAAATCAAATAACTATATGTACTTTGGTGATGCTAAAAAATCACTTCAAAATTTAGTTACTGCTTTAAAAGAATTGTAAAAGAAGTTTTATTATTTGCTAAAAGGCTATCAATCGTAAAGGTTGATAGCCTTTTTTTTGAGTATGAATTGTGCTGTTGAATGAAATAGTAGGGTTTATTCCATTTGTGATTTTTTTTAGTCTTTTAGTAAACGTACCAACGTCTCGGCTATGAATTAGGGCTGGTCTCTGAATACAAAAGGGTCAGCCTGCACTTATCTTGAATAAAAAAAACTAAGATTGCACGTCATAACGCCTAGAGTTCAATTTGTTCTGTTTTGCGATTAATTAGTGATTTGTATTTTTCTTTCATTGATTCACTTAAGAAACTTTCTTCAATAAATTCAGACCATTTTGGGATCAATTTTTTATACTTTTTATATATGTTTTCTATCACCTTTAGGTCTAAACCAGCACCGCTCATTGCAATTTCAAAGTCTTTCTTTTTAATTTTATTTTTCTTGCCATTTAAGTTTAAAGCTAAATCTTCATCATCTCCTTCTACTACTAGTTCAGTAGCGACCAAATCATAAGCAGGGCATAAATCATATTCGGAATTTCTTTTCAATAGAGAAAAGTTCTTAAGGTGCATATCATTATTTCCTGTTAAAAAACTAAATAGTATCAATTCAAAGAAATCGATAACATTCAACCCTGAATTTGCGCTATATTTTTTTATAGCCTTTGCTATTTGTTCATAGGATCCATTGTACTTGTGTTCTGTCAATCGTTCAGTAATTTGGCACATGTCTTCCATATGAAGCTTACTTCCTTTATTTCTATCAATTCGTTTTGTTATGTATGCCAATTGACCGGATTTCAATCTTATAAGGGAATGCTCTACTGTTTTTAATTTGCTAAGCTCTGCTAAATGCATGGTTAGGTCTTCAATCTCGGGTAAGTTTGCATATATTTTCGTTTGGGGCTTTAATATATATTCACCCCAAAGGCCGACAATTGTGAATCGTTCTGCTTCTGATGAGTTTTCCGAAAGACCGAGGGATAGTTTAGGCTGAACTCCTGTTACTGTTTTTTGACTTTTAACTACTTGTTCGGCTAACTCTAAAATTTGATCTTCTGTAAAATCTAATTCTGGGGGGTTAATTTTTCCAAAGAACTTCTTACTACATTTTTTATGATACCCTTTTGAACCAGCTTCAGTTATCAACTCATCAGGTTCAATTTCCTTATAACAATAAAGACATTTATTTTCCATTTTCTTCTTGTGGTTGGATTGATACTGCTCCTATACAATCATGGCAGGTTTTTAATAGTATGCTCATTCTATCTCTTGGATTTAATTTCCAGTTTTTTTGCGCTATATCTAATAACCAACCTTCTGGAACTAATCCATCAAAAAATGGAAATAAAATTTTACTATCGTATTGATCACCTGAGAGAGGAAATGTTACACTTATTGCCTCTGAACCTAGTTGTTTCAGGTATAATTCTTCATATTGAAAATGGTAACCATCTTCATCTTCAGTCAATATTCCGGCCCACTTGTCATGCATGTAAACTTTAGCTGTTTTCATCTCTTTCTATTGGTAGCGGACCAAGTTCATGGCCGAATAATGATAATACTTGGTTGACTTTGTCCATCATTAAAGATTCTTTTCCTTGTTCTAGGTCACGAACAAATCGTAACCCAACTCCGGCTTTAAACGAAAGGTCTTCTTGCGTTAGACCTAGCCTTTTGCGCCGTTCTTTTACGAATTGGCTTAACTTTTCCATAATCTTTTTATACCTGTTCGGGTATAAATATAGTGATAATAATAAAAATATACCCGTTCAGGTATAAAAAGATTTAAAACTGATATTATAAACCCGTTCGGGTATAGATGCGTATATTCAAGAAAGAAATATACCCATTCAGGTATAATTTAATTAATTACAACGGCAGTCTGTGAAAAAACTCACTTATTAAAATACCAATTAATCCTAATTTAACAAGGGTTTAGACTGGTTTGGTTACTTATATTTAAGTAATTAATTATACACTACTTATGGGTATTTATTCAAAAAGTGTGTCTGCGAGGAATTGTTGTTGTGTCATTGCTTGGTTAAAGTATCGTTATTGAATTCTAAACAATCAAGGGCTAGCCCTTGATTGTTTAGAATTTTTTCTTAAATAAGGAATC
>Ga0210012_1000662_pt1 | contig 38347 bp, 28 predicted proteins | sample CryGeymeta201504_FD_183974 | JGI IMG/M metagenome (GOLD analysis project Ga0210012, IMG submission 183974) | Groundwater microbial communities from Crystal Geyser aquifers in Utah, USA - Crystal Geyser metaG 2015-04 (SPAdes) (version 2) | ecosystem: Environmental > Aquatic > Deep subsurface >... | reverse complement strand
CATGGCCAGGTACGATTACGCCATGAAGAGTGGGCACCGCGCCTATATCGAGCGGGCCAGATACAACGAGGATATGTACCTCGGCGGCGGCCTGCAGTGGCGCGAGCAGGACCGGCTAGCCATGGGCGATCGGCCAATGGTCGAGCTTAACCATATCCTGCCGGCGGTCAACACCGCCACGGGCCTGCAGCTGCACTCCCGGGTGGATATGCAGTTTCTCCCGGCAGGCGGCCAGGCGGACCAGCAGTCGGCAACGGTAATGAGTAAGGTGGTCGGGCAGATCTGCAACCAGATCGACTACCACTGGGCGGAGAGCCAGGCTTATGAGGACGGGCTGATCCAGCAACGCGGTTATCTTGATTTCAGGATGGATTTCGCCGGCAACATGAAGGGCTCCATCGAGCTCGAGATCCTCGACCCGATGGACGTCAAGCCGGACCCGGACGCCAGGTCATACGACCCGAAATATTGGAATGATGTCATCATCGATCGCTGGATGACCTATGACGATCTCGCCGAGAGATACTCGGCAGAGCTGGCCGATCAGGTCGAGCAGCAGGCGGACGCCTATTACGGTATGGACGACAGCTTCCTTGGCCGGCCACACTTTAACGAAGACTCCGACGGCACCGGCTTTGACGGCTGGGTGACCCAGGACGGCGATGACCGCTCGACGCGGTTGTACCTTGTCATAGATCGCCAGCACCGCCGCGTCTCGCGGGGCAAGGTCTTTGTTGCCTGGACCGGCGAGGTGACGCCGCTTGATCTGATGGATGAGGCGGACATTGCCCGTTCCCTGGACGGCGGTATCGAAACCATTATGAACTACCGACGCATCATGTGGACCGTCACCTGCGGCGCGGTGGTGCTGCACAACGACTGGTCGCCCTATAAGACCTACACCACGGTACCGTACTTCCCCTATTTTCGGAGAGGACGCACCCGGGGCATGGTCGACAACCTGACCAGCCCCCAGGAGCTGGAGAACAAGAGCATCACCAATTATCTGGAGATCCTCGGCAGCACCAGCAACTCCGGCTGGGACGTGCCCGAAGGCGTCATGATCAACATGGAACCGGAGGACCTGGAGAAGAACGGCTCGAAGAATGGCCTGGTCATCGTTTCCAAGGTCAATCCCGCCGGGCTCAAGCCGACACGTCGGGCGCCGAACCCGATGCCTCTTGGTACCGATAAACTTATTGATCGGGCCGAGTTCGCCATCAAAACCATTTCTGGGATGAGTGACGCGCTGCAGGGCCAGCATGGCAACGAGGTCTCCGGCAAGGCAATCCAGTCCAAGCAGTATATGGGCCAGACGCAGATGGGCCGACCGCTGGACAACCTGGCATTCACCAGGCGGCTTGCGGCAAAGAAGATCGTCGAGTTGGTGCAGCAGTTCTACACCGAGGAGCAGGTTATCCGCATCATGGATATGGACACCAACAAGGTCAAGGAGGAGCTGGTCATCAACCAGGTCACCGTCGACGGCATCCTCAACGACGTGACCATCGGTACCTATGACGTGGTCATCTCCGAGACGCCGACCCATGCAACATTCGAGAACGGCCAGTTTGATCAGCTGATGGCCATGCGCGAGTCCGGGGTGCAGATCCCCGACGCCCATGTCATCGGCGCATCAAGCTACGCCAAGAAACACGAACTGCTCGAGGAGATTGAGGCGGTCAGTGCGGCACAGACCGAGGATCCGATGACCCAGGCAGAGACCGACGAGAAGGTAGCCAGCGCCGAGCTCAAACGGGCTCAGGCGAGGAAGGCGATGGCCGATGCGGTCAATACCTCGGTCGAATCGAAATACAGTGCGGTGCAGACGGCAGGCGTCATCGCCGCCCAGCCGACCACCGCACCGCTTGCCGATGTGCTGCTGCGTTCCAGCGGCGACATAGATATGGATAAGCCACCGCTCCTGCCGGAATACCCGATGGATGGCCAGGAGGTTTTCCGTGAGGAAGGCCAGCGCCCGACCGAGTTCCCGGCAGGCGCGGCAGCTGATTTCCCCACCAACACCAACCCATTAACCCCGGTACCGCCACCGGATCCACCGTCCCCACTTGTCGGCGTACAGCAGGGGATAGAGACTAAGGTTATTGACTGATAACAGGAGAGACGCATTGATCAACGAGGGATTCATCGACGGCGACGCAACCATTGAAAACAACTTCACCCACCACGTTCCTGGCGAGGGTGACGCCGAACGTTACGAGGCGATCAGGGACCAGGGCAAGGAATTTGCCTACCTGCTCCTCGACATCGCACCAGCCTCGGTAGAGCGGGGCAACGCCATACGAAAAATCGAAGAAGCGGTCTTTTGGGCCAACGCGGCCGTGGCCAGAAACTGATCAGCAACTGACAACCTAGATAAGGATATTAAACCATGCCGGTGGATAACGATAATTTGATAGCAGAAGAAGAGATGTTCGTCATGAGTTTTGACACTCTCAAGGGCGAGGTGCCCGAAGACGTGGCCATGGCCCGTGGCGATATGCCCGACGAGGCCGACCTGGAAAAACCGGTCGAGCTGATCCTCGATGAGGACAAGCCGGAAGAGGACGAAGAAGATGTCCAGGTGGAACCGGAGAAGGAAGAGGATCCGGCGGCCGTGGAGCAGGAGGAGGAACCCGCCGCTGAACAGGCTGCGGAGGAGATCGTGGTGGAAGCCGAGCCGGAGAAGACCACACCGGTCAACGTACCCTATGGCCGATTTTCCGAAAAAGTCGTCGAAATCAACTACCTCAAGCAAAAGATCGCCGACCTCGAGGCCGCCCAGAATTCGCCGCACGTGGCGCAGGACGGCACCCAGGCCCCGGCCTTTGATATCAAGGCAAAGTACCAGCAGTACGCCGATCTGGTCGCCGATGGCGAGACCAAGGAGGCGGCGCAGGTTATGTTCGAGATCGATCAATATAAGGAGCAGCAGTCAGAGCTGCGCATCCTGAAAGGTATCGAGACAAGCAAGGACGTAGCTATCGCCCAGGATGTCGTCGACGATATCCTGCAGTCGCACGGGGAATGGTTTGCCAATCAGCGCAACAACCAGGCCTTTAACCGGGCCAAGATGGCCTATATGCGCGAAGACGGCATGTCGTTGTCCCAGGCCCTGACCGAGGCACGAGAGGTGTTTTTTGGCGAACGGATCAAGGCAACGGCGCCAACCGCACCAGCGATCGATGCCGGCAAGGAAAAGATCGCCGAACTGAAGGCGGCGCAGCAGAAGAAGGCTATCGAGACCAAGGCCAATGCGGCCAAGCAACCGATGTCCATGAACGTCGGGCGGAGCAACCGTGACAAGACGGCCGACCCGGCCGCCAACGCCCTGGCTATTCCAGAGGCGGAGTACAAAAGCATGTCGCTGAAACAGAAGCGACAGAACAGGGGCGATTTCGTTTAACCCCCGACAGGAGGGATGGCGGGCTTAGATAGCCGCCATGCCTGTAGCACGACCAATCGTGGCGCGTCGTTAAAGGCTCCAACGTTACAGCCCCCAGCAAGCGTTATTGCTGATCCAGGTCACCACACGACCGTTAATAGTGCGGAAAAACAATCATATGCACACGTTTTTCTAACCATTAATTGGAGATCACAATGAACGCTACAAACTTTGCGGCACTTACTTCCGAACAAAAAACCTATTGGATGCGCGAGGTCTGGACCTATATGCGCTCCGAGTCCTTCGTCGCCAAACTGCTCGGTACCGGCACCAACAGCTGTATCCAGCACATCAAGGCCCTGACCAAGACCGAGAAGGGGACCCGGGCGATTATGCAGCTGGTTGCCGACCTCAGAAAGCGCGGCGTTGCCAATGACAACGAGCGGGAAGGGAAAGAAGAGGCACTGCAGAACTACGACATCGACATCAACATGGGCCTCATCTCTCATCAGGTGAAGAATAAAGGTAAGCTGTCTGACCAGAATTCGGTCATCAACTTTCGCGAGACCGCCAATGACCGGCTAAAATATTGGTTGGCAGAGGCTATCGACACCATGGCATTTCTAACCCTGTCCGGTATCAGCTACAACTACAACCTCGACGGATCCACCTACTCCGTGGAGGAAGACGAGGAAAACCCCTGGAGCGAGTTGTCCTTTGCCGAAGATGTCACTGCGCCGTCAGCCGGCCGCCATTTCTATTTCAATGGCACCGACCTCATCGACGGCGACACGGCGGCGATCACCTCCGCCTGCACGCCGAAATACGGCATGCTTGTTGACCTCAAGGCATATGCTCGTACCAGCCACATGAAACCACTGCGTATCGGCGGCAAGGACAACTATATCTACCTTTGTGATCCTCGCGTGCTTGCCGGATTAAAGAAAGACGGTGATTTTCTCTCTGCTGTCGTTCAGGCAGGCGCGCGCGGAAAAGACAACCCCTTCTTCTCCGGGGCCACCTTTACCGTCGACGGCCTGATCATCATGGAGCACGAGAAGTGCTTTAATACCAAGGGCGCAGCAGCCTCCGCCAAATGGGGATCCGATGGCAACGTCGACGGTACCCGTTCGCTGTTCCTTGGCGCCCAGGCGCTCGGTATGGTCGATGTCGGCGCACCGGACTGGATCGAGAAGACCTTCAACTACGGGGCTGTCCAGGGTATTTCCACCGACAAGTTTATCGGATTCCGTAAGCCGCGATTTGACAACCAGTACACGAAAAATGCCGACGAGGACTTCGGCGTGGCCTGTGTCGATTTGTTTCTGAAGTAGACAGTCTTTTTTTTGATGGCGGCTACCCCTGACCGGATGGCCGCCATGTAACGATACGCAGCACCCTATCAATCACAAAGGAGCACACCATGTCCGCAAGTTTAAAAGTACGATCCGAGGGGATACAGTCCCCCATTTACCGCGTTGCCAAGTTTGATTTTACCGATTTCCCAGGCACCGATTTTGTCCCGGTCTTCGATATCCCCGGCGACGCAATCCCCACCGGCGGTTTCCTGGTTATCGACACCGTGTTCGGCGCAGGTCAGACTCTGGCGGTCGGTATAGCAACCGACACCGACGCCTACCTGACCGCGACCACCGCAGCGGCTGCGGCCAAGACCGCGCTCAATGCCACATTTTTAAACGGTGGCAAACCACTCGGCAGTCGCAAGACCGTTGGGTTGACCGCCTCGGCCGCGCTCACGCTCGGTAAGGGCTACCTGGTCCTCGAATATGTCTGTGTTAATCGCAGCCAGGGTACCCAGGGCTAAACAGGCTGTAACCAGGCTGTAACCAGGCTGTAATAAATCAACACGGGTGGACAGGATATCGCCCCTGCCCACCTGACTCATCATTTTGGAGGAAACAATGCCGGAACAATATAAAACAAAAAAAGGCCAGGATCCCGTTCGCCTGGCATCAACGTCTGGACACGTCATCATCATTGGAGGCGACTGGCGCGAGGTGCCGCCGGCCCTTGAGCTTGAGGCGTCCCGGGCCGGCCTGCTGTCAAAGACCATCTTCAATATGGCTCTCGAGGAGGCCAAGGCGGAGCTGGCCGGGGACGCTGAAGAGGTTGTCCGACCTGGCCCCGCGATTAAGGCCGACGAACCGGATGTCGATACGCTGATCAAGACAGAGGCGGCCGGTGTTACCACCGAGGATGCCGCGCAGAAATCCATCAACATCATGAAGGCGATCAGCGAGGTGCTCACCCTGAGTGAAGCAGGCAAAGAGAAAACCCCCGGCGGCAAGAAGTTGGTCAATTCCGGCAACGGCCGACCATTGGTCGATGCGGTCAGTGAGCTGGCCGGGTTTAAGGTTTCCGTCGTCGATATCGAAGAGGCGCTGAAGTGAACGGAGAGCAGCTGGTCGATGACATCGTCGACATTGTTGTCGATACCACCTACGGCCGCGACTGGATCACTGACCGTCTCAACATCGGCATGAACGAGATCGTCGGCACCGTCCTGTTGCCCGGCCTGTCCGGAGGATTTGCCGTGGTCAGTACCGTGGTTGGCGATTACCAGGCGGATATGCCGGCCGATTTCCACCGTGAACTGTACACAGCCACGGTGGGCGGTTATTCCGTGGCTGTGCTGCCCAACCTTGGCGTCATGCGTGATCGTGGATTTACCATCGATGCCGCGTCCACCGGGCCGGTGAGCTGTGTCTGTGTTGATGGTGGCGGCAAGCTGGTTTATCAGGATACACCGGGATTGGCAACGGAGATCAAGTTGCGCTACTACCGCAAACCGGCGCTCCTTGACGACGACCCATCAAGCTTTACTGATGGCGTGGCCGGCAACCAGCGGGCTTCCGGACAGCTTGACCGGGCATTGGTCAGTTATGTTTGTGCGGAGATTTTCTCCCGGATAGAGCAGGATCGAGAATCACCGAAGCGCAACACTCAATATCACGAGGAACGTTACGGTAAGGCAATCTCCGAACTGCTACGCATTACGGGATCTCAACGACCGAGGGCTGTTCCTACTGTTTGTAAGGTGAGTTGGCCATGAAAATCGGACCATGGCCGAGAGGCATGGATAACCGCCGGGCGGACCACGACCTGAACTCCATGGACGCGGGGATGCCGCTGGCGGTGCGCAATGCCGTCAATGTGGACTTCTCGGCCAACGGCAAGGTCAGGCGACGCAAGGGTTCGACCCCTGTTTATGTCGGCATCGGCACCAGTCACGGATTTTCCTGTCCTGCCGGCTGTTTCTTTGCCGAGGGCGGCATGCTAAAGCGGTTCAATAGCGATAACTCATCAACGCCCTTATGCGCACTGGCTGGATCGCGAATTACCTACCATTATCTGCATGGGGTTGTCTATCTCTCCGATGGTTTGGCGGCGAAAAAGATTGTCGACGGTGTGGTCGGCAATTGGGGCATGGCGGTTCCCGGCGACGTGACGCTGCACGGTATACCCGGCGACTACTCAGCAGGTGTTTATCTCGGCGCTGTTTCTTTTGTCGATGCCGCAGGGGTCGAGTCAGGTGCATCACGGATAGCCACTGTTTCTCTTGATGCCAACTGCGGAGTGGTTTTCTCCAACCTGCCGGCCACCACCGACCCGCAGGCACTGTTTCTCCGGCTGTACCTCAGTACACCCAACGGAGCGGAACTGTACCATATCGCCGATGTGGCCATCGGGACTCCATCTTACGCGATCAACACCGGGCGATACGACGATGGCAATATCCTTGACCTGGCCCATGTTTATCCACCGCCTGCCGGGGACATCATCCGCAGCTACAAGGGCAGAATGTACGTCGCGTCAGGACCGTATGTCTCTTACTCAGACCCCTTTGAACCGGACCATTTCCGGGTGGACAACACCCTGCAGTTCCCGGGTGATGTGCAGGTCATGGAGCCGGTTGAAAACGGGATCTTTTTTGCAACGGACAAGAACACTTTCTTTTATGGCGGGGTGCCGGACGACGGTTTTCAGGTTGCCGATGCTCTCCCCTATGGTGCGATCTTTGGTACCGGCGTCACTTTGCCGGACCAGGAGGGCGTCATGTGGCAATCACATCGAGGTTTAATCATGGGAGCAAATGACGGATCGGTAAAAAACCTGCAGGAAGAAAACGTTGCAACAGAATCCGGTACGTCCGGGGCGATGCTCGTTCGTCGGCAGGATGGAATCAAACAGGCCATTGCGGTCATTAACAACCCACAGGCTTCCAGCCTGTCGGCAAGCAGCTTTATTGAAGCAGAAATTATAAGGAGGTCTTAAATGACCAGCAAAATCGGATTTATCTACACCCTGGAACATATCGGCGCAGATGGCAATTTGATCTCCAGGGAAGAAGTCGAGAACATTATCCCGACTGTCGGCCTGGATTATATCATTGGCTCGGCATTTAAAGGGGCCTCACAGTTTTCAGCGTACTACCTGGGACTTTATGGAGCAAATTATGTTCCAGTGGCCAGCGACACCATGACGACTCTCATAGCGGCCTGCAGCGAATTACAAAGTTATACCGGCACAACGCGCGCAGCTATCGCGTTCCCTGCTGTTACATCTGGTACTATTGTCACTTCGGCTGCGCCAAATGAGTTTGCTTTTGCTGCTGCCGAGACAATCCGTGGCGCATTCATTAGTTCTAGCCCAACCTGGGGTGGCGTAGCCGGTCTGCTGGTAAGCGCCGTATTGTTCCCGTCTCCAAAGGTCATGGCTGCTGGGGATATTCTACGGGTTCCTGTTGGTTTTAGTTTAACTTCGGCATAAGAGGAAATACGATGAGCTTTAGCAATTATGCAGAAAATGCCGCTTTGAATTGGTTGTTTACAGGGTCAGTTGTAACTAGACCAACAGCTTGGTATGTAGCGGTTCATACGGCTGATCCGACTGAAGATGGAACCGTGGGTGAGCTAACCGCAGCAAATGACTCTGGATTTGTTCGTAAATCTGTAACTTTTGCTGACGCGGCATCTGGGAACGCCCTATCTAGTGCTATCGTAGCTTGGACGCCTACAACTGGATCTTTTGATATTACCCATGTTTCTGTATGGGACGCTATAACTGGAGGCAATTGCCTTATTTATGGAGCGCTGGTTATTCCACGGACGACGACTAACGCTACTCCATTTGCTATTAACACCGGTGATCTTATCGCCGCTCTCGATTAAAGGGGAACCATATGTTTAAAATAAGCACAGGAATGCAGGATGCCCTTTTACTGGCCCTGGCTTCGCAACTGAATGGCACCATGGTGATGAACATCTACAGTGGCGCTGTTCCGGCAACTGCCGACGCTGATCTTGGAAGCGCTGTTTTGCTGCGAACGGTATCGGTAGACAGTACGGGGACAGGTATGAGTTTTGAGGCCACTACGTCTGGCGGCATGCTAGTTAAATCCACCTCAGAAATATGGGCCGGCCAAAATGTAGCAACGGGGACCGCATCGTTTTATCGTATCATGAATATCGGTGATACGGGCGTCGCAACCACAACGGCCCCCAGGTTACAAGGCTCAGTTGGTCTGCTGAACGCCGATCTTATTCTTGGTAATGTTGGTCTGGTAGCAGGTGTAACTGATCCAGCTATAGGTATCTTTATGGTAGGCTTACCAACGGAGTAAATTTATGAGTGTTATTGCTATTACTGCTCATTATAATCTTCCTTTTGTTGCGCTATGGGAAATAGAAGGAACGGAAGTGACCCGACTTCCTGATTTACTTGGTAGGGATAATATCCAGGCCGACGCAACACTTACGCATAATGGAAAGTATTTATATGTTAACGACCCTATTGTAAAAGTATATGAACGGGAGGCCAATGGATTCAGCTTACTAAGTTATACTCCAGGATTTCCTATTCGAGGGGGCTCAAAATTTAGTCCTAGTGGTAAATTTCTGGCTGGTCTCCTTCATTATACCGAATCTCCCTGGGTAAAAATTTATAATGTTAACGAATATACGTTAACCGAAGCGCCCGCTTTATCGGTAGCCCCACTCAGACCACCAACGGGAATTGCTTTTACAAATGACGATAGTCGTTTAGTTCTTGGCTTTCAGAGCGCTGAACCGTTTCTTTCAATTTACGCGGGTACTGGAGATGCGTTTACGACGGTAGATAATTATTCACCCGCCGTAACCGATTGGGTACTGAGTATTAGTATAAATCAAGATAATACTATGATCGCGCTTGGTTTGTATTATGGGTCGCCTAGTTTGGTTGTTTATGAGCTTAATGGTGGCCTATATGAAAAAAGGCCAAATTTACCCGAAGCGCCAACTAAGTCTATAACAGGCGTTGCCTTTAGTCCGGACGGTAGGTATTTAGTTGCTTGTTGGGAGTATGCGCTACCCAATTTAGCGATATACGAATTTGATGGCGCTTCTTTTATTAAATTATCCGGTCCACCTGATTTACCAGTGACAAATTTTCTTCGAGTTTCATGGAGTATATCAGGAGAGTACCTAGCAATAGAAACTACAGATCATTATATTATTCTCTATCATGTTGATGGAGGGGTTTTTACAAAATTATTGGTCCCCGCTGAGTTACGGGGTTCTATACAATTTTCTGAGTCGCCCGAGGTAGCCCTATTTTGGACCAATTTTAAAGACCAAAGAGAAATATGATAACCTTTGACGGCGACCGCAGTCTTAAGCGCAAATGGTTTGCTAAGAAGCAAATCCGGGTTATCAAGGATATTGATGTTCCTGGTAAAGCGGTCAAGTGGGAGGGATTCACTTTTACTGCCTGGCAGCAAGGAGATTTAGACGGCGGTCGGGTTACTGCGCCCATGGGGGCTGTTGTATGCTTTAGCCAAGGGTCGCCAACGGAGGATGGCTCTCCGCTTATTAATAAAATTTCTGTAGCTGTTTCTGAGGTCTATTATGGTCCTTTCATATCCGTTGTAGAGCCCTACTCGGTATACTATGCGGCTAATGGCGATGAACCCTATATTAAGCGATTCAATTCTCCTGACGAGAGTACATTTATTGCCGATGGAAATAGCACTTATGTTTTTAGACCATTTTCCGCTTTTTCGCCGTATTATTTAGAAGCATCAATGGGATTGTACGCGTATACGCCAGAATCTGTGTACTTACGTGATTTGCCTGGCGCTCCCAGTGTTATGCCATACGGAACAGGAGAATGTTTCTGGCTGACTTTGAATGATAATATATTTATTGATTTAAACAATAATGGGGCTGCTGATTTTCCTAAATATACCTTAGATCATTCGCTATGGGCGTACGCATCGAATGGCCAGCATATTAATAAGCGAAAAACAGTTTCTTTACAAGTTGGTGGTGGAACGCCAATGGCTAGTATGCCGATTAGGTGGCAGATTGCGCAGTATTTAGATCACCAGTGGATATCAGTTCATAACTTTGGAAGTTACGATGTAACTGAGCTTCCTAATATGCAAAAAATATGCGTAACAAACTTAGGTCCTCCTACACAACCAGTACAACGTATTCTATTAGAAGATATTTTGACTTCTGATATGCCATATGAGTTAAGACAAATTTTATTAGATAGTAGTGGGTATATTTCATGTGCCCCATTGGGCCAGTATACTTTTGGGGAGCACGAGAATGTAGAAGGTGAGGACGTACTTGTTCAAACAATTGTTCATGGAGTTAACGCGGCTAACATGGGCTACGCCATGACATTTGATAGCCCATCAAAAGAGTATTTTAATGCGCACAGAGAAGAAGGCCATTGGCAGTTGTTTTACGTATTTTATAGAGGAGGTAGAGCTTACAATATTAGTTCGTTGCAGTTTATTGAACTTTTAGATGAGCTGGCAGACAGCGAAATACTACGCCCAGACAACCCAGTAGAGCCAATTTATTATGAAAATGCATATCGCATGCTAGATCAGTTATTTTGTCTCCCTAATCATAAATTTAGTAACCCGTATGATTCTATAATGTTTCATGCGCACGACGGTAACGTATACACTTGGACAAGAAAATACGGCGCGGTTAAGTTTACGCCAACTGGCTTATTTAGAGTAACTGTTATAGTACCACGCGATGTTTCAGAAATAACAGGAGTTCGTCCTGAAATAACTCATGGCGGGGACGGCCTATATTTGTGCGTTTGTAATAAAGTACAGGATCGTATTTTAAGTGTGCACTATGGAAGTCCATTTGGTGGATGGACCAAATTACCGGGCCCCCCAGATGGTTATGCTATAGCGCATGTACGGCCTGTGGTTGTTACTTCAGAGGCTATATTTTTGATTGGCGTTATATGGGGACCCGTCATAGTTAACGGAGCGACTGAGAGTAAATATTTCTTTGCTACTCTTACGTGGTCGTCTGAAAAAGCCACGCCGTGGCAGCGACTTGGGATGCTTCCGTTTGAAGTATCTATTTACAATAACATGAGCGTAGGATTGTACGGCAATGACCCTAGGGTAGTGGCTCTTGCTAAACACCCATCACCACCAGCAATTTTACCACAAACCCCTGTTGGCTATTATGATTCTTACGCACAAATTCTTCCGTAAGGGTACTAAGAACTAAAGCTAGTTTATAAATACGGCGTCTATATTTAACCGAGGTAACTGTGGCTATACTTATTAAAGATTACATTATAGAATTTATTAAAGGACGCGCAGGAAAAGATTTTGTTCCTGCAATTCCTGGGGTGCCTTCTAAACCGGGCTATTGGTCATATGAAACTGTTAGAATTCGCGGTAATACGATAACAAATAATAATTCATCCCCAGTTACATCCATAAGTACAACTATACCTGATATGCTGGATGTCTCACCAATACCAACATCTGAAACTGTTAATAGCCCGATATTAGTCAAAGAAGCGAGTATGAGAACTTTGCGTGATTATATGCCAACCCTACGACCACTTATTGATGCAATAACTAAGGCATATGACTTAGGTGACGATACATATATGGACGCTGAGCCGGACAAAGAGAATCCAGTTGACCCCAGGGCTATACGGTTTAAAAAGGCCTGGGACGATTTTCAGGAAGAACGCAGGCGCATATTACAAGCCGAGGTAGACACCAGGATTCTCGGCCGACCACTAGTTTACTTATCTTGGCTCTGGGGTGAGAATGCGTATATAGCGGCCTTTGATGGCACCGGGGTTACGGGTGTTGAGCAACAAGGCGTTACATTTTTTACATTTCAGGGCTTTGCGGTAGATGACCAGCCCATACAGATGATAGTAAAATAAAGGGGGCTTTATGACAAGTTCATTGTTCGATGACCCATACGCTATTACAACAGGTGGTATGGCCTCAGGTTATGATCAACCACTTGACCTGGCTGACTGGATGCGCCGACAAACAGTCCCTAGTTCAAGCGGAGGAGGCTGAACTGGATCAGAACAGTATAGTTATACTGAAAAAACAATAGCGACATGGCATCCACCAACTCCTGCAGTTCCAGGTAAGCCCGCAGAGCAGGCGATCTCCGCAATTCCAGATCAAGCCAACAGGCTTCTTAATAGCGGATGGAACTCATGGGCGAGATCAATTCAACCATTAATCGGAAAGAGATATATCGAATATCAGGTAAATATGGGAACAGGTGGAGCTTTTATTGGTATTCAGTCCAGCAATAATGAAGCAACTCCGGTAGGGTCATTTTCGCACGGCATCATGATAGACCCAACGGGTATAAAAGTAACAGAACTCAATGCCACTAAATTTGTCCTCGCTGCTAACCATGAAGGTGACGCTAAAATACGCATTATAGTTCAACCTGATCTATCAGTAGTTTATATGATGATTCTTGGCTCTGAAGTAGCGCTTTACAAAAGTACACTGCCGGCGTCAAATCAGGCGTTATATGGGTACGCCAAGATATACACATCTGGTGACGTAGTAACTAACTCGGTTATAGCCGAAGGCGAAGTTCAGTTTGGGAGAGCATAATGCAGGGAACCGGTTCGCTTACGATATACGCGGGTCAAACCATACTGGTCAGCGCTGAAGGAAGTTTGACCACTTCTGGGTCAAGTGGGGGTCAAGCAAAGTTATCGGGTGCTACAAGCCTTTATACATATGAGTTTAATGAGTTTGTGTCAGACAGTCTTTCCGGATCCAGTAATCTTTTTATTGAGCCCTCCACGATACCGCATGGTTCAGCGTGGTTACATGAGGTTATGTCAATTGGTGGGGACACTAACTACGCCATATCGAGACAATCATTACAGCCTTTGTATTCATATAGTAACGATGAGTACGTCCCAGCGATGCCAGATTACGGCATAGCCTGGGTTACGCCGATTGCCTCATGGGGGTACGCGGAAGGCGCTGCTGGGGAAGGCGTCACCAATATTTCTGCATTGGTCTCTCGTAGTGGAGACTACAACTATAGTATTGGCTCGGCATTTTTACCACGATTTGTATCTCTTGGCATATTTGGCGATGACCACGAGGCGACTGTTTACGAGTACGTTAAAGCATGGGACGGTTTTGGCGCAGCGTCTGACACTGTTGTTTTCATCTTTGAGTCACCAATACTTACCCACAGCTCTTCGGCAGGTCGCTTGGCCTATGATGAGTTTGTATCGTCCGGAGCCATTGATGGTTCGACCACCAGCACATCAAGCCGGATCGTCACGGTTTACAGTACCGGTGAAGTGGTGGAATTCTACGCCAGTGACCGGCTGGCGCAAGAGCAGTTTATTCAGGATATAATTGCCACGGGGTCGGCAGAAAATGTCGCTGTGTTTTATATCGATATGAACTGCGCAACAAGTATAAGTGGTAGTGCAGAGACCATACACGTACAGCCTTTTGTGTATAATGAAGTGGTGCCAATATCAGGAACAGTAGAAGCTCTTGTTACCTGGTTAGTAACCGTCTCAGAATATGTTTCTGCGGAAGAGTCTTTAAATGCGTTGAGGATACAGTTACGCGATATAAATAACCCTATCGTTACCAATGGGGTAATCAATACTTTTGTCTCATGGCTACAGTCAGCGAGCGAGACAGCGAGTATAAATGCCACCATAGGCTCTCTTGTAGCTTATCTTTATGATATTAGTGAACAGGTTATCGTAGAAGGTTCTTGTGTAAGTTTTCATGAATTTCTAGTAGAATTTTTCTCATACACTCTGTTAAGCGACACCGCCATGGCGGTAAGGAAAACCGGCGGGAACTGGGAGATCCCCGGGATATCGGACAGCCGAACGTGGGCGGTCAACCTCGACACCGGCACTTCGTCGCAGTATGACGGCTACGGATACAATTCATTTTTTGAGCGCGACGGCAAGTATTACGGCGTGGCCGACGACGGTATCTATCTGCTCGAGGGAGAAAAAGACGCCGGTAAAAGTATCGCCGCCCTGCTCGACCAGGGACTGTCCGACTACGGCACCTTTCATACCAAAAAAGCCACCGATGTCTATATTGCTTGCGCATCGGGTGGTCGGCTACAGCTGAAAGTTGTGGTCGATGGTGTCGAGAAGGTCTACCAGGCAAACAGTCACTCCAACACCATCAAGGAACACCGCGTGCAGATCTCCAGAAGCCAGCTGGGCAGCGAGTGGCAGCTGGTGTGGAGCAACCAGGGCGGTGATGATTTTGATATATCGGAAATTGATTTCCACATCTTCCCCATGAACAGGAGAATTAGATAATGGCCGACTCGGAAGAATTCATCACCCGGATAATTGAGAACGCAATGGGCATCGCCAACGAGTTTACTGATGAGGTGAGAGGCGCGGCCGGTGACTTATGGAGAGCCAGTAGTGGATGGATAGACCAACCGCCGGCCGTAAATGCCGGGTTCGATGTCAGCGCCATAGAGCCCACAATCCCCTCCGCAGGAGATACAACTCTCTCTTTTGAGGCCCAAATGGCCAACATTGAGGACGTACTTACCCGGCAGCTGACGGACTTCTTCACGAAGTATTACCCGCTTGAGGCGGATTCCTTTGGCGCGGCCCAAAATAAGCTAATTAATCTTATTACTGACAATGGTCGAACATTAGATGTCGATTATGATGTAAAGGCCTATGAAAATTTTAATACTGACGATGGCACTATAACAGAGATAGACCTCGACTTAGTAGACGCAGAAATGAAAGGTGGCACAGTTGTTGCGGTATCTACTGCTATATCTGAAGCAGAATTAAATACTCGGAACAACTTAGTGACCCTACCAGTGGACAGCGTAGTGGTTGGTGACATTGCACTCTATGACCCAAAACCTCAAGAGGCTCTAGACGAGGTAGATGAGTATGAAAATGAAGGTATAGAAACCGACTACGAAGTAACTGAAATAAATAAGTACACCAACGATAATCTCACAACTACTTTTGTCGCAAATGAGGTAGACCCGTATGGTATTTCTCCGTATGTGGGGGACATAGGGTCTGGAGACAGATATAACAAGATCCCCGCGATAAATGTTACTGAACAAAACATTAGAGATATTGCCACTCATATAGATGATGTGGATGTTGATACAATTTCTACTACTATTAACATCACGGTTGATACTGATTTAGAAGAATTAACAAGTCCCAGTGTTGGCCTCAGCCCCGAAGTAGCTGAACAAGAGTGGCAACGGGCTAGAGAGCGTGTAATAGCTGACGGACGCAGGACCGAGAGACAACTGGCTGCCGGATATGCCGCCAAGGGTTACACGTTGGTTCCTGGGGCTATGCTGCGCAAGATAGAGGAATCGCGGACGGCGCAGCTCATGGCCAATGGAGCCTCGGCAACGGAAATAGCCGCTAAGCAAGTGGCCTTTGCCCTGGATGTCGCAAAACTAGAGAAGGAGATCTTGGAGAAGCGGGTTGCTTTCCAGATGCAGAAAACAGAAATTGAAGTTGGAATGCGGGAAAAAGAGATTGCCTTTAACGTTGATATTGCCAAGATCAAGGCAGATGCGAATACCTCTTGGAAAGAGATCGGCTATAATATCGATATAGCATCTAAAGCGGCGGATATTGAAATAGCTATTGGTAAGCTACAACTCGAGTGGCAAAATCTTGATCTTGAAAGGCACAAGCTAGATCAGGAATTTCCGATTAGATGGCAGGAGCTTGATCTTGACATACAAAAGTATAACCTCGAGCCTTTTAGACTGGATCTCGAGCGCCAGAAATTCAATCTTGAGCCATATAGGTTGGACTTTGATTGGCAGAAACTTAGTGCTGAACAGCAACGAGAATGGCATAGACTGGATCTTGAGCGCCAGAAGTTCAATCTGGAACCACATAAACTGGATTTTGATTGGCAGAAATTGAGCGCTGAACAGCAGCGTGAGTGGTACAGACTCGACCTCGAACGCCAGAAGTTTAATATAGATACTAAAAAGTTCGGCATTGAACTACAAAAACTAGACATAGAGCAGCAGGTACAATGGCATAAACTTGACTTAGAGGCAACCCAACTCAAACTAAACTGGCAGGAGCAACAACAAAAGTTTTACTTGGACTGCGAAGCTCGTGAGACCGAAATAGCTAAATTGGATGTGGAGATTCACAGACTCAATGCCGATATTGAGTCTAAAGAAATTACTTTCAATATGGAAATAGAGACAAGACAAATTGAGTTTGACATCGAGCGGGCCAAGCTCGGTACCGGCACGGCACGCATAGAGCTTGAGCGCAAAACAAAACAGATCGAGTTCAATACCATGATCGCCGAGAAAAACAGCAAATTCGCGATGGAAAAAGAAAACCTGAAGATCGAAATTACCAAACTCGAGGCAGAGAAGGCCAAGATCGAAGCCGATGTGCTGAAGATCGAGAACGACATGATCATCTTTGCCATAGAGAGCGCCATTAAATCACGCTCCATGGCCATGTCCGCAGCCGGAGACTACATTAAAACCATGACGGTTGCCCCGGAAACGGCGGTGAAAGTCGCCGCCCTCGGAACCGACGTACAGGCGAAGATGATGAGTGCGGCAGGAGATTTCTACCGGGCAAGGCTTGGCCGTGACGAGCTGGTCCTGAGATCAAAACTCGCCGAACTGAGCGCGGATGTCACAATGTACGGCACCCAGAGCGGCAACCGCACGGATGCGGCGCGAAACAACGTTCAGGCTCTGGCAGCGTCCGCCGATGCCTACGCCAGGACGGCGTCCGCTGCAATGTCCAGCCTAAACAGTATTGTTTCTTCGGCAACAAACGCATTTTCCTAAGGAGACGTGATGGCACTATTTGAGGACAAGAGAAAGAAGCCGGTCAGCGATGGCCAAATAAGGGCATCATTAATGAACGCTAGGACCATGCCATCGACCGTCAGTGAGCGGGCATCGAACGCCAGGGAATACGGCGACCAGGAACGCCTTGTTTATCAGTCGCCTGGATTCCCATCGGGACGGCAGCAACCGGCGCCACAGCAACCACAGAGACAATCCACCATGGTCTTTGACGACAACGGTCCAGGCGGCAAGATGGTTCGTCGACCGAATGAGGCCAGCGCAGCCCTGATGCAGACACCACGGCAGCGGCCGGCAGCCGGTGATCCGGACAGGACGGTAACCGCCAGGGGTAACGGCTTTGAGTTCTCAGGTGCAGCGGGAGATGCCGAAAAATTTATGGCCGACACCGGCAAGGGCGATCCGGTCGCCGAACGTAACAGAGCGATCGCGCACCAGCAATGGCTCGGCAGGCAACCAGAAGAGCGCCCTGCCTACCGTTCAACCGCTGCTGCCAGCAATCTCATGAGTGGGGTGCCGAACATGCAGGGGTCGAAATTTGGTGGCGGAAACAAGAACAAGCGGGCCATCGCCGCCGCCCTGATCAGCGCCAACGCAGGCCTGGCACGCGAGCGGATGCAGGGACAGAACCAAAGAGCCAATACCAGTATGACCGAGGGCGGAGCGGATCGACGCACCAATGCCACCCTGCGGCAGGAACTGCTGCGCGATACGAACCGCTTCGGCCACGAGGCGAACCAGCAACGCAATACCCAGGCATTCACCGCCGGGGAATCCCAGATAGAGAGAGATTGGAAGGGGCAGGAGTCGCAAACAGCAAACGATCAGGCCATGCGCCTGCAGAGGGCCAAGGCCAACCAGGAAGCCGGCATGAAGATCCTCGAGGCGGGGGGTGATCCGAGTGTTGCGGCCCGGACCATGGACAACGACGGCGTCTTCCCGGTGGAATTTGGGGAGAGTCCTTTACCGAAAAAACAGAACCCGGCAAGGACTTACGAAGTAAAAACATTCGAGAGACCAGACGGCACCAAGGAGACCAAGACCATTGATACAAGGACCGGTCAGGTGGTTGAGAACCAGCCGCAGTCGCCGCCGGCCAGGTCAGCCGACCGGGTCAAGGGGAAGCGATATATCAATGCCCGTGGCGATACCGCTGTATGGGATGGTACGGGGTGGTTGATGCAAGAGTAATACCTTGCCCTGCCCAGCGTAGTTGCTGTATTATCGTGGATGTGAAGAACAGATTGCTCATCAATTAAAGAAAGAGGGCTCGATGCCATCATACATTTCCGAAGAAGACTTCATGTCCCCGCCTACAGCCGCACCGGCTGATCAGGCAACAAAGAAAAAGAAATACATTTCCGAAGAAGAGTTTATGTCGGCGGCACCTGCCGAGCCTGCAGCGCCTGTCGCCCAGGCCGCCACCTCCCCACCGGATCCGGCAGCGCAGTTGATGTCGACTGCTCCTGAGAGTGACCCCTGGTACAAGCGTGGCGCCCACCAACTTGGTTCAAGCCTCGGCTACGCCAAGGACATGGCCGCCCAGGACTACGGTGCGGCCGCCCAGGGTATAGCCGACGCCGTCAAGTATCAGCAGGCCAACCGTGGATCTGAAGAGATCCAGCAGATCCACCAGGCGTACGAAAAAGGAGACGGTTTTTTCGGCGGTATCAAGGAAGCCGGCAAGGAGATGCGCCGGGATATCACCGATGCGCCAACGGCCTGGGATGCTGTTGTTGACACCGGGAAAAACGTTGCCGCTCTCGGGGCGGGGATCGGCACTCAGGCATTTAACATGATCCCGCCAATGACCGGTATGGTTGCCGGTGGTGTGGCAGGGTCACCAGCAGGACCACTTGGTGTAGCCGGCGGTGCCTTTGCCGGTGCATCTGCCGGTAATACCGCTGTCGAGGGCCAGGGAATCGCCCTTAACGCCCTGGCGAAAGCCGGCATCGACCCGGCCGACACGCCAAGAGTCACACAGTTCCTCGAGGAAAACGCCCTCAGCCTGTTCGGTAAGGCGGCGACCAAGGGATCGATCATCGGCCTGGTGGACACAATTACCGCTGGTATTGGTGGTAAGATCTTGACCGCTCCGGCCCGTGCCGCTGTTAATCGGGCGTTGATGGATATGGGCGTCGATGTCGCGGATAATGCCGCCGTTGCCGCCGTCAAGGGCAGCAGGGAAGGCGTCGAACAGATCGCATCCAGGCTGGCCACCGACGCAACCTACCAGGCATCTAAAACCGGCGCCGGACGACTCGGCAGAAACAGTGCCGCCTTCGCGCTCGAACCGGCTGGTGAGTTCACCGGTGAGTTTGTCGGGTCGGGTGTGGCGGAAGGGAAGTGGGACACCAAGGAGGCCGGTCTTGAAGCACTGTCGTCCTTGGGCCATGGCGGCATGACCTTTGCCGGACAGAAGGCCTATCAGGCGATCACCAAACCATCCGAGGACACCTCCGGACCTTCAGCGGAAAATCTCGCCCGCAACCAGGCGGTCATGGCCATCAAGCAGGCAAACCTGCCGACCGATGACCTGTTGCAGATGCGCAGCGAACCGGCTGCCATGGCGCAGTACGGGCTCACTGAAGCGGACCTCGATGCGGTAATCAATGACCGTGATGACGATCTTGCCAGGGCCAAGCAGGTGCTGCTTAGTTCCGGCGAAAACGGACCACTCACCAGGGCAGCCGGTGCCGGCATCAATATCGAGCAGGCAACCATCGTCATGGAGCGCGACAAGGCCAGGACGGACGCCACTAGAGACAGGTATTTTGGCCAGACAGGCATGCCGCAAGGTCAGGATCAATCGGCCGACGACATGCTGCACAACGCCAACATGGACATTGACTGGGAGCAGCAGAGCGCCAAGGCGGGCCTGTATAACAAGACGCGCAATGTCCCACAGGAGAATTACGACGACGTTACCCTGCCGAAAACCACGGAGCAGCTGGCCGACGATCTGCTTCGGATGCAGACCCCGGCGACAACCAAACCGGAAATGGTCGGCAACAAGGATATCGACACCCTCACCGAGGAAGTGCAGTCCGATGCCGACTGGCGCAATCAGGAGGCGAAATCGCTCCTGCACCGCAAGACGCGCAATGTCCCACAGGAAGATACCGGCGACGTCATCCTCCCCGGCGAACAGGAACAGCAGACCCGTGAGCAGCTGCTGCGCGGTGTGGCGAAAACCACCGGCCCGGAGATGACCAGGGATATCGACCCGCAGGCCCTTCAGGAAGAAGTGCAGAGCGACATCGACTGGCGCAACCAGCAGCGCGACGCCCTGCTCAATAACCGCCGCAATAACCTGCCGGCAGAAGAAGATCTCGGTAACAGTTATCCGGAAAAAATCGACAGCGGGGCCAGGAAAGCGGCACTCATCGCCAAGGCCAATAACGAGGAACTGTCGGCCGAGGAGAACCGGGAACTGCAGTCTCTCATCGGCATTACCCATTCAGAAAAACGCGCAGATGGTGTAATCGACACTGCGGCGAACTCCTCACAATCGCCCACCGGCGTGGGAGAAAGACAGTTTGACGATGGTGCAATTTCCACACCCGGACAGCCGGGCGATGGTGTAATCACTTCTGGAATTACCCCATCTGCACAACTTCGCGAAAATAGTTTGCAAAATGAAACACCGGTTGTCGATTCGAAAACTACTGCCACCGATGGCAATCAAGCCAACACGCTAGGCGTAAAAACAAAAACGAGCAATAAGACAACAGTCATCGAGGAAGGGGGTACCCGCTATGAACTACCCGAAGCCGAAGCCGCAACCACCAACACTGGGAACCAAGGCAATACCGGTACCCTATCTGAGCCTGCGGCGCGGGAAGGAAATTTTGCCTACCTCATCGACGAAATCGCACCAGAAGCCAAAAAACTCCAGTCCGTCCATAAAAGAATAGGCTCGCTCAAGTCGGATGTCGAAACCGTGCAGAGTACCGGCGATGCGGCAAACATTCTGCGTCCCCTTGGTCGTCGTGCCCAGGAATCACTTATGGTGCTGGTCCTCGACAAGAATAAGAAACCCCTGGCGGTCCTGCAGCATGGCGTCGGCGGCATCGATTATAACTCCGTGCATCCTGGAATCCTTGCCGGATCCATCCATAACATCAAGGGTGCGCACACCTACTATATGGCGCACAATCACCCATCTGGGAACATGCAGGCCAGTCCACAGGATGTCAGCCTGACGGGAGCGATCAACAACGGACTGGAGGGCACCGGGGTGACGATGGGCGGACACCTCATCCTTACCCCGAACGGCAACACCAGTATCATGGACAAATACGGCACCATACAAGGCCGTACCGGCACCGTTTCCGCCGATGGCAGGGCCAAGTCAGTGAAGGTCACCGAACGAATGCTGCAGGGTGATGCGCCGAACGTATTGCAGCATGAGGCGATCACATCGACATCGCAGATGCTTCATGTGATCAATGAACACAGCGGCGGCAAGCCTGGCGTCCTGCTGCTCAATACCCAGAACCAGCCGGTTGAATTCGTACCCGTCACCAGGGAAGAAATGGCAGCCCTGCGCACGGGAGAGAAGAAGGGTGCAGCCGCCAGGCTATACCGGGCGATGGAGCGAAATAACACCAATAGTGCGGCCATCAATCTTGTCGGCGATGATTCGGTATCGGAAAACATCGCCACATTTTTGAAGCAGGCAGGAATGCGCACACTGGACGCCATTTCAGACACCGGGAGCCTTTTGGAGCAAGGGACTCTGGCGGAAAAGGCCCGGGAGGATAATGTCTTTTTCTCCATAAGTGAGGAGATGGCCGACGAGGACACGGAATCACTCGAGCCTCGGTACTCGATCCGCACCTGGACCGACGAAGAGAAGGACGAGATCACCGAGACCGCCAGGAAGTTTAAGATCCCCAAGAAGAAGGCAGAGAAATGGCTGAAGGATATCGACAATGTCATGGCTATTATCCTTAACAATCCCGATCTGGATTTCGACGCCTCGGCCGCCGGGCTGTACAAGGCACTGAAGGCCAACTCCGATCCACACTATAGCAAGTCACTGGACTTCTCCACCCTGTGTCGCAAGCGCTACGTGCTCGCCGCCACCATCGAGCAGATCCAGCTCGAGCTCGGCCAGGCGGTCACCCAGGACAACTTGGTGCAGATCCGCGAGATGCTCAAGAAAAAGAAGATCACCGTCTCCTGTGGCGCCTGTTATGTCGACTCCAAGCGCATGCAGCAGGGTAAGTATATCAACCAGTTCATCGCCGCCCATCCGGACGAGGATCCTCGGCAGTTCCTCACCCAGAAGAACGTCGACAAGCTGAAGCGGGACAAGCCCAAGCTCTATGCAGAGTTCAAGGAAAAAGTCGGGGCGAACAACGGCAAAACCTCCGAGTCAAGGGTTGACTACGACGGCGACATCCGTGAATTCTTTGTCACCTCGATCGCCGGGAAAAACCGGGTCCTTGAGTTTAATAAACGCTCCGGCCTGCGCTGGCAGTCCTGGTCAGACTTCGAGGTGCCGCACCTGATGGACGCCATGCAGGCGATCCTCGATATGGCTCTGGCAAAACTCAAAGGGCACAGTTACACCAAGGTGCCGGCCTTCGTCAGGGCCATGGGCCGCACCGGTCTGATGATCAATGTATCGCTCATTCCACAGGGCAACGGCTTCAATGCCGACGGCTCTCTGGCCTTTGATCCGGTCGAGGGCATGCCGTTTGAGACCGCCCTGGAGCTGCGCAATAAATATCCCGATACTGTCGGCACCATCGCCATCGCCGTCAGCAACGAGCATACCGTTGCCCTGATGGCTGACCCGCGCATAGACTACATTATTCCTTACCACGCATCCGGGTTGTCGCGGGATATCGCCGAAAGGTTCGGCATGTCCAAATGGGAGGACTACACTACCACACAGACCTCGGTGATCGACGACGTGCATAAATTCCATGCCGTGGTCGGTAAGAATATCCCCGGTGCCAACCTGTTTATCGTCCGGAACACTGCGACCGTGCCGCCATCAATGGCCGCCAACAAAAGCGACAGCACCGGCGTCAAGAAGAAAAAGGAGTCGGAGCGGACGAAATTCTTCACGGCCGAACTGACCAGACAGCAGGCCGATCCGAAAGCGTTCGCGAAAACCGTCGAGGCATACCTGTCCACCGCCGCCGGCAAGAAGGATTACGCCAAGTACATGAGCCCCTACGCCGAGCCGGACTTCACCGACTACTGGTCCGACAATCGCACCGGCAAAGAGAACGGTGATCACTTTCTGCGGCTTCTCGCCGAGCGTGGAGTACTACCGAAATTTCGCGAACACAGGTACAAGACCGGACGAAACCTGGCCAACTTCACCACCGACCCGAACTACTGGAAACTGCTGATCGACCGCAAGTCCTATGACCACAGCGGGAAAAACATCACCCAGCGCCCGGTCACTCCGGAGTATGACTTCGATGAGATCCAGGCCATCTACCGCGACTATGAGCCGGCACCCGACAAGGCGGACAAGGAGACCGTCACCGAGTTTCTCGACATCATGGCCAAGGCGCAACCCGTCAAACTAAAACCAGCCAGGAAAGGTGGTGTCAAAAAATCGACAGTCACAACGGCCGACGACGCCAAGTTCTCCAGGGCTGTCCTGCAGTCAATCAGTTCCGCCGCAACGTCACTGCGCCAGGTGCCGGCAATGTTCAAGCGGGGACTGCTGCAGCCGGGAACAGTCAATGTCGACATCGGCGGAGGAAAGTATGATGATGGCACGAATTACCTGAAAAATATTGGTGTCGAGAACCTGGTGTTCGATCCTTACAACCGCGAACAGTCGTTCAACGACTCCGTGGTCAGGAGACTTTCCGAAAAAACCGTCGACTCAGCCACAGTCAACAATGTGCTCAATGTTATACAGGAAAAAGACGCACGGCTAGCGGTCATCCGGCAGGCAGCCAAGGCCATCAATCAAGATGGGAAGGCATACTTCCAGATCCACGAGGGCGATAGGACCGGCAGGAGCAGGGTCACTAAAGTAAAGGATGGTGTAGCCCAATCCTGGCAGAACCATCAGCCAACTCAGTGGTACATGGACGAGGTGGCCACGTCATTCGGCGAAGTGACTAGGAAGGGAAACCTGATCATTGCCTCAATCCCCAAAAAAAACGGTGCTATGGCCATCTGGACGGATAGTGCCGGGCAGCCGATGTTCTCCAGCACCGACATCGGGGTCCAGGAAGAAACCTCGGATACCCGAGCAGAGCTCACCGAGATCCTCGGCGAAGCTGGCGTGCAGAACCTCCTCAACGCCGGCACGGTACGCCTGGTCGGCAGTCAGGAGCAGGCCAAGGGTATCATCGCCCGGGCCAAGAAACGCGGCGTGAAGCATTCCATCCGCTACTCGAAAAACGGCAAGGTGCAGGGTTTTACGTTCGGCAAGAAGGTTTATCTGGTATCCGACGGCATCGCCAAGGGCAAGGCCTTTGCTGTACTCAAGCACGAGCTTGGCGTCCACCTTCGCCAGGCCTTTCTCAACGACGCCGATTTTCAGTCCCTGCTGCAGTCACTCGAGGAGCGGCAGACCGAGGCCAGCGAGACCGGCAAGGCGATCAGGGTAGCCATGTCCAGGGTACCAAAGGCCACCAAGCCGGAGCACTACTGGGAGGAGGTTCTCGCCTATATGGTCGAGGCCAACCCGAACAATACCCTGGTGAAAAAGTTCTGGGCAAAGATCAAGCAGCTGCTCCGCTCGTTAGGTATCAACATCAAGCAGCTCACTGCCGACGATATGAACAACCTGGCCATGGCTGCGGTGCATGCCGAGGCGTCGGGACGAGGGAAAGACTTCGATGCCTGGTTCGCCGGGTCCGTCATCACGGAAAACGGCAAGGTGGGCGGGAAACCGATGCGCCTCTATCATGCCGGCAACACCACTATCAAAGCTTTCAAGCGGGGTCTCAATGGGCTGACTGCTCACTTCGGTACCGCAGCAGCGGCGGAAGACAAGGTCACCGCTGATGTCGGCGAGGGCCTGCGCTCTGCCGTCGGCAATCGGACCACGCCGGTTTTTCTGAACATGACCAACCCGGTCAGGATGAGCGACGTTCATTTTGACGAGGCCGGGACCTTTGCCGTAGATCTCCTGCAGCGCGGCACCCTGTCCATGGAAGATCTCCGCGATATCGATCCAGAATTCAGGGTCAGCGACCAGGATACAACCTTTGGTGTTTTCTCCGATAGCCTTTTGCGCGGAAAAAACGGTGACAACAAGGTCATCGGCTTGATGGTGGAGAAACTCGAACAGAAAGGTTATGACGGTATCGTTTACAACAACCGGGTCGAGTCCGCCGGGGAGGACAGTTATATTCCTTTTTATCCACAGCAGATCAAATCGGCTATCGGTAACGGCGGAAAATATAACCCGGAAAAACCCGACATTCTCATGTCCACCGACAAGTTTCAAAAAGTAACTCAAAAGATGCTCGAATCCGAGGCATTCAAACAGTGGTTCGGCGACTCGGCAATCAAAGCGAAGGACGGTAAACCCGTGACAGTTTATCACGGGTCGCCGAAGGTTTTCTATACATTCGACAACAACAAACTCGGTGGCAACACCAACCAGTCGCTTACCGGGCTCGGTCATTTCTTCGCCATCTCTCCGGCGGAGGCGCGAGGATATGCCGGGCCTGGTGGCGAGACTAAACCCTTCCTGCTGCGTATCGAAAAACCGCTGGTCATCCACTCCTGGATGCTGCCGGCCTTCGACACCGCAGACGACGCCAGGGCCTATGCCAAGCGACAGAAAGAACTGAACGGCTACGATGGTATCTATCTCAAGGACCAGGGTCACCTGATCGCTTTTGACGGCAACCAGATGAAGAGCGGCGAATATAACACCGGGGCTTTCTCGCGTAATGATAATGATGTGCGGTATTCGATCGAAGACGAAAACGAAACCAGGCGTCAACGCGTCGAGGAGATGCTTGACCAGGTCCTCGGTGCCGGCAGGAAAGTCACCCAGGCCAGGACCAAGAAGCTGGCGCCAAAAGAAGGGGCCGGGCTGGCGACACTGAACAAATCACGAACCAAGATCGGCAACATCAGTCCATCGAAGGTGATCAAGCGCTTTGACGGCTACGAGGCCCTGGTTATCGCCCTGGAAAACGACCGCCTCGACAACCTGGAAAAACAGCGGCTATTGTCCCAGTACATCAACCAGTTTGACCGTGAGGTGCGCGGCACCTATGGCCTGGCCGGCATCCCCGCCCGTCTCACCGAGGCGCGAACGGAGAAAACCCGGACGAAAATCATGTTCGAGGCCCTGCAGAAGATCAACAGGGCGCACGCCGACCATACCAAGAAACAGGCACTGCGGCAGATCGTCAAGGCCATCAAGGACAACGCACCGAAACTGAAGGGCTCCATTGCCCGGCAGACGTCCGGCGGCATCGACCTGTATAAGGAGCTGAAGGAAATCGCCAAAATCCTGCGCCTGACACCGGAAGCGGTCGAGGCGCACACCGAATACCACAGCGACCAGACGAAAATCGATCAACGGGTCGAGGCCCTGCTCGCCAGAACACCACTCAAGCCAGGCCAGACCAGGGAACAGCAACGCGACGATATCAGTCAGCAGGAAGAGATGGAGAGCCTGCTGCAGCTGCGCCGCCTGTCCGTTTACGGTGCCCTGAAGTACGGTTCGGCGGAGGATGCAGTCGGTGCCCTGGCGGAATTGAAAGACACCATCGCCGGCAAGAAGAGCGCCTGGATCCTCGAGATTGAGGCGCTGTTCGAGGCCCGGCAGCTGGCGAGAAACGATGCGATCACCGTGCTCAGTGGCGGCAAGGGATTGAAGACCCCGGTGCAGCGACAAAAAGACAGCCAGGCACAGGAGAAGCTCTTGCCTCGCATGCTCGAGCAGATTAGGGGGTTCGACGACAAACACCAGTCTTTTGAATGGCTGCTCGATAAACTGTCCCGCTACGACAAGGCCTCGGGCATCCTCAATTCCACGCTGGTTAAGCGATACGGCCAGATTGTCCATCGGGCGACATATGCCGAGCAGGCATCTGTGCGTGAAGTGATGGCCCAGATCCAGGCCAAGCGCGAGGAGATCTATAATCTTAAAGGCAAGGCCCTGGAGAAACGCCTCACCCGGGACACCGCCATCGTTGACGACCCACAGGCACCGGGCATCTGGCTGCACAACACATCAGGCATCAAGACCGAGCGGGTACCGATGAGCCAGAACCAGGCCTATAAGAGATGGCTGGAATGGCAGGACCCGTCCCTACAGGAGCAGCTCACCGAGCAGGGCTATGACTACGAGACCATGTTGGAGATCGAGCAGTTTATGCTACCGGAAACAAAAGAGTGGGCGAGGTGGCAGCTGCAGGAATTTTACCCGAGCTATTACGCCGGAGTCAACGAGGCCTTCAAAAAACTCTTTTACACGGAGATGCCGTTCAATAAGGCCTATAGCCCGATCAAGCGGCTCTACGCCCGAGGCAAGGAAGACCAGCAGCTGTTGACCAATGTCAACCCACACTCCTCGGTCATTGCCGGCGGGGTAAAGAACCGGACGGCCAACACCCGGGAGATCATCCTGCAGGACGGGGACGCGGCCCTGGTTAATCACATTGCCCAGATGGAACATTTCAAGTCCTGGGGCCAGCCAATGCGCGAATTAAGGGCGACGCTCGGCAGCGAGCAGGTACGCATGGCCGTGCAGGACCACCACGGCAAGACCGCCCTGGAGGTGCTCGATACTTTCCTCGATGACTTTGCCCGGGGGCGCAGCGGCAACGACATCGAGGCCAATTGGACCACATATTTTCGCACCGCATTTACCACGGCGGCTATCGGTCTCAACCCGGTTGTTTTTCTCAAGCAGCTCACCTCCATCCCGGCCTATGCTTTGGATATGCCGCCGATGGAGTGGGCACGGTATTTCCCGAAAACCCTGGCCCAGGCGAAAAAAGCCCTGGAAGTGCTCAGGAAATCGGACATGGTCAAGGACCGCTACGAGATCGGTTTCGAGCGTGACATGACTCTGGCAATGAGCCGATCGAATGCCGGCAAACTGTCCGGCACGAAGAAGATGGCCGATAAACTGATGATCCTCACCAAGCTTGGCGACGGCATGGCCATTATCCTCGGCGGCTGGCCGGTGTATCAGTACAACCTCAAGCAGGCCCTGGCGGCAGGAAAACCCCAGGCCGAAGCGGAGAAGGAGGCCATGGAGGCCTTCGAGATGGCCACCGAACGCACTCAGCAGGCATCAGCCATCAAGGATCAGATGCACTACCAGCGCGGTGGGCCGTTCCTGCGGCTGTTTACCATGTTTATGACTTCACCGGCATCCTACTACCGACAGTGGGCGGGCTCGATCCGTCACCTGCTCGGCAAGGGTACCGACAAAAAGGATGCGGCCAAGCGCTTTGCTATCACCCAGTTTGTCCTGCCGGCGGCTTTTCAGCTGGTGGCCAGCGGCTTTCGACTGCCGCCGGACGATGACGACTGGTGGAAATCGGTTGCCCTTGGCCCACTGTCCGGAGTCATTTTCGTCCGGGATATCGGCGGTGGGCTGTGGAATGCCATCTCCGGCGACAAGGTATGGAATCCGCCCGGACTGGCTCCACCATTCGCCACCTTCGATGAGGCCAAACAATTTACCGGCCAGGTCCGGCAGATGCTGGAAAAACCGGTCGGCGACTGGATGACCGATCCGGATTTTTGGGATACTATCCTCACCGGCGGTACCGTGGCCGGCAACCTGACCGGCATCCCGGTCGGTCCGGCATCGAGATGGATGGACGGGGTTGGTGATGCGATCTCCGGTGATACCGTCGCCCCGGTGCGCCGAGCCATGGGGTTTTCCGAAAAGAAACTGGACATCGCCAAGGGTGACTATCAGGAGCTCAAGAGCCAGATCCGCAAGGAAGGACGCGGCGCCACCGGTTACGAGCAGATGCTCGCAGCGGAAAGGCGGCGCAAGGTCGCCGAGAAGCGCATTGCCAAATTAAAAGAAGACGGTGCGCCGCGTGCGGACATCCGCCAGGCCCGGGAGGAATTGCGGCAGTTCCAGGAAGACTTTGTTGCGCGTTTTAAATATGCATATTGAAAACTAGAATTTCGATTTGAAAACTGGTACAAAGAAACAACGAGCTATGATGTTCCCGTGCTGGGCTTAAAAAACACAAAAAGGACAAGAAAATGCCAATCATCTACACAGCAGCAGTGAAACAGGCACGCATGACGGCGGTGGTTACTGCAACGGGCGCCACTGGCGTTCTGGAAATAGGTACCGCTGGAATGGCGGCTATCCTGGCGACAATCGCCCTGAACAACCCGGCAGGCGCGGCAGTTGACGGCACCTTGACCTTGTCCGGTTTTCCGAAAAACGACACGGCAGACGCAACAGGCACGGCAGCTGAGGCGCGTATCAGGACGGCCACCGGCGGCACGGATATTATCACCGGGTTGACGGTTGGTGAAACAGCGTCCGGCGCCGATGTCATATTGGATAACACCGACATCAACGCCGGCCAGACAGTGACCATTACCAGCGCCGTTTTCACCCACGCATAATAGCTGAGAGATAAACCGTGGACGGGATTCTCTACGACTCAACCGGATCGCCGATTCTCGACAGTGACGGCAACTACATCTATGACGGCACAGTTACCGCCATCGGTCCGCTGGCGGCGTCCGAGTCTTCCATTGACACCTTGAGTGCGTCCGGCACAGTGAATTACGGTGACGGGATTCTCTACGACTCAACCGGATCGCCGATTCTCGACAGTGACGGCAACTACATCTATGACGGCACAGTTACCGCCATCGGTCCGCTTGTCGCCACCGAAACAGGTTTTGATACGGCGGCGATACTCGGGACAACCGGGGCAGGTCCGGTTGAGGTATCTGGAGCAGTAGATGCCGTTGAAACTGCGCACGACACGGCTGCTCTTTTGGCGGCTGTTGGGGTCTCCGGCGGTGTTGCCACCGCTGAAGACGGTGCGGATCTCGCGACTATCGACGGGACCGTCTCATGGGGGGCGACAGTCTCTGGACTTATCTCTGCCCAGGAGGCAACGCCCGACGCGGCAGCGGTACATGGTGTCGTCTTTGTTTCCGGGCAGTCTGCCGCGACTGAGAACAGCCTGGACGGCTCCGGTATCGTCGGTGGCGTGGTTGCTGCTGGAGGGGTTTTATCGGCAGAGAGCCTGGTCGATACCGCTTCAATAGCTGCAGGGGCCGTGGCAACAGGCACGGTTGGTGTTGTTGAGTCTTCGGTCGACACGGGGGCCGTTTCTGGCGTGGTTGATTGGGGTGCGCCGATAGCCGGAACAATCAGCGCCACAGAGAGCGCAGACATTCTGTCCTGCTCCGGTACCGTGCTGATAGTCGGCGCCATAGCCGTGGCGGAAGCGGGGCAAGACTCGGCGGCAGTCTCCGGCACAGCGGCTTTTGACGAGTTACCAGGAACACTGCACGCGACCGAGACAGGACATGACTCGGCGGTTTTTTACGGGACGGTTAGAGTTGGAGGCAACCTTGACGTAACGGAAGCAGGCGACACGGCGGACATTGCCGGTGCGGTTATTGTCGCTGGTTCGATGTCTGTTATCGAGGCAGGCACGGACACTGTGCTTATCCGTGTTGCATTTTCCGCCTCCGGGGCTCTCGTGGCCAACGAGACAGGTGATGACACGGCCATGGTATCCGGCCTCATTGACGCCGTAACTCTCGGCCTGGTTACCGATCCTGCGCTCAGGTCGATCACCGCAGCGAGAGAGATCAAGTCAATAACCCACGACATGACGCTCAGGTCGATCACCGCAGCGAGAGAGATCAAGTCAATAACCCACGACCTCACAATAGGTGCGATATGATAAAGGAAATTGTTTACATAGGACGGGATAACAGTATCGACCTGCAGCTTATCTCCGATGGTGTTGCCGTAGATCTTGCCGGAGTGACAAAGATGCAGCTCAAAGCGGCTGACGGGTCGTTTCTGGTTGACTCGGCGGTTACCCCACAGTGCTTCGACTGGACAGCAGGCGACGGCACGGTGATTATCAGTCTCGGCGACCAGGACATTCCACCGCTCAGTTACACATGCTATCTGATCGTTTTTGACGTGGTAAACACAGACGGCGTCGTCTGGGATACGGTTAAAATTACATTTAAATCCATAGATTAAACGAGGGAACAATGAATATGAAACTATTATCGCTAGCGGTACTGATATGCTCGCTGCCATCTCTCGCCCACGGCGCACAGCAGGCGGACTACGCAATAAAGAGCGCACCTGCGGCAGCGGACCGGGTGCTGATCAGCGATTCCGCCGATGGCTGGAAAACGAAAAATGTTGAATTTGGCGTGTTCGCTCCGGCTGCCAGCCCGACATTTACCGGGTTGATAACCGTGCCGCCCTTCACCGGCACCACCTATGCCGGCACAGGGCTGCTGGCTGCGGTGCAGACATTGTTGACAATCAACGATAACGCGCAGGAAATAAACGCCTCATCCTACATACTCACCTTGTTTGACGATGTCGACGCGGAAGAGGCCCGGGCAACACTGGAAATCCCCACCATCCCGACATTGATATCAGCGTTCACCAACGATTCCGGCTTTTTGACCAGTTACACAGAGACAGACCCGCTGTTTACAGCCTGGGATAAAGATTATAACGATTTGATCAACACGCCGACAATACCGACATTGCCGACAGTCACAGTATCAACCAGCCAGCCGACCGGCGGCGCAGACGGAGACGTGTGGTATGTGGTCGATTAAGCTGCTCCTGCTCATATTGATGCTCTTCCCTGGCATGGCTTGTGCTGAGGTGCATGTCAAAAATGGTGGTGCCTGGAAATCGGCAACGGAGATCCACGTCCATTCCGGCGGCACGTGGCAAGCGGTCCAGGAGGCGCACGTCAAAGATGGCGGGACCTGGCAGATAGTCTATACGCTCTACACACCGACCGGGACTATGGAATTCACCTGGGAGTACACCGATACCACCAATATCACCGAATACCGCGTCTATCTCAATGATGCCGTGCTGTGCACCGTGACAGATCCAGCCGAGGTGACGGTCGAATGTGCCGGTCCAACAGTCATGCCCGAGCCGTCGCGAATCTACATGACGGCTATGGACAGTGTCGATGGGGAGACAGATCCGTCAAATGTTATCTGGGCTGCAGGGTATCCGGCATGGCAGGCGTCAACCGCTTATGCCCTGGATGCAAAGGTGCGGGCTGGTGACAACTGGTCTTTTTCCGCTCCGATGACAGTTATCACCGCCGGTACCAGCGGGCCAACAGAACCGACCTGGCCCGTGCTGAAATATATCTCGTCAGGGCTGCATACACTCTCTGCATCTGCTGCCGTGGATAATGGCGATGACACAGTGTCGCTGCCGGTTGTCGGCCATGGCTATGTTGTCGGCGATAACGTGCAGATTGATGGAACCGTCAATTATGATGGTCTTTACTCGCTCCCTGTTCAGACAGCCGGTGGTGTTGATGTCGTGGTGATTACAGCAGCCTATGTTGCTGAGACGTTTGTCGGGACCGAAACTGTTTTGAAGCGCTCTGGGGCTATTGTAGATAATGGAAACGGCACCGTCAATATCCCTTCAATAGCGCACGGCTTTGTTGCCGGCAATGATATCACCATTACCGGCACGACGAATTACGATGCGACGTATACCCTGGGAACACAGGCCAGCCCGGATAATATTACCGTGACGGCTACGTATGTCGCCGAAGAGGCAAAGGGCAGCGTGGTTGATAAAACCGTGACCGATGGGACTATCACCTGGGAGCTGACCTATGAGTAAAATCTGCTCTGTTACCGGATGTGACAAACCGGATTTCTGTCGGGGTTACTGCCGTAAACATTACTATAATTTCAATGTCCATGGTGATCCTTGCTATAAAAAAGAAGAGAAGAGATGTACCGAGTGTAACAAAAAACATTACGCCAAGGGTCTATGCCGAGAGTGTTATTTCAAGGCAAAAGGAACAGTCAGTGGTGCCAAGTCGCTTGGCTGGAAAACATGCTCACAAGGCTGTGACGCTCCAGTCTATGGCAAGGGGCTATGCCGCCAGTGCTGGAACAGGTTAACACATGCTGGGACGCTGGATTCAAAAACCATCCCTGATCTGCCAGGGGAGGAATGGCGAGAAATACAACGAGTCGATTGTAAGGGTATCCTAGTCTCCAACATGGGGCGGTTGAAATCTATTCGCAAACGAGACGAAGTATTAATTAATGCAAACATGCGCCGGGTTAATCCGCAAGAGCAACAAGACACCCTTATGGCGGCAGGAAATATCCATGTACATATGGAGGTACTCAGGGCGTTTTATCCCAACACCGAGGGAGATTTTCAGGCGGTATTTCTTGATGGCGACAGGTCAAATTGTCGAGCGGATAACTTGCGGTGGTATGGCAAGGAATATTTGGTCGCAAAAGCCATCACCATGGCCGAAGCATCCGATCATCCACTCGCTGATTGTTTCTTGCGCTTCTGGCATGGCGAAACCAATATCTTAAATGATTGGTTTGAGCAGCAAAAGGAGAGATTGAGGGGATTTCTCTTTCGCCGCCTGGATCGTTTCTGTGTGCCATACTATGTCGATGTGGAGGATTGCGTGCAGGAATCCATCGTTTCCGCATTTCTTGCCCTCAGACGAGGTATGATCCAGAGTCTGGAGAATATCAACTCATGGATGTTTGAGATTGCCAAGAAGGTTTTGGCGTCTGGCGTGCGCGACTTACTGCCTGGGGTATCCATGATGAAGGTAGGTGACGAAGGCGAGGATTTCAATATCATTGACTACACAGGATGGTGCCACCCATCAGCCGAGTTACAGGCCATCTACAATGAGGAGATACTGTTGTGTGCCGGTTGATTCTTTGCTTGCTACTGATGGTTCTTCTACCTGGGGTTGCTGTCGGGGAGACCCTGGAGATAGAGTTTGCATTTACTCCGGATGCAGGAAAAAACGTTGCGTCGTACAAGTTTTTTCAGGACTCCACCGAAGTCTGCGATATACCGGACAATCAAACGATGAGTTTCCTGTGTGATTTAACAGTTCCACCAGGTGTCCACCATTATACGATGCTGGCGGTGTATGCGGACGAGACACAATCTCCTTTGTCGCCACCGTATTGGTTCGCGGCTTATCTAAAAATACTGTTCAAGCTTGGCGAAAACAAAGTTAGATTTTTGATTGATCAAGATCAGTGAGGTACCAAGTGACACCACAACCAAAAGAGATAGAGACCGGCACAGACTATAAAATGCCCCACTGCCCGATGGTCTGCTATCGGGTGGACAAAGAGGGGCAATATGTCCACCAATGCCCCTGTCTTAAAGTGGTCAATGACGACATCTAGTGTGCCGACGACGATTGCTGAGACTAAAACGTTAACCTGGATGTTAATCAATATGTTGAACATAGCGGCTATTTTTAAAGCATGGCAGGCTGGTAAGGCTATCAAAAACCCTGAAAAATGGAAGACGGGTACCGAGCTGACAAATTACTTGACGGCTATAATAACGGGCATACTCGTCATCGTCCAATGGCAATTTCCTGATGTTATTGTCACCGAGGAAATGGTTGATCTCCTACTGCAGATCTTCGGCGGCGCCCTGGTGCTGATCAATATCGTCTCGACCAGAATCACCACGACAAAGGAGATTGGCCTGCGTGCGCTCAAAAAAACAAAGTAGGCCGATAATGATTACAAAGACCTTTCGCCTGCCCGTTGGTTGGGACAAGTGGATCGGCACCGCAATTCGGCGGATTAAACAGCTGTTCAGATAACGGAGCAACCTATTATGATCGAAAAACTCAAATTTTTTATGTCGACAGCGTTTGCCTTCCTGTTGCCATCTATCCGCACCTTGCTCAAAGAGGGGGGCGTGCTACTTGCAAGGGCTGCCATGGAGGCGGTGGTTGCCGTAGAGAGCGATATGCTCGGCGTTCCAGGGGCGGAGAAGAGAAAAGCAGCTTTTGCACGGATCACCCAGGAGCTTAAAAAGGCCGGCATCGCCAGGGCCGCCATGGAAATCAACTTTGCTATAGAGGCAGCACTGATCAAGTCCATGTCCGATCAATCAACGACGTGATGGACATGGATATCAATGGCGGAGATATCGCCGCAACATCGGCCGGAATGGCCATCCTTGGCATGGTTGTCGGCAGGGTCGCTTCGGTTTTTTCCTTTGGTAAGATCCTCGGAAACTACGAAGAAAAATTCGGCGCGATGAACCAGACGATCCTCGAGCACGAGGAGAAGGTTGAGCGCCTGCGTGAATGGGTGGTGTCCAGCGTGGAGACCGTGCGGCGGACCCATGACGACGACATGAAGGAGTTGCGAAGTTTCTTTTCGACGAGCTCCGGCGGCCAGAAATTTATGACGTTCATCGATCACGATATGGTCTGTGATCGCAACAGCAGGATGACGCTCAAGGCGATTCATGATCTCACCGAGGCGATCAAGGACAATACCGCCAAGGTTAACCTCATGGGGGAGCAATTCCACGCCGTGACAACCGACGTCGCTATCCTCAAAGACCGGGCAAGGGCTTTTGATAGCACGGACACAAGCACAGGGAGGCGCAGTGGTGATTAGCAAAGAACTGGTCGACCAGATCAAACGACAAGAGGGGTATCGCTCACACGCCTACAGGGACACAGAGGGCGTGCAGACGATAGGTTATGGACTTAACATCGACGACGGCATCAGCGAGCCGTTGGCGGCCAGGATCCTCGAATGGATTCTCATCGAACGACGGACGGCGCTGGCCAGTCTATTGCCGTTCTGGCCAGAGTTAAGCGCGTCCAGACAGGATGTACTACTGAATATGGCCTACAATCTCGGCATACCGCGTTTTTTGCAGTTCCGAAAAATGCTCGCTGCAGCGGAACGTGGAAACATTGAAAGTGTCTGCCGGGAAATGCAGGATAGTAAGTGGTACCGGCAGGTCAAGGGACGGGCGGACGAACTGATTGATCAGTACAGAACAGGGTAAAAGAAAGCCCACAATATCATCCAAAACAAAATAGCCTCCTGGTAACAGTGTTACCAGGAGGCTATTTTTTTTATCAATGTTTTCGGTATGTTTAGTGGTGTTTCGCTAACCACGTCAAGGTGGCGCTCTCCCACTGAGCTACGCGCCTGCTCTATGTTTCAGGCTTTTTGTTCTCTCCAGGACTGTTACCAAGTGTTACCAGACCTGATATTGCCGCCTCCTGGAGCCTCGTCGAGGCATGCTGATACTTCTGCATGGTCATTGCCGGGTTCTTGTGTCCGGCGGCCATGGAGACCGATTTTAGATCCCCACCGGCTTCCAACATGCCCGTAATCGAGGCATGTCTTATATCATAGAGGCGCAACCGGCGCAAGACCTTTGCGCGTTTTTTTGCCGCCGCCCACGCTTTATCCACTTTCCCCACCGGCAGGCCACGTAAATGCACGATAAACTCCGGCATCTTCGGCAGGGCCTGGTCCTCGGCGAACCACATATCGAGGCTCTTGGCTAGATCCGGATGGAGAGATACCTTCCTACTGACCAGGCCGCCCTTCTTGGCACTGACGACAAAGACACTCCCACCAACAAAATCGATCTGCGACCAGCGCATGGTCAGTAACTCACTGTTACCAGGTCTGACTGCAGTATAGTACGCGATGGTGACAAAACGCCGAAGGTGTGGCGGGGAGACAGCCAGGATGGCATTGATCTCCGCCGGGGTTGCCGGTTGGATAACCGCGTCGTCTTCCTTGGGCATGTCGTACCAGATAACTGGGTTGTGCAGGATCTCTTTTCTTTTTGCCGCGAAATTCAGCACTGCCTGCAGAGTGGTCAGCTCACGCTTGATCGTTGACCTGGTCACACCTGTTACCAGCTTGCCGCGTCCACCTGCCGCCCGCCACTGCTGATGCCGGCGGTGGGACACATAATCATCCAGATCTGTTTCAGATATCGCCATGGCGTCCTTGTCACCAAAAAACGGCAACAGGTGGACATTGATATGCATATAGGCAGTGTCCACCGATCTAGACTCGATCTTCTCTGATTTGGAGCGTAGCCAGTATATGGCGATGTCATTAAATGTTTTTCCACCACCGCCAATTGGTTTGCCAAGTCCTAAATCGTGGTTTCTCTCCAGGGCATTGTTCTTCGCCTGATCGCCTCGGCCAAAGTACTCGCGGGTTGCGTTCGGCTTTTCCGCAATCTTGCCTTTCGGGAACCTGACGAACCACCGGCCGTCCGGCGTCTGGTGTACACTCATGCTCCCTCCTGCCTCGTACTTCCCGAACTATGACCGTAAAACCGCAATATGATCGATTAAAACATCTGGGGTAGTAAATGACCTCCTCGAGGATATTGGTTGCCCTGTTGCGGCACAACCACTCTACCCGCGTGCCAACAGATATCAGGTGGCGCCACGCATTCAGTGACCGCAGCGCCTCTTCCTTGTTGCCACACACCACGTCGTTAAATGCTGCGCCGATCCGGCTACAGGACAACCTGTCGCCGACTCTGTCTGGTCGAGAGCAGTACAATAGTTTATCGTTGAGGTCAAACACCCATATTGTCACCTGCCCAAGTGTATCGGCCAAGAGGGACAGAGGGACTGTGTCTTGATCCATTGGCAACATCCCCACGCCATTATATATAATTGTCGACCCGGCCGCTGCCTGGAGAACCACCCTGTTTTTTGCTGCGCTTTGCTCTATGCCCACAATTGCCACCGCCCCCGCC
>Ga0210012_1000649_pt1 | contig 38658 bp, 64 predicted proteins | sample CryGeymeta201504_FD_183974 | JGI IMG/M metagenome (GOLD analysis project Ga0210012, IMG submission 183974) | Groundwater microbial communities from Crystal Geyser aquifers in Utah, USA - Crystal Geyser metaG 2015-04 (SPAdes) (version 2) | ecosystem: Environmental > Aquatic > Deep subsurface >... | reverse complement strand
GACGTAAACCGATACACTTGATTGCCAATAACAGCCAGCAAGAAATTCTCAACCGTGCTGACGTAAATGCCACGACCTTCGTTACTACCACCCGCGACAGCCGCAACCGCCCAGCCAGCGTAAGGCACTAGTGCATCGTCACTGACAATCATGTTCCACGTCTGCTCGACACTTATTTTGTCAAATCGTCCAAATTTGTTACCGCCAACCATTTTGAGCGGCACTTCTTGGATGGATTGTTGTAGATTCGGTGCGGGCATATTTTATCCAAATTGATTAAGGCCAGTATCCGCGCCACAAATTTATAGCTTGATAATCCCAGACGGGGCTTGAGCTAAAGAACGATCGTTTCTGCAACGTCAAGTCAGCAGGCGATACCATCAGCAGTTTTTTCTGATATTCGGCAAGCTGTGCTTTTGACGCATCTGGAAAGGTAGCTCCATATTCCGCGCAGATCTTACTTGCCAACTCATAGCGCATATACTCAATATAAAACCCGTCATACAACGTTTCTAGGTCTGTATCGAGAGTCACGGCATCAAACCCAAACTTGCCTGACATCTTCATGACATAAACTTGCTGTGGCTCGAAATACAGGAATATACGAGAACCACCTAGTTCGCGCTCAATACGATACATGTACGGCAAGCTTTCAATATTATCCACGCGAGGAGTACCAAAGTAATCTTTGCGTGACATATCTTGCAGTGAGTATCTTACGTCACCGATGTTAAACGTGAGCGTGTCAAGGTAGACTAGGTTTTCAATAAAATATTCTTCTTGCCCGACCACGCTGTTAAACGTGTCGCGCTTGAAGTAAGGGATCAAGTGTAAGTCTGAGCTTTTGAAAGACAGCAAAGCATTCAGCAGGTACAAGCCGTCAGCTACTTGCGTACCTGACACGGTTTGTAATTCGCGCGCTACCACCTGAGACAGGTAGTAGGCGCGATTGATTAGCTCAAGGGCTGGATAAGCCATGCTTAATCCTCAGTTAGACAAACCACTGATATCCGGCAACGTCAATGGCGACAGCATCACCGCCACCAGCAGACCACAAATACTCGATGTTGGGAACGCCTGAGCTTAGTCCAGCTAAGATTAGCGCGCTATCACGCAACACCACTGCTGTCACCTGTGTAGTCGCCTGATACATGTCACCAACTGCACCAAATGTTTTCAATGTGAGTGTGCGACTTGCAGCAGCGCCTGTCATTGCAAATTTAATCCATACAGGCGTTAAGTTTACGGCAGGAACAAACGTGTCTAGTGATACGGCTGTATCCGTCGTTGCTGCACCTGCGGTCACGGCTGTAGCAATAGGCGCGTCATACATAAATTGACGTGCGCTAGAGTTTCCAGCAGTCCAATAGCCAAGCAAAAAGTCACTTGTGGCATCGGTGCGAACATAGCCGATAAGTCGAAACACACTATATCCAAATGGCAATAGTGGTGCTGTGGATGAGGTAGACAGCAATAATCCTTCTGCCTGACCGCTTACAGGATCGGCCACTACATGGATTGCATATAGTGTGCTTGCAGCAACTGTGCCTGTGTCCAAGCCGCCCAGACCGCTAACTGTGTTATCAGCGCTTAAAGCTGTGTCCACTTCAATCTGGTATACTCCTGTTGAGTCATAGCAACTGCCGACTGATACATTGATGATTTCATCAGGGGTTGTTGCATCATTGCTGATTTGCAAACCGTTAATGTACTTCCATGGTTCTTGTCCGAATTGTACTGATGATACTGGCATGATTTCTATTCCTTATTTAAGGGTTATTTCGGTGGTGCTCTGCATGATGTTTTATACAAAGCCATCTTACATCTAATGGCTTGTTATAGTCATCATGGTGAGCCTGCACATTTTTTTCTGTTAAGCACACCTCGCAGCACTGTTTGATCAATTTCCCTGATCTAATATGCGCTCGTGTCAACGCGCGTGTTTTTACTTTATGAGCATACATAATGTCCTGTTCATATTGAGCCTTACGCCACCAATAAATTAAATCGCATGTTTCACACCATCCACTAGATAGCGCATCACATTCTGAACACAATACAGGCTCTCCATTAATGAGCGTGCCTTTACGCCTAATACGACCTTTGCTTTTGCTAACATAATTAGCCTTCGCGCGGTCTTGAGCCTTTCTTTGCATTGCCTTCTTTGATTCAGGATTTGCATTAAGCCAAGATAATTTCTGCTTCGTTGCACAAGTAACGCAATAAGCCGGATTATAATAAGCACGTTCCGCACCACATGGACACAATCCAGTTTGATGCTTCTTTGTTCTTCCCGTGCTAATTCTCCATTCATTGTCACGCCTTCTTGAACAAGCCCTGCAATATCCTTCTTTCCGATTTTCTTTAACGGCACCACAATCATAACAATTTTTACTTCTTCCAGATCCAAGAGGTGGCAATCCTTTTTCAGCCCTTCTTTTGGCTCTCAGAGCTTTATTTGCTTCACTTTTACAAGATTTGCATTTGCTCTCATTGTCACGACCAGGCTCTTTCTCTTTTTTACACGCGCTACAATAAATACTCCTTCCCAATTTATTTCTCCGCTAATATGAGGCATAATAATTGTACCTCATATTAGCATTGAAGCAAATTATAAGGGAAAAACGAGCCGCATTGAGTTCTCGGCGACCAAACTGCTCCCCCATATACAATCACGGACGTAGGCACGATTATTAAGCCCAAACTGCGATCCGAAATAGTGGCGTATACTCGCGCCTGAATCAGGATCAGTCATGTTGCTGGTCGTGAAAGGAGACTCGTCAGGCAGTCGTGGCATAGCCAGATAGAACTGGTCACCGGACATCAAGCAGCCTGCTCTATGCGAAGGCAATACAGTAACTGTCATACCAGCAGCAATTGCGTTGTTCAAGTTTTGGTTCTGATTTTGCGCCCAAACCAAGCCCACGCCGTTGATTGTCTGAATAGACACAGTAACCGCGTTAGCCGCACTGGTCGCATCAGCAATCGCGCGAAACTGTACGGGTTGCTGTGTGGGTGTGTGACCGATAAAAGTCAGGAAGCGCATGTTAGGCTGGCCTGATACACCATCATTGAACTGTAGCAAGTCACCCGCTTTAATAGCGTCAACGTTTGCACCAACCGATGCATCAGTGCTGAATGTGATTTGAGTCACGTTAGCGCCTGTTGGATCGTTAGTTGATACAACAGTCAGCACGTTTGCAGGGGCTGCGGCATTACCCACGTCACCAGCCACATGAATTGGCAGAAGGTTAGACTCATACCAGTCAGTGTTTGAGAATGGGCCTAGTTCCCACTTCATAGCCAACTCGTTGTTACGGTTGATTGCGAACTGGTTTAACCCGCTGTTAACGATTGCAGGGATGTTGGCAACTGGCAAGATCCCCATTTTGGCGTGAGTTGCTGAGCCAAAGTCTTCGAAGTTAGCGACGGATTGTGCCAATTGACCAAAGCTGTTGATGGGGCTAACGCCATCACCGTAAAAACGGAAAGGGCCGCTGTTGACTTGGGCCGTTCCAAAGCTTGCGTTCTGTGGGTCATTAATCACAACGCCAGAAATAAAGTTTTTGAGAATATCGCGCTCAACCAGTGTTCCAAGCTCTTTAATAGCCGCCATCCCGAACCTGTCCATGTACTCACGAACTTCAAAGATGAATTGTTGATCGGTATAACCCGCTGACACGTTAGCCGCCTGGCTACAAGTCAATGACTGCACACGTTGCACAGATTGTTGTTGGGTGATTTGCAAACCGTTATAAGAAATATAGCGGGGTGTAGTGTCAAAAGTCACTGTGTCGCCAAGGTTTGCAGTTAAATCATTAAAGTTTTTGAATTTCTTGTTTGACAGATCAATCATGCAAAAACTATTTAAAAGCCATCCAAGCTCGGCTCTCTGATAGGTTTGTACGGTCTGCAAAGTATTAGTAGGTGTAGGCATGTTGTAACACTCCAAAAAAGGTGAATTTTTTGAATGACAGCGTTACAACACCGGTGAGGGTACTACCTGAACATTTGTCTAAACTTAGTCACCGACATTGCGCCGTCATCCACTCCAGCACTTGTCGAAGGTTTAAGTTGTGACATTGGATCTTGAGCCTGTGCTTCTTCTGCCAAAGCCTGTTGATTAGTTCTAATCGAGTTGCTTAAGTCCATCAGTTTCTTTTGAGCCAGTTTCGGTTGCGTATACGATAAAAGAATAATGCTAGACATCTTTTCAGGATTGTCTACCAACTCCTTCATAATATCGCCCGTGTTCTCTAGCTCATTAGCCATCTGAACTACATTAGCTAACGTCGAATAATCCAAATCATTAAGCTTTGCCTCTAACCCAGGGTATTTTGCCTCTGCCGCCTGCATCTTAGACACAAACGAATCAACCGTTTGCTGCGTTCGTTGCTGCTGCAATTGCTGTTGCATCTGCTCTTGCAACATTTGCGGCGCTTTCTCAGCGATCAACCGCTCAATATCTGCCTGCGACATTTGCTGCATCCCACCAATATTTTGCGCTTGCTGGGGTTGCTGCATTTGTTGCTCTGGCGCTTGTTGCGGCGCTTGCTGTTCTTGTAAAGCCATTACTGCCTCCTGTTTGCCTTTTTCATACGCTTTAGTGCGCTCCCTTTCGACTATCTTTGACACCAAATCTCGCGATAATGGCGCTTGTTCATCTACGGGTTCCGCATTAAGAGCAGGCGAATCAGGTGGTAGTTCACCCTGAATTTCAGTCTCAAGTTCAATCGTCATCTTATCCCTTCATTTGACTTTTTTCGGTGTCACCGTGATAGACAATGCTTATCGCGCAAAGATTCGGCCAGGTTGTCGTGTGGCGACGTAATAACTGAATTGTCACATTAGTACTGTATCTAGTCAATAGTGGCAATTGTGGTCAGCACTTCTTCTTTTTGGATTTCCCAGCTTTTGACATAGCAATCGCAATTGCTTGGTTCTTTGGTTTTCCAGCATTCATTTCCGTTTTAATGTTAGAAGACACAACGGCTTTTGACTTTCCTTTTTTCAATGGCATTTTAATCTCCTAACATGGCTCTTGTCGGTTATAAAGCTTCTCAACCACTTTCGCTTTCTCGTCGCGTGTAGCGCCTCTCATTTCTCTATGTACGGTTTGCATGACCTGTTGCTTGGTGAAGCCGTCGCGGTCTAATTTTGCAATGCCGCCATTGCGTTCGATGTCACTCAGTTTTAGTTTGTATTTAGTTGTCATTTTCTGCTCCTTTGCTTATTTCGCAATAATTTTTTTAAATAGAGGGTGTCTGCCTTTCTTAATACAATCATTAAGATTGTCCAAGTTAGTGCCTAAAAACAGGTGGGTTGGGTTGCTGCATATGGGGTTGTCGCATTTGTGACAAACAAACATTCCAGCGGGTATTTTGCCAAAATGTATTTCATAAGATACCCGATGCGCCCTAAGCATCCTGCCATTTAATTTAAATCTTAATTGCCCATACCCATCAGTCAATGCTCCATTCCATCCCCAGCACTCATTGTCATTATTTTTTATGACTTGATTTTCCCATGCTTCTTCTGGTGTCTTATATAGACCGCTTCTTTCATGGTTGATGTCACCATGGTATTTAATTCTTAGATAGTGCTTGTTGCAATAGCCTTTCCCATAATATTTATCCAAACATCCGTCTACCGTGCATTTCTTTTTTTTAAAATATACATTTGGATCGCCATGTCTTTTAAACCTTTGATAATGTTTATCGCAAAATCCATGGCCTTTTACTTTTGAACAACACCCTTCAATAACACATATTTTCATATTGATCCCTTATCAACCCCTATTAGTAACTAAGGCAATGCAACTAGGGTTGTTGCTTTTCGACTGGCCGGTCTATGCCTTAGTTTTTATATTTTAATCTTTTTCTTTGTTCTTCGCTTCGTCTAATTTCCTGTGTTCCAGATTCAAATGATGATAGTCCATTTGTTTATCATGTTCTCTTGACTGTATTTCTGCTATTTTTGTAGCGGAGTCAAGCGCATGAGTCTCCAAAGAAGTTTGAGCTTTTTCAAGCTGAACCGCAGAATCAATTTGAGCTTGAGACACCTTTGCTTCCGCTTCCATAACCTTGCTGTCTACTAAAATCTTCTCATTGGCCAACTTAGCTATTTGTATTTGATTGTCAAATTCACGCTGCTGATTATCAAGCTGCATTTGTTGTCCTTCAAGCTGCACTTTCATTTGATCAACCTGAGCCTTAATCATTCTTGGATCGTTCATCATCATTTTTTCTTGCATTTGTTGTGCCTGCTCTTGTTGCTTCGCCCGCTTTTGGCTCCACCTCTCCACTGCCTCTGGTAGCGCATCTGCTCCATAGATGTTCAGGTTCTTAACGAGAATGTTAAGACCACCATCCTCATCGGAGAAAAATTGACCTAGAGTTTCATTTGCCCTTGTTAAAGCTATTATCTGGTCAACTGCCGCGGATTTTTGCACTTGGAAATTAACGCCTGCCTCAATCTGTACCTTGATAGCCTTCTCGTCATAATCAAGCTTCGGCGCATCTTTGGTATTTATTTGCTGGTAAGACTTGTCACCCGCAACATTAACCACGGGAATTGTACGTTTAGATAGCAAATACTTGGGCATCAAATCAACGTGAATCGTCGCCATCTGCGCAAGTCCTGCCAAATACCCCACCACATAAGGCTCGGCTGCTGCATTGCCAACACTTGCCGATTCAATGACCGCCTTGCCTGAAAGGTCGTTGTCATTCTTGCCTAAGTTTGAAGCATAACTGCCCAAAATGGTCTGTGTTGTTGGGTCTGTGACCTGAAACGCACCCATAACTTCGGGTGGTGCTGGCAAGTTTTGCACTTCGCGAATTGGATCGGGAATTGGCTTGTCGGGATTATTTTCAGCGTAAGCATTAACGACCACAGTATTAGCTTTCTGAATATCGTTAAGCGCTTCGAGATAATCCATTTCCTGTGGGATAGCCTCTTTCTTGATAATGAACTTATGCTGAATCATATTTTCAAGATAGTTAGCTAGCGCTATACCTGCAAAGTTCTTTAAGTCCTGCACGCCAAGCGCATGATATACATAGGGTCGTGTCATCTGATAGGTGACGTTACTCGTACCTTCAGTCAAATCGATTGAATTGCCATCAAAGAACACATGAGGCAGATAGGAGTAGTCAGTTTCTTTGTATTCCAGTATTTGATCGCCTGTCAGTTTATAGCAGCAAACCGTTTCCAAGATTGTCCAACGCGAGCTAGTCACCACGGGGATTTGCTCAAAGAATTGTTCTTGATCCCAATACTCTTGCAGCTTTTCGTAGTCTTTAGCCCGCATACTACGCCCATTGGCAAGCTTCACAATCTTTGTTTTCTTTCGTTTCTTTTCGTAATAGTCAGCAACCAAGATCACTTTGTTGTTTTGTGCGTCTTTGTAAATCCAGTTAAACCCCTCGATATCCTTTTGATATCCCATCCTGCTGACTTCGGCTTTGGGAAACTCACGCTTGAAGTCTTCCTCAGTCATTGGGTAGATTTCAAAACTATATTGACCATCACCCTTATGCGATGCGCGTGCCATAGGATCGAAGCCTACAAGTGTTGGATCAAACACACGCCCCCAGAATATTTCTTGATTAAATGACATCGGGCTTGAATAGTCTGTCCACACTTTAGCAACTGAATAGCCGCCAGACAGCAAATCTTTATATATTTGATAGCTAAAACCATTTTTGTTTGCGTCATAAATGGCGTGCCTGATATGGCCTTCCACCACGTCCAGCACTTGTTGATCAATCGGCACACCCTCGGCGGGCGTTATATCGATGCTCGGTTCATGCTTTGAGAATTCACCAAGCAGCCGGCTGATATAGGCTTCCAGAATGTTAAACTCAACCACGGGCCTGTTCAATTCTTGCAACATGCTACGCTGGTCTTCCCCGATTGATTCTTTGAAGACGTAGCGCTTGAATTTACGGTATCGGTTCGCGTTGTCTTTGAAGTACATATGTGAGGTCTGGACGTTCTTTTTAATGCGTTCCAGTTGCTCTGTGCTGTCTTTAGTTATTGCCGCCATACAAGTTGCTCCTAGCACGTTGTAGCGTTTTTTGTTTTTGCAATATAGTAGCAGCTTTTTTGACCGAGTCGGTAGTGTCATCGAGTGCCGTTTGAGGGTAAGCAAACGTCAGACACAAGGAATCGGCAAGATCGGACGATCGAATTCCGCGCTTTTTCATGTCTTTCTTTTGTTCCATAACAAGTCTGGAATTAGAGTCAACCGTGTATTTAATCCCGCACAAGTCAGCGTGTAGCTCGTCATTGTCCGGTATTTGGCAAGGCTCGTCTTTCATCCAGGCCAAACAACTCGCCCACATTTCAGCGCGTTTATTGTAAAATTCTCGCGCTTTTAATGGCGTACTTCCAGCATTCACCCCAACAACAACGCCGCGATGCCCAAGTTCATTTAATCGGTCAACAACCCCAGCACCTAACCCACCAACATCTACAAACACCTTAAAAGGATTTTCCGCTTCAATAATACTGTGAACCATCCCCGCTATTTCCATCGTGTCCTTTTTGCTATGGCTCTCAAGGCCAAAAGCCACGCGTCCACGACGGCGAATAATACCCGTTCTATCATCGCCAAAACGCGCAGGATCAACACCAATAACTAGCTTGCCATAAGGTTCGGCCTCACCTTTCCGACAACGCATAACGACTTCTGATGATATATAAGTATCTTCGCCAGTGTTTTGAAAAGCCTCGGTGCTGTTGCATGGATATTCTTGCTTAAAAGATTTTTCACCATCAATGCCATTGACGGAAAGCTCACTGATTTTAAGCCGACGCCATGCCAGTTGATTATTAGTTAAGCCGTATTGCTGGATTAAATCTATTTCGATATCGGTTGGCACAAAGTCATCGCTGGCAATAACCTGGTATTCTTCTTGCCAAAACCACGGGACAAAAATAGCCCTAAAATCCGATAAACCCGCTTCCGCTTGCTGCCACATTTGATGAAAGTAATTGCCGACGCCGTTGGCTGTAGACTCTAATATTATCTCGGTTCCTAACTCATTCGGAACAGCCTGCATAATTCCTTTAGCGTGCTCAGGTGCATTATTCCAGAACGCAACTTCCGAGCCATGTAGAAGCTGAATGGTAGCAGACCGTCCGACTGCTTTATTTTCAGCAGTTCCAAGCTTATATCCTGAGTCCAGCAACCCAAAGATTAGCTCTTTAGCATTAGAAGTAGTGACTTGGGGCTTTACGGGTAAAGGCGTGTTTTCATAGTAGCGCTGCGCCATCTTATATAGATTTTGCGTAGCGTCTAGCGCATGAGTAAGGATGAAAGCTTGCATCCCAAAATTATGGGATACTTTGTGATAAAACCTGCCGCCAATTAGCGTTGATACACCTTGCTGTCTACCTTTCAATATCAGGGCGCGTACCTTGCCCGTCTCGCCCTTCTGGCGCTCAAGCTCACTGTGTATATAGGATTGCGCTCTGTTTAATTTGAATGGCTGGATAGAGCCTGATTTTGTGCGAATGAACAAACATTTTGAAGCGTAGTGTATGAAGTCATCTTTTAAGCGTTGCCGAATGGCTTTGTCATCGGGTGTCATCTGGGTTGGCCAAAGCGTGAAGTTGATTAGCTAATACCACAATAACCTCGCGCATTTCCGCCACGTCTTTCACCAGCATTTGCACTTGTTTTTCCAATCGGCGCATAGCGTTAATTTTATCTTGAATCTGCGTCATGCCAAGTCCTTTAAATCCTGCTCATGCTTCACTGTGACGTCTGTGTGTTGCCTGTCACCATATATCTTGGGGGCAAGCTTGCCCGCAGTCCATTTCCTTGAGTCAATGCGCAGCCTGGCATGCCCTAAAATTCCAGAATCCAAACGCCGGTTACCATCCTCATCGAAATAAACAGAATCAAGCGTATCGTCTAAAATATCCTCTATCGATTCGGCCATTATTTCAGCCTGAAACTGTTTACTTTTCGTGTAATTCGCGGAAAAGTCATCCTTCTGCCAACGCCAAACACGGATAGTATCGGGGTTTGGAAGCTCAGGAAACATCTTGCATAATTTGGGCAGACCTACTGGATGAGTAGCAACAAGCTCGCATATTCTGTCCGCTAATTCCTGACTATAAATAGATGGACGCCCCATTTTAGGCTTTTGCTCTTTCTCCATCATTTACCCCATTGGTTGAAACAGGTTGTACCGGTAATATATCAATCTGTCTAGGCTTACGCGAACGCTTCACGCGCACAACTGGCGCAACCACCGACGTATCCACCGTATCAACTTTAACATGTCCGACCCCTTTGCAATTCGGGCAATCTTTCTCAATACAACCGAGGCCAATAATAACGCGCCTGCCTCGACAGTTTCCACATCTTTCAGTCGTCATCTTATCCACACAATCTGTTTATAACTCTGCGTATAACTGCAAATTATACACGCCCAGACTCGCTTGTCTACCGATGCCCACAAACAACCCACAATAATCTATAAATAATCATTGTAAACGTGTTGACAATTAGTGTAATCGCGTTTACAATACTCGCATCAAGGCAACAAAGGGGATAAGAAAATGGCATACATATCAACAGAGCAAGTAAAGGCGGTACGGGTTGCGCTGAGAAAGGAATTTCCATCCGTGAAGTTTTCAGTAACTAAAGAGCATTGCAGCAGCTTGAACATTGCTATTATGGAAAGTGACATTGAGTTTACAGTTTTTGATAAATATTCACGTGAGTTTGTGCAATGCGAAAGCGTAAGCCCTTATTGGATTAAAGATAACTTTGCCCACAACGAAAAAGCGCGGGATTTTTTGCTCAAGGTGAAAGAAATTGCTGAGAACATTAATCCAGTGAAGATAGTTAGCCGTGATACAGACTATGGTGATTGGCCTAATTATTATTTGAACATTCGTATAGGCAAGTGGGATAGACCATATATTTTAAGGGCAGCGTAATAGCTGCCAAGACAAATAGGTGAATGATGATGAGAGATATAGAAGAAACAATAAAGCGCGCCGTTGAGATAAAAAAATTAAATCACCTTCCATTTGTGACCATATGGAAGACTGGCAAGCTCTTTGGGTTCAACTTTGAAAAGCAAGCAGTTGGATATTCAACAAAAGAATACGGCGTGACTCGAACGGTTGTAGGGGTTTACTAATGATCACACAATACACAATAGAAATATACGCAGCAGACTGTGCGCCATACGATGACTACAAGTTTACGGCACGATTCAGCGACTATGATGGCGCACCAGATGGGAATAACAAGTATGGCGTAGGCGACACGCATGGTGAAGCAGTTATGAACTTGGTTGAAAATTATACTTTTGAGGATGAACGATGAAAATAGAACTGCAAATAAGCCCTTGTGAACCAAGACACAAACTAGACATCAATATTATGAATGGTCTCTGCGAATTTAGTGCATTTGATTTGCTAACCCCTGATCAACTAGAGTCATTAGAGCTAGAACTAATCGCCATGACGCAACAACTCTACAACTACCGCAAGGAGCAAAACCTACTATGACACCAAAAGACATGCTAGTCGCTATAGTAACAGGCGTTATGTGTGCGCTGGCCACGATAGCCCTTATCGTGCTGTTTGCGCTGGTTAGCTAACTCACCACAATCTTGGTAGCCGTTTTACCTTTTGGTGAATCGGCGTCCGACTTTAATTTATCTCTTTTAATTTTATTATTTTTCCTTTCAACCACTTTCTTATTTAAAATTTTTGACGCTTTTGTGCATTTAATGCATTTGCAACCTTTTACATAATATTGATAAGCCGTTCCATGTGGTTTTACTTTTTTTGATAAAGCTAATTCAATAGGCATTTTTGCAATGTTTAAACGTCTACCCAGTGTTGTTTTATTTATTTTTAATTCACGCGCCCATTGTGATAGGGTCATTGTTTTGTTTTTAAATGTAATTATTTTATTGTTTCTTCGATTGCTTTCTTGTTGTTCCATTGATGCCCAACGGCAATTAGCTGGTTCGTAATTTCCATCGTTATTAATACGATCTAGTGACAATTTATCTGGACATTCACCCATGTCTTCAAAGAAAGCATCATAGTCATTTAGCCAGCGGTGACAAATGCCAATACCTCTCTGATGATAATTTTTATAGTTAGGATTTCTTGAGTCTAAAGAACAGCGATAACGCATAGAGCGCCATGCATAATATGTACGCGTTCCCGTTTGATTTTTCCATTTCATAATTATCTCCAGCGAGAGAGCGTATTAATAATCTACCAAGGTGTTTACGCTGGAACACCGATTCGGATGGCCGTCCTAGGTAGCTTTATAATATACCATTAATCAAGCAATACTTTAACATTATGCGCTTGCAGACCTTTCGCGCCTTCAACCACATTAAACTGCACTTTTTGCCCCTCTTTCAGTGTTTTGAATCCGTCTGCTTCAATTTGCCTAAAATGTACAAAAATGTCTGTCTTACCGTCTGTGATAAAGCCAAAACCTTTGCCTTCGTTGAACCACTTCACGATACCTTGGAGCATATTTGATCATCCTGAATTATTTATAAGAAAAAACCAATAAATATATGCTATAATTAGGATGAGAACAACATGTAATCACGGAGGTGTCATCATGATGTTTTTCCAACGAGCCAAGGATATCACGCATAACCTTGTCATGGACTTTGTGCGCCTGATACGCGACATGTTTGCCATCGCCAATGACTTCTACCCTTTACCCATTCTACAAGCGATAGTGAACACTCTGGATAGTTACGTCAGCGAGCCATGTAAGCCAGAGCCTAACCCCTAGTAGCCGGTGGGGCTATTGCCCCTCTCTTATCCAAATATTAGCGGCACGTCTGCCGACGCTCTGATAACTATCGCCCATTGCCTCAATCCAGACATCACAATACCGCCTGAGAAGCTCATGGCGGAGCTTTGGTGACATACCCGCTACGTGTGCCTTTAAGTACCGAATATCGTCGCGCAGCAGTTGCATTCCGCGCGATTTGGCGTATTCGGTGAAGGTCATACTGACCAATAATGATCAGGATCAGGAATAAATACCATAGAACATGCAGTAACACATCCGGTATCATTATCAAAATCACTTGTTCTGACTAGCCATCCTCCTAATACTCTTGCGCGATCAGTAAGACTTTCTGCGCCACCAATTATTTTTTCCCATTTAAACTTAATTTGCATCTTAAAACTCTCCTGCTTTGTGGTTAAGGTCATTAAATTCTTTCTATACGAGGAAATATTTCGTTAATCCCTTCAATCATTGTTTTGACTTTTTTTAACAATTTATTCGCAACATGCAAATCAATTAATGCAGATTGCGCTGCTTCCAAAATATCTGTTTCTAAACCACATAAATCAAATCGAGTATTTACACACTCTTGCTTATATAATGCTTTTTTTCTTTCAATATTGTTCATTTGTTAATCCTTATGTTTAATTTAATCAAAAAAGCGTGACACCTGTGTCACGCGGTGTCACCTATGTGTCACGCCTATAACCCAATCCCAGCAAGGATTGTGACACCTTGACACCTAAAAACCACTTTTTCAGGGCTTAGGGCTTTTCTTAGTATTGTATGCACCTATATATGCTACTATATAAAATATATAATATTAAAAGTAGGTGTCACAGGTGTCACAGGTGTCACACCCCTTGTCGGCATTGGTCTACATGCGTGACACCTATTTTATTTAGGTGTCACGCATTATTTTAAAGGTGTCACTCTTTCATCTTTTCTGGAGTGGGATTATAAAATGGCATTAAATATGCTCGTCTTAATCTGCCTGTTCCTTTGGATAGTCCTCGCTTTTTTAAGAAAAAAGCGATCCGTGTCGTTTGTGATTTATTTGGATTTTTATAGCCGATGATTTCTAATATTTGGCTTGAGTTCATCCATTTATTGCCTGGTTGTTCCCAATTAAAGTAAGCTTCTAATTTCTCATCAAGAGGGTCTATTTGTTCATGTTTTTCGTTTGATTCGTTTAGTTGTTTGATTTCATCATTGTTTAGATATGGACGCTCCCCGCGCATATAAAGTTCATAAGCAGCACGCCATACTTGTTGCATATTGAGAAGTTGCATTGCATTGGTATCAATTGGTTCTATGAGGCTTATCGCCCACCATCTTCTATTGCCGGTTTCATCAATTAAAAAATTTTCTTCATTGACTGTTCCTGCATATATGGTTCTTCTGATCATTTTACTATCTTTGGCTGCAAATGGCCTTCGCGCCTCATCTAGATCGTTTGTAATGTGAGCTTTAAGTTTATTATGATCTGATTTATTAATAGTGCCGCCTAATTCACCTAGCTCGGCTATCCAATATCCAGCAAGACGAATCAAATTGTCTTTATTTGATGTATCTAGCTCCGTTCCTTTCTTTATAGCATTCATTTCTGATGGAGCAAGCAGTGCTATAAATGTGGATTTTCCCCATCCTCCAGGGCCATGTAAAACCAAAACCCCTTGTGCAATAAAATTTCCCTCATTAAATAAAACACCCATCGCAGATATTAACCATCTTTTAAGTAAAAGTTGCGAAAACTCATCATCCGTTGTTTTTAATGTTTTTATAAATTGATCGAAATGCGAATAATCTTTTAGAGGCTCGCTAAGAACCCAATCTCTCACCGGATGATAAATATTCTTAAGAGCAATAGAGTCTAAATGACGACCAATACGCCTGATATTAAACCCATGAATCACGGCAAGATTAGTCATATAAGTGAGAACTTCGTTTTCTTTTTCTTCGCTATAAAAATTTTTTGATGGAACATTTACATCCCATTCCCTTTTCATCATATTCCATTTAAAACTTATATTATAATGATTGAGAAGGTGTTCAAGATTTGCGGTTACATCGAGTGGTCGTGGGTTGTTTCCTTCGGATAAATAAGGATATGAAAGTATATCAAACTTTGGCGTAGAGTTTTTCGCGTCCTCCATGGCCATTAAAATCATATCCCAATCAATAACGCCATGTTCGTCATCGTAATCAGCAAGATCCCATCCTTCCTCAACGCCAAACGGCTTTGGATTAATGTAATAAATGGCGGTTGCCACAGGCGACAAAGCAGATTTCAATTTTTCTTGTGCTGTAAAACCAGGCTTATCATTATCTGGCCAAACATAAATAACACGATCTTTTAAATGCGTTGTATCTATTTTTTTAGCAGAACTACTGCCACCCATCCAACTAACAACAACATAATCAGGAAACAAAATAGCTGCCGCATCTGCCGTCTTCTCTCCTTCTACGATTAAAACAGGTTTATCAGGATGGTTTTTTAATTCATGACAGCGATAAATTGGCTTAATATCTGACTCATACCATTTCGCAATCCACTGGCCATCTTGAAACGACCATGGAACAAATCGTTTACCTACACCTTTTTTCTTTCTAACCGTATAACCAAGCAACTCGTCATCAAAAGTTCGATACTCCCAAACGCCTTGATTAACGCCAAAGTTTGGTTTTTGTTCATTATTTGTTATAATCATCGTGTGTTACCTCCTGTAAGTATGCCTAATGCAATCAAAATGCGATGACACGCATTTTCAACCGTAATGCCCTGCTTTGGTAATGTTGATAGCCATTGCCGAAGCACCCTTATTTGTTCTTCACTCATAATATCTCCATGAACCGCGAGTTAAAAAAAAGCCCAAACCAGCATAACGCCAGAATGGGCTTCACGTAAAAGAATAAGTTTGTTACAATCCTGTGCATATGTATCCTATCGTAACTAGGGTATATAGCCACCGCGCCAACGCGCATTGGCTGTCTGGTACGACCAATACCTGACAGCCAACATCTTATAATTAAATCTAAATTAGATCAATGAGTTACGGCCTGAACATCATGTCCGTAAAAAACGCATCCACGCCATAAATCACAAAATACATGATAATGGCGATGAGGATTATTGCGAGCCAGTCTTTCATTCATTTATGCTCATAAAAGTCGCCACAGTAAGGTACATGGGGTTTGTCGCAGAAATAGGCGTATGACACGGGCAAGTCTCTCCGCTTGGCCTCTTGCTTCTCTAAATCCGTCATTTTACGGCCGCATTCGTTTTTGCAGTTGGGGCTTGCGCAGTAAGTGCGGTCCCTAAAAGAAACCATTATTTTCTCCTAATCCTAAAAACGCTTCCAAGTCCAATAAGGCTTGCCTGTAGCCTGTATCCCATCCGCAAGCAAAGGTGTCGGGGTTATTTATGCTTGGGATTAATTTTTTAGCTATAAATACTAATTTAGAATCAATATATTCTTGCAATGTCATGCCGGTATCTCACTAAAAGCCTTCAAAACCTTCTTCCATTCTTTAACGTCCATTTCCATGCCTGCGTGACCAAGATTAATTGCGATGGCTATTTCTTCGCCTATTCGATAACGAACATCAGGGAATATTTTATCAACATTTCTGATTAAAAGGTTTGATATTACACCTGTGATATAGGTTTTTCGTCCTAAAGCATAACGCATGGATGACCATGCTAAGTCGTTGAAGTCTTGTTGGTTGATTCTTATTTGGGTCATTCCTTATCCTCTTTCAAATGCCTTAACCACCACTGATAGGCCGTTTCTGTGTAGTACCCTTTCATAATCCCCTTGATTGATAATATCTGTTCTGTAGTTAGCATTTTAAATGCTTGGCACAGCCAATTAGGGTACATTTCTAGCTCTTGGCTTGGGGTTGGGTCGTAGCATGGCATTATTTTATTTCCTCTAAATCATCTGATTGCTGATCATTAATTATAGCCAATAAGTTTTGCACTTCTTCTACGAGTTGATACTGTCCGATTCTATGCATTACACTGCAATATCCATCGGCGATGCGAATTAATTGCAGTATTTGTTTTTCCGAAATAATCATCTAAACTCCCTAGCAAAAAATATGCTATAAACCTGCTTTTCATTCTCCTCAAGCTGTTTCACAATATCCTCAACAACTTTACCTATTCTCGCTTTATGTATATAAGTTTCCATATCACAGAAAATGATTTGCAATTCCTCTTTCGTGAAGTTATTCATCTTCAATTAATCCTATAGCCTTATCCAGTGATATCAGAAGTCTTTCGGCGTTGTCTCGCAACGTCTTTAGAGCGCAATAATCCATCAAATATGAATCGGTATCGTTAATAGTATGGCAATGCATAAACAACCCCCAACGTCGATGATTGTTAAGATGAGTAATCTCTATTCCTTCAAGATTTTGGCAACTAAATTTATAATCTCTTTCTTGTAATGATAATAGGTTCATCTACAAAGACCCCGTTAACGTTCCATACCATAAAGCAGCACAACCCATTATCGCCACGGCTGTGACTGACGTCATTCCTATACAAAGCATTATTTTAATAGCGAATATCATCTATAAAACTCCTCTAGCAAGAAAGATCGCACGGCTGAAAGCCACACGCTTTGCATCACAACAGCTCATCTATAAAACTCCCCACAGTGTTTGCATTTATAGCATCGAGTGAAAACGCCATCCGGTTTTTGGCAAATAGAGAAAGGCGCGTTTTCTTCGGCTTCATGAGTACAGCAATAAGAAATCATCAATCCAATTTTAGCCATGAGTGGTGATACTGGTGCGCCTGACGGTCTTGTATGGCATAAATCCAGCGCATACCAAAGCTCTTTAAATTCATCTCTTGTGAAACTAATCATCTGCGCCACCCTGCTTTAAAAGCCATTGATACACTTCCTCTGGGTGCTTATTTTTATGTTCATCAAAGCAGCTTATGTATCCGGCTGCAAATCTTAATGCTTTTGCTTTGGTATAAACTTTCAGTCCATTTTTTAGAGTAGTAATGTCGCTAAACTTAATTTTTTCGTAGTCAATCATCTAAATGCTCCTTTGTTTCTTCAGCCGGTATGTATCTTATTCCTTTTTCAGTTACTTCAAGTAAAGCCGTTCCATTTTCTAAAATGGCGGCAAAACATTTATTCATTAATTCTTTTGAGTCAGAGTTTAAATCCTGCGTTAATTTATCAATGTCAATCATGTAAACGCCTCTTTCAAAAATGACTGGATACGTTCAACGGCCTTCGCTAACGTCTGCACGTCTCGTTTCAATTTATCAATGTCATCGTATAACATTCCCGCGTCTCTTAACGGTGTTTCAGCTTTTACAAGACCCGCTGGAAAACTGTACAGGCTGCTATCGACCTGCATTTGTGCTTTTATTTTTTCTTCAATGTTCACTTTCCAATCTCCTGTTTCAAACATATAAGACACTCCGCAATCACTCGGAAGCTTCTCACCGACATGATTGGATCGTGTGCCGCCATATCAAGAAACTGCTCAAGCCTTGCAAATGCACGATTCAGCGCTTTGCCTTCGTGCTGCATCTTAAACAAGCGCAATTCTTCTAACTCTTGCCTTTCAGCATCAGTCAATTTTCCGCTCCAAAACATCCAAGACACGCTCAAGGATCTCGCTGGTAAGTTGACCAATAAGATCAGGCAATAAAACCTTACCCGATTGCGAAATTAGAGAATCCATAATCATGACACGCAACAACTTAACCAACTCACACCCTTTCATTACTTCCCCTTAATCTCTATTTGTGGCGTTAAATGCTCCAAGCTGGCTTTTAAAGTTCCACCAGTTGCTTTTTCTATACGCTGCTGTGATCCAATTGGAATATAGCCATATCGCCCAAACCAATTAAGCCAATTAACGTGCGAAATTCCCGTTGCCAACTCAAATTGATTGCTATTAACAAAATGATTTTTTAAGTCTTCTAGTGTCATTACCTCCCCCTTAATTTTGTAAACATTATTACAAAAAGATGTTGCGTTGTAAATACGTTTAGGATACAATTATTGCACGTCACATTCGGCGCAGTTACTTAACTAAATAGGATTAATCATGTATCAACAAGACACGACTGAACAACAACAATTATTAGAAACAAGCATCGAGCGTTTGCAGCAAGTGAATTTCGATATTGCAAAACTCACAGTTGAAAAAGAACAATTGACGAAAGATATCATTGCCGCTCTTGGTCATCAGAAAGAAGGTGAGCGCACGTATGACGTTGGTATATATAAGGTGAAAGCAAAGACCCCCTACATCTACTCGCTAGATACGAAATTATATAAAGCTGGTGAAGTTTATTTGCCGAGTGAATTCGATCCTGTTAAGCAGTCAACGGCTTATACAGTAGATAAAAAGCTGTTTGATAGATATTACTCCACATCGCCTGCCGATGTTCGTGAAGCATTGATTCAGTTGATAACCATTAAGCCTGGTAAGGCGTCTGTTAGTGTTGGGGTGGTGTCATGAGTATATTAGATAGCATTACTATTGGGGCTGTTACAGCCCCTCGAATAACGATTTATGGCCGTCCTGGTGTTGGTAAGTCAACGCTAGCCAGTCAATTTCCTGATCCTTTGTTTTTGCTAACTGAGGAAAACGAGATAACAGGCGCAAAGCGATTGCCTGTCGTTACAGATTTTAAGCAGGTGTGGTCTAGCGTCAAATCGCTGCTGGCGCTTGAAGAACTGCCATTTAAGACTTTGATAATTGATAGCATTTCAAAGCTTGACGCGCTAATTGTTAAATATATTTTAGATAGCGAGCCATTAAATAAAAACGGTCAGCCGCCGTCTAGTTTAAATGCGGCTTGCGGAGGGTATGGGGGTGGGTTTGCAAAAGCTCAGATGATTCACAAGTCACTAAAAGCCATGCTCGACCAATTCAAAGAGCGCGGTGTGACTGTCATATACATATCACACCTTGATGTTGTGAAACATCGCGCACCAGATTCAGAAGACTACGACATTTATACCATTGTCATGAATCACAACAAATCACGCGAAGTATACGTCGATGACGTAGACCTTGTTGCTTTTTGCCGATTAAAGTCATTTACGAGCGAAACAGATAGCGGTCGCACTGTAGTTAAAAGCACAGGTGACAGAGTAATTCATGTTGGCGTTAATGATGGCCATGTCAGCAAGAACCGCTACAATATGCCGGATGAACTGCCAATGTCATATGGCGCATTGGTGGAACACATACCCTTTTACAATACCAAGGAGCAAAAATGAGTTTTTGGAACAGCCCAACAGGTCAACCTATAACCGGAAGTGAAAAAGACGCCTTTATCCAGGATTTTACCACAATACCAGAGGGTACTATGGCTATCGGTGTCATCAAGTCTTGTACAGTAGAGGAAAAAGCGGAAACGCAATATTCTGACGCCACCAAGTTTATAAATGTCATTTACAAGCTCGCTGATGGAGACTTCAAGAATCGTGAAGTAACTCAAAAGATCAAAGTTTTTGACGGCAAACCAGAGGCCATACATCGCAATCTTAATATGCTTAAACTACTGATGACATTATGCGGCTATGATCCATCGCACGATGGTGAGCCAACTAATGAAGATTTGGCTAATCTGCATGGAAAAGTCTTGGGATTGAAGATTGGCGAGTGGTCTATGCCTCGCGCTGATGGCTCAATTGGTGAGGGTAATTTTGTTCGCGAGTTGCACCCATCCGCAGGGTTCGTATGCGAAACAGGCATAAAAACAGAGGTAGTGCATACACGCAGCGCTGTAGAGACTGCGTTTAGCCGTAACCCAAGGGGCGTTGATCCTGTTTTGGATGATGGAATTCCGTTTTAAAAAGCACCTCTATATTTTTTGTTAAGTATTACAATAAGAGGCTGGCGCAATTTAGTGATAGACGCCGGATAGCAACCGGCTATGGCGCATACCTGAGTACAGGTGAAAGCGGGAAAATCTGCGCAAGAATAAAATTGGATAGCCCGCATAAATTATGGCAATGGATATCATGATTAATCTAACAAAGCACATACAAGACACACTTGCGACACAATCCGACAAACCACGCAACTACATAGGAGCAAGCAGCATAGGCAATCCATGCTTGCGGGCTATATGGTACGGCTTGCGCATGCCTGAAACAAAGGTCGTCGAGCCACAACAGAAGATGACTTTTGAAATTGGCAAGCGTTTGGAAGCGTTAATCTTATATTTATTGACTGATGCGGGATTTAGGATTGGAAATTTCATCAGTTATGAGTGCAAAGACTATCCATTGTTTTCAGGAACACCAGACTGTGTTGTTCTTGGATTTAAAGGCGAGATTTACCAGTCACCTTTTTTAATTGAGATTAAAACGGCTAAAAACGATAGTTTCCGCGTATTCCAGAAGAAAGGGTTGCGCCTATCGTGGGCTGAGTATTACGACCAAGTGCAATCATACATGGGTATGAGCGGCATTACTCGCACTGTTGTTATCGCATTAAATAAAGATACAAGCGAGTTTCATGAGGAATGGGTGGAGTTCAACCCCATTTGGTACGCAAGCCTTGTCGAGAAAGCGCGTGTCGTGGGCGAAGCTATAGAGCCTCCTGCGCGAATAAGTGATCGACCCACGTGGTTCAAATGCAAAATGTGTTTTTACAATAAGGAGTGTCATGGGCAATAAACCAAAATTTGATATCACTCAGCCTTTATACTTTAAAGCTGGGGATGAGATAAAAAAGTTAACTTCTATCTCAGTGAAGCTTGAGGGTGATACATACATGTATTTCACTAATATAGGCCGCATAGCAGAAAATGATTTATATGTTTCACGTGAAACATTGATTGACGCGCAGATAAAACATTGGGAATCTTTGAGGGGCGAAAAAGAATGAGCACACCAGGTGTATGGGTTTTAGTTGTTGCGATGCCTTTTTATAGCGGACACTACAAGGAGCATATTGAATACTTGGAAGATAAAGAAAAATGCATTGAAGCAGCCCATCAGTTTTATAGAGAGTACTGGTCAACAAATGCAGATAGAGACTATGCGGCAGACTCCGTTTGTTTTAGCCAAATTATTAAGAAAGATTATGTTCTAATATATTGTGATAAATCTGGTTCATGTATCACTAAATGAAAAAACAACTACGCCACTACCAACAAACAGCCGTAAACGAGTGCTGGGATGCCCTAAAGTTAAATGATCATCCTGTATTGTTAATGGCATCAGTAGGGGCTGGCAAAAGCTTGATGCTTGCTGATATCCTGATCACGATACAACAAGCGAATAAACGCGCATTATGCCTAGTCAATAACGCTGAATTAGCACGCAGCAATGCCGCCACATTCAAAGAACAAGGCGGAAATCCATCCGTCTATTGTGCGGCATTAGACAGCAAGGACTCATCCGGTCAAATCGTGTTTGGTACGCCTCAATCGGTCTTAAACGGCATAAACAAGCAAACAGAAATAGCGCATATTGCTTTTAATTTAATCGTAGTTGATGAAGCGCACGCGATAAATTACCACAACCATCGCTCCTGCTTTATGCGCATTCTGCGTCATTACAAACAACAATACCCACCCATGAGGCTGTTAGGCGCAACAGGCACAAACTTTCGATTCAAAGGAACCGCAATAGTTGGCGATGATTGCCTGTTCAAGACGCAAGTTGGCAACATTACCACAGAAAAACTAATTGAAGACGGTTATTTGGTGAAGCCCTCATTTGAAGTAGATCCAAACCTCATCATTGACTTTTCAAGCGTCAAAATAAAACAAAACAGCCAATTCGACCAAAAACAACTAACAGCCGTCATCGAAAAAAGCGCCAGACTTACTGAGCTAATTTGCAAACAAGTTGTTCATATCATGGAAACACAAGGGCGATTTGGTTGTTTTTTGTTTGCTACTACCCGAAAACACGCAGAAGAAATTATGTCTCACTTGCCACCAAACCAGTCAGCTTTGATTCTCGGTGATACGCCACAAGACGAACGCACACGCATATTGGACGCTGCAAGAATCGGCGATATACGCTATTTGGTGAACATCAGCATTATCAGTGTAGGTGTTGACGTCCCGGCCTATGACATGATCGCCTATCTGCGTCCAAGTGAATCGTTAGTATTGATTGTACAGACCATGGGGCGAGCGTTGCGATTATCTCCCGACACACTCAAGCGGGAAGCTCTTATTTTAGATTATGCCGGTAACATCGAACGTCATAGCCATTGGGATAACCCTATTCTTTTAGACGCATTAACGCAGACTATAGACAAAGATAAACCAAAAGTCATCATATGCCCCGCTTGTAACGAAATGAACACCGAAACAGCTAGGCGTTGTGTAGGGCGCGTTAATGACCAGCGTTGCGGCTACTATTTTGAATGGAAGGATTGCGCCTCATGTGGCACGCAGAACGATATAGCCAGTCGCCACTGTCGCGCTTGTGACGCCGAGTTAATCGACCCAAATGCCAAACTATCCATGGAGCCGTCAAAAGCCTACACAGACATGTTAAGCGTGTTTGAGGCGCGTTATGGCATATCGGGAACACCTCAATCGTTTCGCATTCATTGCGCGTACTTTTGCAAGGATAATAATGGGAACCAGCACACAGTCTATGAAAATTACACACCATCAAGCGACAAAGCGCGAAACGTGTTTTATGGCCAGTACATCAAGAAACATTGTGAAAAGCCATCAGACTGGTATATGCACATGCGTAATTTAGGAAAGATGCAGGAAATGCTGCAAACGGTTAAAAGTCCTGAAATTTTGTTTGTGAAGCGCAATGAGAATGGATACAAGATAAAATCTAAGCAGTTTCCCCAAGATATTGCAAAATAGCCTCCTTTGCTTCCTCTAGCCCATACACAATAGAACCCTCATACCCTTGTCTTATCATACGGGCAATAAACACCTTTTGTTCCTGCGAGGGCTTGCCGCCATGAGATTTGATTTCCAGCCACAGACCATGCTTGCCATTAACGGGGAGAGCTATAAACAAATCTGCAACGCCTTTTTTGACCCCCATGCGCTTTAATAAGCGACCTTGTTGCTGGGAACACGATCTTTGATTCGCGATGTGCAGGGTATGCTCATAAACCTCTGGATGATGGAATTGCAGCCAGTTGATAAGGTTTATCTGGATAATATCTTCACCACCCATCAAACACCCTTCCGAATCACATCAGCCACATCATGCGCGCGTTTACCCACCTGTTTTGCCCATTTTGAATCTAACGCTTCCATAGCGGCTTTTCGATAGTTTCGAGCTAACAATGCTGTGATCATGTTCTTAAATCCCAGCAACCTTTTAATACCCATGTTAAAACACATGTTTACTAGGGCATCGCGCACGCCAGGCGGCGATAATATATACCATGGGTATATTTCTAGCTCGCGTTTGCATCGCTTAATGTCGTTATCTAGTAGGTAATGTATTTCTTCGAGAGTTAGGCCGTTATCATCAAGGTTACGCCCTATTCCTATAGATGTTTTGCCACTCGTGCATAAATATGGTTTATATCTCACTCCTTCATGCAATATAAGCCAATCCTTTAGGCTCATTTCCATTGTTACCCCCTAAATGAATACCATCCAAACATACGAACCCCAACCCAGAAGCACCATGCTTTTATAGGGTGTGCGCCATCATGGATCATATGATTGTAGAACACATCATCAGCGTATTTGCGCGTAACACTTGGTCTACCTGAATAAAAATAATCATGCAGGATTGACGCGCCTATGGTGTTGAATTCAAGGGGTGAGGTGAATATCCATAATGGGCGTGGTATTGATGCCAAGTCAGTGATAAAAGCCGTAGGAACTTCATATACAACGCGATCAACGTATACCTGATAACCGTCTTCACCAATACCAAAATTTTTCCCGTACAAGGGGTAGATACAGGGAACCCCGACAGGATAAACAGTGTATTTTTCTGCGCACGCAGTCAGGAATAATGATGCTGTCAATAATAAAGCGATTCGTTTCATCATAGTAGCAGCGCCGGAAAGGGGATAAAGGATAATTTCATGGAGTAAACCCACGCTGCTATAAATATATTAGCATTGAATTGCCACGCGTGAAAGCTCTCGGCCTTCTTCTGCTCTGTGCATAGCGTGGCTAGTACGATTATTCTACTGCGGAAGCCTCTATAACTTCAACTTGATCATCTAAACCACAAGCATCCATCATAGCCAACACATGCTCAGCCTCATGTAATCGACCTATGAGCGAATTATGATTAGCAGCACTGTTTTCAGCAGCGGTTTTTAACTCATTTACACGTTGGATCATTTGTTCTTTATTCATCTTACATCCTTAAAGCTGCGCCAGCACAATAAATACTGGCGCGTGATTTTTAACCAATCGTTTCACTGAAACGCAACATGATACCATAAAAGTCATACTCGGAAGCAGCGGCGTTATCAACTGTTACCTCAATGACATATTTGCTATCAGCAGTCACGTCAAATGCAGGAACGTCAACAACAGCATTGGTGACATAAGGGTTTGCTTGAGTCGCAGTAGCCAAGGTTGCTGTGATGGCAATGCTTGTAACACTGACTGCCACGTTATCGGCATAAGCAATCCTGTCTAATGTAACGCTATGAGCATCAAGCGCGTTAGCTGCAATGGCGTATATGACATCAAAGCTATCGAGTCTAAACCCTTTGCTGGCGGCAATGCGAATCGCAGGCGTCACATCGATGGCGATGATAGATGTTTCATCCCCTGGTGTATGGCGTGAAACGTAGTTGCCTTGCGCTATACGGGTGATAGTCCACGTGCCTGTGCCAAATGTTAAAACCTGACTCAAGCCTACAAACTGTTGCTTGGCTAAAATGTTAGCAGCGCCAGTATCCAGTAGGAAATTAGCAGTCGCCGCACCAGGGTCTGGAATTGAGACAACAGACGATTGACCCATGGTACTATTGCGAATAGTCGTGTTAAACGCGCCACCAGCATTTAAGGCTGAGAGAATCAGTGTGCCGTTAGCCGCAGTCGCTGGGAATGATATAAACGTGCCAGCCGTACCGCTTGAGCCTGCAACCACGTTGCCAGCCGTTGCTGTGACGTTTCCTGTAGTGGCTATAATGCCTGTGCCGCCTGTGACTGTTGTTCCTGCGGCTACCGTGGTTCCTGCGATCAAAGCAGCGCCTGTCGCTGTAATGTTACCAGCGTTTGTGACGTTAGCGGCATCGGTGGACAGAGTGCCAGTAGTATTGGTTGCGTGAGCCAGTTGGTTCGCAACGGTAGGTAACACCACCTCACCAGGAGAGCCAGTTGGCACTAAAGACCAGTCATCGCCAGATTTTGACACTTCCAGCCATGCGATTTGCGTGCTAGCGGCCGATGTGCTTGTTTTGGTTGATACCAGCGCCATGTCGGTTTCGCTGAATGATGCGCCATTTTGAACGGCTTTATTCAGGTAGCCAGTGGTCGTTACTTGCGCCAGTGTGTCGTTGGTGTTGATATAGACGACTTGCGGTATGACGCCGGTCAATCCTACTTCACCGATTTTTATGTTTAGAATTGGCATTTCATGTCCTTATTTTGTTTAATCAATCGATTTTTAGGTTAATTTATACAGGCCAAATTATTGCTGGCAATGAAGCTATAAATTGTTCAACCGTGGGTAACGGCGCTTGGTTACCTGAGTAGGTGGCAAGCTGCTCATAAGCATACACCCAAACAGTGTCACGCCACGCAATAAATGTATCAGCCTCAATCTTCCATGTTTCGTTTGTACTGTTGGCATAACTTGCGCAAGAAACAGCACTTTCATATTGCTTCGATCTGGAAATTTGTTCAATCAAATATTGAATAGTCGCTGCAAGGTCTAAAGATAGCGCGTTAATCTCGATGGCTCTTTGATGCTCTAGTCCGTAAGCTAAAAGTTCTGCTTCTGTAGGCTTTGGTTCATCAGGAACCTTCCACGTTTCAATTAATATTTCATCGGATGGCTTTCTGAAAGTGATATTTCCAATCTCGACTTGACCAGGATATTTGTATTGACATATTTGTACAATGTTCATTAACGAACTCTCCTTGCTTTAATCGCACCAGATACAGTTGAAGTGCCACCAGAGAATACACAACTTGCAACTAAATACACCGTCGTCGCTGATGCTATGCTTATTCTAGCTACGCCTGTGGTTAAACGGCGCGCTCCGGTTGCGGCAAATGAACCTAACGAACTGTCCGCAGTGCGAGCCAGACCAACAGATGGTTCCCCTGGCATTGTAGCTGTGGTAAGTGATATTGCCACATTACTATCAGCAACACTGGTTGCTGTGCCACTCATCAATATTTCACCCCAAACATCCCAGTCGCCAGCCGCCAAAGACGTGAGTTCAGTCACATTTGCTGTCGTGCCAGTGGTTAAAGATACTGCGCTAGAAAATGGAATGCTTGCGGTAACATATTGCCCTACAATTCCAGCGTTCGCGTCATCATTAGTTGTTGTGCCTACAATTCCACCCGTAGTAGGACTAAATGTAATGCTAGTACCCGTAGCGGCTCCAATTGTAGGTGTCACTAATGTTGGTGAGGTTTCACCAACAAAAGCTCCTGTGCCTGTAGAACCTGTAAGGGCATTGCCCACTGAATTTACAACAGCCATGATCTCTCCTTATGCGGTCGTTAGAGTAACGCTTGATGTATCCATCATTACCCAAGATGTATCAGCCACATCTGCTACCAGTTCAATAGTTTGTCCGGCCACAGCAGAACTTGTAACCGTACCGCCAGCCGATGTGGTCGAGTTGTTCACGCGAACCGTATCACCTGCTTCGGCCTGTATGATCCATCCACCCGTATTTGCTGTAGAGCCAACCAGTAGCACGCTATCGCCAACCGAATACGTGGCGGGCAGCGTTAATGTGGTTTGACCTGCGTTAAGCGCAATATACATGGTATTGACTGCCGCTGTTTGCGTGGTTCCTGCAATAGTGGCTATCCCGAAACCTCCGCCCGTAGCACTAATTGTGATGGTATTTGATCCATTAGCGATTGAAATACCAGTTCCTGGCGTCAGAGTTGCTGCCGCCGGAACCCCAGCAGTAGAGCCTACAATAAGCTGGCCATCAGCCGCTAGCGCTGTTAAAACGGGCGTGCCAGTCAATCCGGTGGTCAATACCGCCTGATTCGCTGTAGCAAGCCCTGTGACAGTATTGGCCGCAGAACTATAAAGTATTTGGTTTATTGTCGTGACAATAGGCCATGTAGCTGTAGACCAGCCGCCAACCTGACTCGCACCTGACATAAGCATTTGGTTTGCTGTTGAGGTAGATGCCAAGATTTGCAGGGTTGTAGCGTTAGAAAATACTACACCGCCATTGTCAGCGACCAAAGATGCGCTCGTACCGCCTTGCGCAAGTGATACGGGCAATGTCAAAGACTGCGCAGAAAACGCTGCAAAGGTAATGTCAGTAGTGCCAATGGTAAATGGGCCTGCGCCTGTTTCTTGATACAACAAACCAGCATTAACAGTACCTTGGTTTACCAACACAACCCCGTACTGCACAACCTCTGCGGCCTGATCGTAGTCCGTGGCACGAGTTAGAACCCAATTCACCGCACCAGAGCCTACCGTGGTGACCGTGTATATGCCGTTTTGAGCCGCAGTGGCTTGGTTTTTAACTAACACCCTATCACTGACGACCAGCGTTACGCCATCAAGCGTTAAAGCCGCCATAGCGCCCGAATTGGTTAGGGTAGCCCCTACTCCTGACGCGCCATTAGCATATGTGGCTGTTAATGCACCTATAGTGGCTGCAAGAACGGCTGAATAGGTAGTTAAACCTTGAGCCGAAAGATAGAAGTTAAGCTCAGAACTTCGGGTGTATTTTTTGGTAGTGCCAGATGCTGCACTCGATGTGTCGGTGGTATCGGTTGCGGGCGTCAGGTCAGTTCCTTGCGGGGTTCCTGGCCCTGGTAACGCGCTTATTTTAATTTCAGCCATGACTGTCCTTGGTTATTCGGTTATGAATTCATCGCCATTTTCTGCTGCAATAATGATATCGTCTTCTGTAACTATGTAATTTGACCCAGGTGGTGGTAATAACGTGTCATCATTCCATGTGACCACGAACACGCTTTTTTTAAGCGGGTTTTTGTTACCTGTCCCTAAAAATGGTTTGTTGACAAATACCATGATCGCCGCCGTATTAAACGTTTAGACTATAAAATGTCACGCCCACTTGCGCTGATGTGTTACTTGTAAAAAAGTGCAACGTATCACCGGCGCTTACCATTCTTGCAGCAGGGTTTAATTCACTTGTGGTAGCCGCAAACCCAGCGCCAGCAGGATCGGCAGCCGTAGCATTTAGCGCAACCCATACAGAAGCACCTGGCTCATAACTAAATATGGCGATATACTTATTCACGTTATTGGCTACATTACCAAGCATACCAGAGGTTGGCACGACTAACGAAGTATCTGTATTTTGCGCCAAGTCAGCGCTATATTTGTCAAGACAAAATGCCAAGCCAAAGCCATTATAGCCGTTGATGTCGCGACTCATTGAAAACGGAGTTGCCAAGGTAATCTCCTTAAAATTATTAGTTAAACAACACCAAGCCTGCTATCAGCCACAAAATGATAATGGATAAACCCTTCTGGTCGGTCGTTAGAACTAGCTGTGCTTAAAGTGCCAGTTATATTGTTGGCATTATAATAAATTGATTTCAAGCCCGCCGATCCTGCTGACCATGATGTTAATGCAAGATCACCAGAAGCTTGAGCCCCTCCATTATTGAACAAAATTGAAGTCACATTCGATGCAGTTCCAGCCTCTGAAAAAATAGATAATGTAGGGGCTGTTCTTTTCTGAACGGTATATATTATTTGGAATTGTCGCGGGAAAAACACGTTGTTACCACCTGAGTTTACAGCCCCTTGTTGCGCGGTTCTTATATCAACAGCCGTTGCCGAACCTGCTGGGTTGGTCGCACCTACTGCCGCATAACTTTGCTCATAATAATATTGGCACTCTCTTAATACTTCATCTTTTGTTTGTGGCGCAGGTCTTGTCGGGATATCGCCAGGAGTGACCGATATCGAGTTGACAGTAATCACAGTAGCGCTTGTAGGTGCTGCAAAAGTGACTATAATCGCAAATTTATCTGTATCAGCTATTTCACCTGAATCAGTTATTTCCCACCCGCTAAACCCATAATCAACGCCACTGTTAATGTCATTGGCATTTGTTACTGTCTTCAAGTTGGCAATAGCCACACCCTGACTACTTCTTGGTATTTCAGTCCATCCAGCTTGGGTGAGTGTAAACACCCCTGCTGTATTCATGGTTCCAATACCTGTGCCTGCCGTTGGGAGAGTTGCCGCAGTGGTAGCCCTAAATAGATAAACCCTGCAAGTTGCACTAGTTCCAACAGTGCCTTTATAGGCATTGATATTAACCGATAATCGCGTGCCTAATATTTTTTTTGCTTGCACTCTAGTTAAATATTGCAAGAGATAAAATGCATCATCAGCACTACTTGTTGTAAATTGTGCGCCCCCAGTTGTAGCGCTTCTTATCATGGCGACATTTGCCCCCGCGCGGGCTGATAAGGTCTGATCCCAATTAACACCAACAGCACCAGCGGTAGCATCGGCACTTATAGTTTGTGTTGATCCTGTCTGTGCTGGGTTTAATGGGAAATCCCACGCCGTTAACAAGCTTGGTATTGGCTTATATTGCAACTTGGGATTGTAATACCAGAATAAATTATTCTCTTGAATAGCTATTGATTGCTCTTGGAATTGCGCTGATGAATCAGAGTTTTGAACGCCAAGCAATTGCACGCTGGTAATTTGCACCTGCTTCAACGGCTCAAAGACAATTTCAATATTAACATAGCCTGTTGGCGCTGTGTCTGGGTTAATTGTGCCGCCAATAATTTGCGCTGTATCGTTAAACTTTTTCCATTCGCCTGTAGCAGGTGTTGTTGTATCTGAAATTATCGTATGTTGCGTTCCATTAGAAGGAACGTAGTGCATTGACATAGTAACCGCAGGAGTAGCGCCCTGACCTTGAGCCATAAAGTTTCCATTTACAAACGACCCATAAAGTAATCGTGGGCTTTCTTCTAGTTGTTGACGGAGTTTTATGTTTGTAATACCTGTTGATGTAATGTCAATGGCGTAAGGTGGGTTTGATTCAACGCCTGTGTCGGATATTGCTACCTGCTTGACCGTAACTGTTCCAGAACCACTTGTTACCAGTGACCAACCCTGAGCTATAGGTGTAACAGTATTTGCGCCAGATACAGTATAAACCACTGAATCTGTAGTAGGGTCTGGCGAAAAGATAACATCAGAAAACTGCGGATTAGTTATTTCGTTGACTGTGGACTCAAACGAATCAACTGGGCTGATGTCACCTGTAAAGTTAGGCGGCCAGCCGTCGCGGGTAAACTGCAAGATCCCATCAGCACTATATACACGAATGAAATACAGTTGTACGTTACCATCGTCATCATAGGGGTATAGAAACGGAATAATCTGATTGCCGTCATTGTCTTGAAATGACCCGATGCTATCCAGTGTAAGTATTGGCCCTAGGCTTACATAGCTATAGGTGTCAGTACCTGGTGAATAGGTTTGTTTGTAGACGTTCTTTGGAACGGTGAAAGCTTGATCTGAATAGAACTCAACGTAGCCGTTGGCCAATAATGTGCCATCGTCCTTATTGATTATGGTTTCTTGAATAGGGAACATGGCTAAAAACAGCTCACTTGGCAGTGCCATCGATCAGTCCTTCAATAGTCGATTTATTGCTTCATATTATCAGCGTTTTGATGGGTTAATGCAATGTCAACCGATGGTGTGTTTTGTTTTAATGCTTTTTGAATTAATGGTTGCAATATTTCTAAATCATCCATGTTTGGGTTCCTATCGGGATTGTTGTCCAAGTGAAGGATGGTACTTTTTTGAATTGGGGTTTCAGGTTTTAAAAAAGAAAAAAGCTCTTTCCTTTTATCTTTAATAACTGATCTTTCCATATCCCAATTTTGGGTGTGCTTAGATGACCCAAAATTGGGGGTGCTTTCAGAATTATTGGGTGTGCTTGATTTTTTAGCACACCCAATTTTGGGTAAGCTTAATTTATATACAGGGGTGCTTTTTGTCTTGCCTTTAAGCTTCCCCGTTTTGGTGATCAATCCTTTCACGCACAGTGATGACAAGCACTTATAAACTGTTTTTTCATTAAGAGAGGTGCTTTCACAAAGAGAAGCCGCTGAAAGCCAACAGAGATGAGTATATTTGTCTGCTCTAAATGCCAATACATTAAGTACTGATTTTTCGGATGACGAAAGACTGCCAACTTTAAAGCTGGCGTTTACTAAATCCACACACATGCGCTATAATCCTTCTGTGAATTTGTGATTCTAAAGCCGAACGGGTTAGCGCCCATATGTTCGGCTTTTCCTTTTTCTACATGCAAGATTATACTAGAACGTTGATTTTATTGAACGATTTTATTTGATGTGATGACGATTATTAACTGACGGCGCACAACGATAGCCATGCGCCTAGATAAATTATAATTCCATAACTTTAGCAAGTAGCCAGCAAGATCCAAAAGCAATTATTCCACAGACAATGAAAGACAACATAGATTACCCCTTTGTATTTTAAGATTGTAAACGAGTATACTACAGTATAATTAAAAAGCACTAATCATTTTTTTTGCAAATTCAGGTACTGCACCAATAGCGGAGCCAGCAGCTATCATAGCCATTATATTGCGTCTAAAAGCTATTTGCTTTTCAAGTTCTGCTTTGCTAATACCTAGATTTTGTGCTTCTTGCTCCATTTCTTTGGTTACATTCTTTGTTTGCGCTACACGGTCAAGGTACTCATTGACTTGCGGACTAAACTTTCTCGCCTCTGCTTCCTGTGCCATTGTCATTACTTTTGGGTCTTTAATTACTTTGCTTAATTCATCTAGCTTTTTGCCTTTTAAGGCGTGAATACTTACCTCATGATGGGCGACTCTTTGTGAATCAGTAAGCATTTTGTAAACATCTTCGTCAATTTTTGCAGGATTTAATTCGGCAACTTTTGCGACGGGATGCTTTGAATCCTGTAATATATGAGAGGTTAATGCCTCCTGATATTTTGGACGCTTTAACAAATACTCTTTTAATGTTGCGTTCGCTGGCTGCAATAAATCACTAAGAATTGAATCACTTATTCTTGCTTTGCTTGAAGCGGCATTGCGTAAAGATGATTCATCCTTCAAGGCGCCTATAGTTTTTGAATAGTCCTCTTGTATCTTTTTAAATGGCTCAAAGTTTTTCTTTCCAATTGAATATTCAATCTTGCTTTCAACTTCTTGTTGTAATTTTTTTAACGCATTGCTGGTATGGAGCAAGTCCATCTTTTCACCATAGGTTGCATTTTTCGCCGCATGTTTTGCATCATGAGCTGCATCACGCAACTCTCTCATGAAAGAAATATAATCATCCGTTGTCGCGTTATACCCTGGTGTTTTTATTTCATGTATATCACCAGTGCTTGATTCATATTTGATTATTTTTTCACTTGGATTTTTTCTTATTGATTTTATTTTTGCAGACAATCCTTTCAGCCCTTCTGTTTGTTTTAAAAAATCATCAAAGTCTAAAGGGCTGTGAATTGGCGTTTGCCCATGTGTTTTTGAGAAACGTCCATACCTGTCATTGAATGATTTTTCCAAGTCTTCTTTTGCGGCTTTTGTTTCTTGAGCAAGCATTTGTCTGGTTTCTGCTTTTGAATTAATAGGAAATTGATCAATTAACTTTTTTTCAAGCTCAGATTTTTCTAGGCCAAGATCTTCATACTCTTTTTGTAAATACTGTTTAACTTGGATATCACTTTCCGAAGCACTTTTTTTAGTGCCTTGTAGTGATTCATTTAATTTCTTCTCATATTCTTTTATTTTTTCAAGATCTCGATATGGCTGCCTTATTTTTGAGCCAACTTTCTTGATCCCTTGCACTACCGACACACCAGCAGGTATAGCACCGCCAACAAGCGCACCTGTTAACGCCGAACCTAATCGGTCATTTTCATTGCTCGCAGCGCCCATAAAACCACCGCCAGCAATCCCACCAAGAATACGGGTAATCGGATTATTTAATGCTTTAAAAATCTTAAAAGAAATGCCACCTGGCACGGCTAGCCCACCAGAAAATTCACCTATGCCACCCCCAACTTTTCCAGCAACGCTTTCTGGATAGTACCCCCTTAGAGAAGGATGAGGAACATGGTACGGCTGTTTACCAGTAAAATGCTCGTAAATAGACGAAGGAAAATTCAAAATCGAAACGCCAGTATCGCCAATGCCTTGCGCCATCCCGACCGCACCACCTTTTTCATAATCCAGTAGGTTTTTAAAAAAACCCTGTTTTGGGTATGTGCTTCCTGATGACTCATAACCACTTGACGAATAATCATCATCAGCCAATAAGTCAATAGGGCCGTTCGTTGGTTCGTCATCAGCTAATAAATCGATAGGCATTATTCGTCCTCCATTTGTACCAGCGCCATAAATTCATCAACTGTCATGTTGTTCTTTTTCGCCAACCTGTCGATGACTTCATTTTCACTCATTCCACGCGACTGCGCCGTATGGGAGATATCGCTCCATGTATATGATCTGCTTGGTGATGCTGACGCTCTGTTTTTCCCACCTGATGCCAAGAATTCCTCTCGCTTTCTGTTGACATCCCTTACCGCTTTATTGTGTCGTCTTTCTACTTCTTTTGATAATTCTGCGGGCAAATAATCATTGATAGCTCTTAATGCTTTTGGCCATCCTTGCCTTATTGCAGCTTGCTGATGCGCCAAAGCAGGTACTGTTGCTCTTTGTCCTTGTGACAACAATTGGAATCCAGAGTATTCTGGAACAAGCCGGTCAGCAACTGCGGCTTGTATCAGCCTTTCTTGGGCGGCTTTATCTCCTACAATTGCAGCGACGCGATCTTTTAACATATTGGCACTAGCAAACTCTCCCAAATACTCCTTGGGCAATGAAACAACATTTTGCAATTGCTCTCTGGCAATGTCAGAAGATCCAGTTTGTATATTTGCTTTTTCCGCTGCTTGTTTAGTAGATGTGTCAATCTTCATTTCCTGCTCTTGCTGCGGCGACATTAAAAAAGGATCAATGCCCGTAAAAGCCTTTAAAACAGCAGCTTTCATATTATTGCCACCGCCAAATTGCTCACCATCACCTTCACCCATAACAGATTGCAGCAATCGACTCATCATTATATTTTTTTGAGCAGCACCTCGCATTTGATCAATCTTAGCTTGTTGCATTGCTGGCATGTAAGCTGCCTGCAACCCTTGCATCATTGAACCCAAATACTCAGGCTGCCCCGTAGCTTCCTGAGGACTTAATCGAAACGCATTAACATTAGGTTGGAAAGCCATCATTAACCCCCAAATAATTTACCAAGACTGCCGCCTATAGCGCCACCAGCAGGGCCGCCAAGGAAACTACCAGCCGCCATGCCAAGGCCACCAATCAAGTCGCCCCAGCCCTTGCTCTTGGCCTGATTCTGACCTGCCTGCCCCGCATAACCATATTGGGCTTGCATAGCTTGAATATTCGCCAGCAAATCAGCCATTCCAGTATTGGAATCATACCCCATTTTGTTAATGCCTTCCTCACCACCAAGACCAAGGCCATACAGACCCATCTGGCGATTCATATAATCACCATAGTCTTTAGAAGCTATATCACCAGCAAGCTTCATATTCTGCTCTTGGTGCAATGGACTGCCTAACATACCACCCGCAGCAGCCGCATTTGTACCCGCCGTCAACGCCTCTTGCAGCGCACGCTGATAGCCCGGAGATTGCTGGTAGCCCTGTCCTAGCTGCCCTTGCACATCGCCGCTCATAAGCCCTTTATAGCGGTTCTGGAGGTCTGTTAAAGCACCAGACCCTGCTTGCTGGTAAGGCTCATAGTAGGGCTTAGCCATGCCTGGAATGCCTTGCAGATATTGATTTGCGACATCTGCGGGATTCGGTTGCCCTTTGCCGAACAAACTAGACGCGCCGCCAGCGGCAGCACCAAGACCGCCTCCCATACCCAATAAACTTTGCAGCCAGTTTAAGCCACCTGTTTGTTGATCCATGTCAAAAACTCCTTAAAGTTCTAGGTAATCAGCGCCAGCTCTTAATATTGCTGGATTGTCTTTCGCGTACCCAATCATATTATTACATCTGCCGCATAACAGTCCGCGTATTTTCATTGTAGAATGGCAATGATCAACGGACAAACTTCTAGTCTTTTCTACAGCGTGCGTTTGCTTGGCAGTTTCATTATTAAGACAAATAGCACAAACACCATTTTGTTTGCTTAACATTAATTCATATTCATCTATTGTGATACCAAAATTTCTCATTAGCCAATGATGTTTTGTTTTTCGCTGACATCTTTTATATTTCTTTCCTGCGTCTTTTTTACACTGCTTGCACCGATAAAACCCTTCGCTTGTATGGGTTTCATCTACAGTCAGAAACCCATGGATCTTACATTTTATAACAATACCATCTGGCAACTTGTTTGGTGCAGGAGCATCATAAGATTTATATTTCTCCCATCTATATCTATGAACACCACACAACATATAGGCAGCGTATTTTACAGCACTCTCACAACCTGGAGCCTTACATTCTCCGTTAAAATCTTTAAATTTTACTTTTGCTTTTTCGCGAAAATCCGCTTGATATTCTCGCATGCACTTTCGGCATTGATAACGAAGACTCTTGCGATTATGTCTTTTTGAAATTGAAATATCCTCGTCATCAAGCAAGCCATGTACTTTACAAAAACCATCGCGAATCATAACTTCTCCAAATAAGTTAATCTCCAATTTAAGTTACAAAGCCGCTTGTTGGAGACAAGTTTTCACGCTGCAGGCGCTAGGCTTTGTATTTGCATCATACCATTAGGTTAATGTCACCACCTTAAATAATGGAGCCGCATCTGGGAAAGTATTAGAATTTCTAACCGCTATCTCTACAGTATCCTGTGTATAATCTGTTGGATGCTGAACATAAAGCATTGTGCCTGCTTGGCATGTAAATTGCCCCTGCGCATTCGTGTGATTTTGTATGGCTGTTCTATCTGTTGCGCTTTGCGTCGGCATCACTAGCCCTTCAGGGCCGTAGTTATTTTGCAATGAGGTGGTTAGCGCCTGCAAAAACGTCAAAAAGTCATCCGTTGCCATGCCGTTCTCATCGACGAGCCTGCCAATCGGTAAATTTGGTACTCTTATAACTCTTGGTACGTTGGCCATTATTGATACACCTCTGCGATCCCATCAAACGCTGTAAACCTTGTGTAGCCTGAAAACCTGAACTGGAACGTTACATCATTCACGATCCCAAGCCGCTGCCATATAAACCGGCTTTTGCGCTTTCCTGTTTCGTTCATGTTAAGTCGTGAAGACGATCCAAACGATTCGCCACCATCACGCGAAATAGACAGGTCAACCACCGATGAATAGTTCACGTAGGTAAATGAATCGCCCTCGTCAAACTCAGTAGTTATAATGTCGCCACCTTCGGTAATTAATGTCTCCGGCGTTTCCGTTGTTAAATCAGTACCGTCATGACCAGGTGTAATCACAATCGTTGTTTTGTTATTCTGCAATCCATTCTCAATGGTAAAGCCCACAGACTTGCCGATGAAATAACGTTGGGATGGCATTCTAAGCGGTGGTGTGATCCTGATACGCGGTATAATCTTCTCCACTTCATCCTCATAGGAGGCTGTTGTGTACTGCGTACCAAATCGATAAACATTGCCACCATTCAAGCTGACAAAGTAATAGTCATTATTAAAAAACACCACCTGACGCGCTGGATGATAGTCGAGCTCTTCATCGGTTATTGTGAAAAATAACTCGGTATTGAAGTCGTAGGCATAGGACAGGTTATCATCAGGGAATGTTATTTGGTAAATCAAATGACCGTCTTGCTTGAACAAAAACCCCTCGCAATTCGATGGGTTAGTCAATTCTGACAGCTTAAAGTTAATGCCATCCGTAGATATAGACTTAACGCCACTTCCTTGCGTGTACATGATCACAGGCCCGCTTTGTTCATTAGCCGCCAACCACACGACAAAGTTTTCAAGTTCAGCAATACTGGACGGGTTAAGACATCCGTAATCGATGTTAAACGTGCTGTTACGTTGGTAGGGAAACAAAGCTGCTCCAACATCTTGCCATGATTCAGCCACGTTCGAGCCAAACACCAGCAGGTTATTACCGCCCCCTGGCATCGGTAATGCCGCTTGGATAAACCCAGGCTTGCTTTGTATCTCACCAACACTGCTCGCAGCTGGTGACCACGTAAGGCCATTATTTGGGGCAGATAAAACCCATTGCTGGGTTCCATTGATTGCGACAATGAAGCGACCATCTTGGAATGAGCAATAACCACTAGCCGTGAATGGAAACGTTAACAGGAATGCTGATCCTGCTTTTGACGAGTAGAAAACATCGTTCAGGTAATCGTATATATAGGCGTATATACCATCAGTAATCAGGATCTGTTTAGCGTTATTCTCAGCCATAAACACGTCACCCGTTGACGTATCTAACTGGCCAACCGCTGCTGGTGAGTTAGGTATCAAAGGGCCATCAGGATTGAATGGATCGGACGTAAACCGATACACTTGATTGCCAATAACAGCCAGCAAGAAATTCTCAACCGTGCTGACGTAAATGCCACGACCTTCGTTACTACCACCCGCGACAGCCGCAACCGCCCAGCCAGCGTAAGGCATTAGTGCATCGTCACTGACAATCATGTTCCACGTCT
>Ga0210012_1000633_pt1 | contig 39113 bp, 38 predicted proteins | sample CryGeymeta201504_FD_183974 | JGI IMG/M metagenome (GOLD analysis project Ga0210012, IMG submission 183974) | Groundwater microbial communities from Crystal Geyser aquifers in Utah, USA - Crystal Geyser metaG 2015-04 (SPAdes) (version 2) | ecosystem: Environmental > Aquatic > Deep subsurface >... | reverse complement strand
GCTCCTTCAGAATGACATCTAATCGCTGTTTACCATTTGCTATAAGAATGACAATTAGTCGTTATTCGCTTCGTTCAGAATGACAGGCCAGGGTGCTGCTCTTACTCCAGCGTTCCTTTGGTGCTGGGGATTACGTCTGCAATCCTTGGGTTAATTTCTACGGCTTCCAACAGGGCTTTTGCCAGGCCTTTGAAAATCGCTTCCACTATGTGGTGGGCGTTTCTTCCGGCCATCGTCTTTACGTGCAGGGTTATTCCCGCGTTGGTGGTGAAGGCCTGTAAAAACTCGACTGTTAACGCAGTATCATACGTCCCGATTATTTCGACGGGCAGGTCGACATCGTATACGAGATACGGCCTGCCGCTGATATCTATTGCGACAAGCGCAAGCGTCTCATCCATCGGCATGAGGCTGCTGCCGTAGCGGCGAATTCCCTTGCGTTCGCCAAGCGCTTCCTTTAAAGCCTGGCCGAGACATATCCCAACATCCTCGACCGTATGGTGGCCGTCTACTTCAAGATCGCCCTCGGCCACTATGGTAAGGTCGATAAGCCCGTGCCTGCCGACCATTGAGAGCATGTGATCGAAAAACGGTATTCCGGTTACGACATCTACATTCCCCCGGCCGTCCAAATTAAGTTCAACCCGGATTCTCGTTTCCTTGGTTTCCCTTGCAATCTCGGCTCTTCTATCCATTAAACCCTCCAGATCAGGTAATAATTACTGTCCTAAACCCACACTCTCGACCACAGCCCATTCACCAATTCACCGCTATTCACCCATTCACCGCTATTCACCCATTCACCGCTCAATTACTTCGCTAAGCGCTTTCATGAACTCCTTGTTCTCCTCGGGCGTGCCGACCGTTACACGGAGGCAGTTTTCGAGGAGCAGTTGGTTGCTGGTGTTTCGGATTAGGATACCGCGATCGAGCACTCCTTGCCAGACCTCAGCGGCCGGTTTTTTCGTCCTGAAGAGGATGAAGTTCGCATGGCTTGGGAATACCTCAATGCCCTCTAGCTTCTTCATCTGCGCGAACAAGCGATCGCGATCGGCCAAAATAACCTTTATTTTCTCCTCGAATATCGTCCTGTGCAAGAACGCTATCCGGGCTATTACCTGCGATAATTTGTTGAAGTTAAAGAACAGCTTTACCTTTAACAAATTCTCGATTACCTCATCGCTTGCAAGCAGATACCCGGCCCGTAATCCCGCTAGCGAGAACGCTTTTGAGAACGTCCTTAAAATCGCGAGGTTTTTGTACTTCGCCAGAAGCGGGAGCGCCGTTTGCCCGCTGAACTCGGCATATGCCTCATCGACAACGACCAGCGCGTTTGTGATTTTAAGCAGCGCCTCTATCGCCTCAAGTGAGACCAGATCCGCTGTCGGATTATTAGGGCAGCATATGAATATGAGCGCCGCGTCCATCATGTAGGCGTGAGGCAGCACTTTCTCGGCGGTGAAGTCGCCCGGCGAGCGCAGTATCGTTATCATCTCGGTACCGGTCATGCGCCCGGTTATCCCGTAGACCTCGAACATCGGCTCGAAGGTGACCGCCTTCCGGCCGACGCCGCCGTAGGCCAGATAAAGGTTCTGAATAACCTCGTCGCCGCCGTTTCCAACAAAGACCTTCTCGGGCCCAAGGCCGTAGTGTTCCCCGATGAGCGTGCGCAGTTCGAGCGAAAGCGGGTCGGGGTAGCGATTATATGCTATGGCGTCGAACTGGCCCTTTATCTCGTCGATTATCGATTGCGGCAGGTTGTACGGGCTCTCGTTTGCCGATAATATGATGCGTGCACTGACCTCCGGGATATGGTAGGGCTTAAGGGAGGCAACCTCGGGGCGTGGGCCGATCATACTATCCCCCCTCCGGTATGTCCATCCGGTATTCGACGGATTTCGCATGTCCGGTAAAGCCTTCGCTGTCGGCTATCGTGATTGCGGCGTCGGCTACATTGCCGAGCGCCTGCTTTGAGAAGTTAAGCACGCTTGATTTTTTCAGGAACGTGTCAACGCTAAGCGGCGAGTAGAAGCGCGCGGTCCCGCCGGTCGGCAGGATGTGGTTCGGCCCGGCAACATAGTCGCCGACCGCTTCCGGCGTGTATGCGCCTAAAAATATTGCGCCCGCGTGTTTTATAGAACTTAACGCCTCAAGGGGATTTTCAATCATAAGCTCAAGATGCTCCGGCGCAATGCTGTTTGCAAGCCTCAAGCCTTCATTAATCGAGGGCACGATAAATATCCGCCCGTTGTCGTTGAGGGATTTCTCGGCGATATCCCTGCGATCCAGCCTGCTCAACTGCAGTTTAACCGCTGCTAGAGCCTTTTCGGCGAGGTTTTCTGAATTGGTTATAAGGATGGCGGTTGCATCCGGGTCATGCTCGGCCTGCGCCAGCAGGTCGGCCGCTATAAAGGTGGGATTCGCGGTTTTATCGGCCACAACGACAACCTCGCTCGGCCCGGCAAGCATGTCGATATCCACATAGCCCACGACCATCTTCTTTGCAAGCGTCACGTAGATATTACCGGGACCCGAAATAACATCGACCTTCTTGACAGACTCCGTACCAAAAGCGAGAGCCGCTATCGCCTGGGCCCCGCCTATTTTATAGACCTCGGTTACGCCAACCTCGGCTGCCGCTACCAGCACCTCCGCACGGATTGCACCGGGAACGACCATCATTATCTCCTCCACACCGGCAACACGCGCCGGGATGGCGTTCATCAAAACGGATGAGGGGTACGGCGCCCTGCCGCCGGGAACATAAATGCCGGCCCTATCGACAGGCCTGATGAGCTGCCCGAGAAACGCCCCGTCTTCCACCATAAACCAGGAATTCTCCTTCTGACGGACGTGAAACGCGGTGATTCTCTCCTTCGCCTGCTTGAGAGCGCCCAAAAATTCGCTTTCAACCAGGGAGTATGCCGCGTCGAACTCTTCGGGCGTAACCTTGATTGTCTCGGGGGTAAGCTCGATTTTATCGAATGTCTTTGTATATTCAAAAAGCGCCGCATCACCATCACGGCGCACGCGGTCGACGATATCACGAACTGTGGCTTCAATATCAGGACGGTCGAACAGCGGCTTTGCAATCAGCCTGCGCACTTCTTCTTCGGTAAAACCGGCATTTAGTTTTTCGAGCTTCAACACGTAAGATCACCACTCCAAAAAGTGTCGGCCCGCTAGCCAGCGATTTTGTATGCTGGCTGTCGGCCTCTATCTAATATCGGCAATTACCGAAACTACGGTACATACGTGTAAGGTACATATTGCATTATCGGCGTTACTGCCAATCACCTGTGACAACATTTAAGTATTATACACTGAAAGCATGCTTTAGTAAAGTAAAGCGTTAAAGTGATTTCTACTAAAATAGCTTTGAATTCTTCTATGTGAGATGCGGTGAAATTTACATGCCGTCTTGCACATATCTAAACCCAAGCTTCATCGAAAGCTCGGCTTTCTCTAATTCCTTACCAAGGTATGCAGCATGGGAAAGCTCGCTTACCCAGCCGTTCTCGATGATCGTGAAATAGATGCTTCTTGCATCTTTGCCCTCTATCGTGTGCAAGAGCTTATTATCATATGAGTAATGTTCAATCACGAGAAGATTATCTTTTGTCTCCGGAATAATGACAAAGTAACCCACTTTATCCAGTTTTGGCTCTTTTGGCTCCGGGGCTTGAGTTCTTGGAGCCGTCTCTGTAAGAATGGGCTCGTCACTGCTGCATGTTCCCGGTTCACAGCTACAAGAAGGCACTTTGCTTTTAGAAAGTTCAGCGATTTTTTTCTTTATAGCCCCGATATCCTCAGAGCCGATCATATCTATGATGTTAATTCGCCGTCTAAACGTGGCAATCTCGTTTAGCGTTACGTTCTTTAATATGGCTCGCCTGCCAGGCGATCCAACTACCCCCGATGTTTTCGGTTTCGGTTTTACCGACGATGCTTAAGCCCTCCGGCTTCTCGTCTGCTAAAGCCTCAGCCAACTCAATGCTTGCAAGGGTTGAGACATCACACTTGCCACCCGCGCAGTTGCAGGCAAAGCCTAAAAACCCAGCACCAACTGGGCACTCTATGGTGTTCAGCACTCACCATCTTGAGCTACTTCTGCCTCTTTGGGCTCGATTACTTCTTCTTGTGGGGTAACGGCTGGCCCTTTCTCAGCCATGAGCCTCATTTTATATGCACCGACCGTCATGGCCAACATGACGACTTCGTTAATCTCTGTTTCTGTTGCCCCGTGCTGTCTTGCAACTGCAAGGCAGTAATCGGTTCAGGGCTGGCACCCATTTGCTAACGATGCCGCAAGGGCAACGAGATGCTTGGTTTTTACATCCATCGCTCCCGCCTGATATGCTAGGGCAAAGAATTGGTCGTAAACTTCCATTGGATTTGAAGTTCTATGCTCAACCACTTTATAAACCTCCCTGCTATCCCCAAAATAAGGGCACCTACCGCCTCGACAAGCGTGAGGGTGCTTTTCAATATATGTGCAAGATATTTTCCGCTTTTGAATCGGAAGAGCAATGCTAAACTTCTCTTTTAATATGTCCGTGGCAACAAATAAGGATGCCCGCACATAAGCTTTACAGCAGCTTGGGCCTGTAAGGTCTCTGATTGCCTCTGAGATCCGAGTTGCCGCGTCCATTGTAATCCTCTGTTCGATATCCTTGCCGCATTTTGAGCCAAGAAGTATCGAGAAAACTGCCCCTATTGCCGGCGTAATGCCACAAACCCCGGTCAGACCACAGTATCCCCCGATAGCCTGTCTTTCGGTTCTCTTAAATACTTCTTTTATGTCTTCATTTGTAATCTTCTTTGAGCCTTCGTTTTTTATCGCGGCCAGAAATGCACCGGCTGCAACATAGGCATGCTGGCAGCCAAGCATCGGAAGCCCCGGGTGAGACATCATAAGTTCGGCTATCTCAACCGGATCTTTTGAGGTGGTTGTAAAAGCAATGTCCTCTATTGCTTCAATTGATTCCTTGTTGTGACAGGCGTCGCAGATATAGTGGCCATTTGGGCATTTTACATGCCCCGTTTCTGATACGCCGCAATAGACGCATGTTAGCTCTTCGGCTTGCCCAAGATATTCAAGGGATGAGCCGCAAATCATGCAATCTTCAGTATTTTGATGTAGCTTCGAAGTAATTGCCGAATCTTGCTCTGATGATTGATGTTTACCAACATCAACGAGCTCTTCTCAGCAACCATGAGCTTCAATCTCTTTTATCTCGTCCATAAAACCTCAACTCAAAATATAGCAATACATTATACTTGTATCGACAGCTCAAGCACGAGCTTCGAGAATTCTCTTACATACCGTCTTGGACATACTTAAACCCAAGTCTCATCGAGAGCTCGGCTTTCTCTAGCTCTTTTCCAAGATAAGCGGCATGCGAGAGTTCACTGATCCAGCCATTTTCAATAACTGTAAAGTAGATGCTTCGAGCATCTTCGCCCTCTACGGCATGAAGAAGCTTGTTATCATTTGAATAATGTTCAACGATGAGCAAATTTTGTGTGGGCTCAGGGATAATGACAAAGTAACCGGCTTTATCAAGCTTTAGGACTTTCGGCTCCCCTGCCTTGATTCTTGGAACTTCTTCAATATGGGCAGGCCGGATGCTGTAAGATTTTGGCAGACTCTTCTCAAGCTCTTCAATATTCCGCGATATAGCCACAATGCTCTCTGAGCCAATCATATCGATAATTCTGACCTGATTTGTAAATGTGGTTACCTCTTCAAGCGTCACATTTTTCAAAACCGGTCTCCTACCAGGTGAGCCGACAACACGCATATTCTCATCAACTCCGTTCTCGAATAAGGCAAGAATTGTTTTGCCGCTAAAGTGCCCTTCAGGATCGGACCCAGCAAGGATAAGAAATCGAATAGCAGGGTTTGTGATAGTATTTTTTATGAGCTTATCGATGCCGATGTTCTCCGTCTCGGTTTTGCCGACTATGCTCAAACCCGCCGGTTGTGCTTGTACCAGTTCTCCTGCAAGGGTCTCACTACCAAGAGTCGAAACTGCAACATGACAGTTTTGGCTTCTGCACAGAACAGAGTATTCACCCGGAAGGGGCGGCCACTTAAGGTTTGTCTCAAGAAACTCAACTGCTTGCGTTTCTGTCTGCGTCTCTTCTAAAAGATCATGAAGTGCATTTGATGCTACGGCCCCGTAGCAGTGTTTACAACCCGCTCACTTATATTTTTGCTCTTCAAGCTCACCTACCCACCCATCAACCCGCTCAGCTATCTTGGCTATTCCTTTTTCCTTAAGCTGCGGAAGAGCCTCTTCGAGAGCATTGAGCGCATCTTTCATGCAACCGCACTTTCGGCACTTTTCAAGACCCATGCCTTCTTCAAGCTCGTTTTTAAGCTTATCTATCAACTCTTGGTTCATCGTTCGCAACCTCACCACACAAGCCGCCTGGACAATTGCAGGTAGCCGTTTTTGCTTTTCTCTCCATCCAGAAATAACCTATGGTAATCGAGAGCATTGTCAGTATGAGAACAAGCGGCTTTGCAAAACCTAAAAACCCCGCTCCAAATAAGTTTAGGTATACAACAAGCATCGGAGAGCCACAGCACCCGATCAAAAAACAGCCACCGAAGTAGAGCAAGCCAGTAAGTGTGGCTCCACCAACTAACCCCGCCGCGCCGCTTTTTTGTCCTTCTTTGAGTCTCAAGAACGCATAGACCATAAATGCCAATGATAACCCGTAGGAGATACCCAACAAATAATCCTGAGTCTGAAAGTATCGGGTTAGGTTGGTTAAGAACGATGAATCGGCAGCAGTTTGTATCCACTTGCTTGAAGCCCACATGCTCTGCCACGTAAGATAGACACCATGAATAAAAAACGTAGCAATAAAAGCGATTGCCAGATAAAACCTCTTACTGTGCATCTTGGCGGACCTCCTGTCCAGAAAAGATATATTTGCCGCTGCCCGCACTCGTGATTTGCCCGTAGATGACCACGTTTGAGCCGACCTTTGGTGATTTTCCATTGTAGACTATCGGCATCCTAACGCATGCATCTGAGTACCCCAGGGTGAACGCTATATCTGGCTTATCGATTCTTGTAACGGTACCGGAAACAGCAATCTGACCCTTAAAACTCTCTGGTGATTGCGCAACTTGATCCACCGAAATGACTTGCATTGGAGCCGCATTTGGATTTGATGTAGCGGTTTTGCTGCTCGAGTGGAAGAAATAGCTGCCAATGGCAATGAGGGCCAATATCCCTATCGTGCTAACAATTATCTTAGTTTTCACTTATCAATCACAACCTAAAGCATTTTCTTAAATGATAACAAACACAGAGTGCTTATAAAGAGTTTGTAAGATATTGGCATAATCAACAGCAAGGAGCTGGAGGATCTGATCTCATAACCGCCCTTATAAGACTTCTTGCATTTGTAATCGGTGTTTTAAGGCTAACGTAACAAGAAGGCGCCAAGATATCTACCCCGTCTATGAGGCTTTGCATACCAGCTCTAAAAACAGCATTTGGCTCACCGTTCGTCAGCAATTCTGCGCCTATATTTCCCATAATAGCTTTGCACCCGACTAGGCTCTTAACCGTTTTTACATTAGCCACTGAATCAATACCTATTGCCGCTGCAGAAATATTAGAAATGGCATCCCCAAACTTAGAAACATCACCGCAGAACTGAACGATTGATTGGACATCAAGAGTATCTCGGAAATAATCCGTCATCTCATTTATGTACGGCAGCACAAACGCTTCAAAAGCGCTGCGGTCTATGGCCTCAAGTGCGGTAGCTGCCTCAGCAATACATATTACATCGGCTCCGGCCGCGAGCATGGCACCGCCAAATTCTATAAGGTTTTTGGTCGTAAGCTTTAGAAGTTCATGCGCTGCATCTTTGTCGTCTTGAATCGCTTCGGTAAAGATACTTGGATTAATCAGTGAGGTGGCAAGGCTTACCGGCCCTACAAGATTGGCAATGATCGCAACATCCGAGACTTTCTAACTTACTATCGTTACCGCCTCCACGCAAACTTTTGCCCGGCCACTACCTGGATCAATAGGAAGAAGGCGATCTATATCTGCTATGCTCTCAAGGGCATAAGCTGTAGTCTTTGGTCTTTTTTCTTTTGTGCCAAGCTCAACGGTTGAGCCTATCGCTTTAGCTTCAACCGTTGTGCAAAAAGGGATACCGATGTTTTCTGCGCTAGTTAGCCTGTTGGCTGCGATTGCCAGTTTTGCCATCATCAAAGCATCACCGTGGGCTTCCGGCAAATAGCAATCCGTCTTCTCCATAACCTCGATGACTGCCATGCTTGTCGCTCCGTCGGGGGCGATAAAGGTTCGCTTCTCCGTCGGTTCTCTTCTTAAAATACTAATAAGACGCTCTTTTTGATTCAAAACCATTTGCTCCGCCATATAAACCTCCACGCCTTAACCTGTACGCTCTTGCTATCACTCAATCTTTTTTTCTTGCCCTTCTAGCGCAGTTCTTTCAAATCGATTTGCGATTAGTCCGCAGTGCTCAACAGTCTCCCAGACCGCAACATCACTAAGTCAATAGTAGGTATATGCGCCATGCCGCTCAGCGCGAGCCAAACCGGTTTTTCTCAATACACTAAGATGGTGCGAGACTAGCGGTTGTGACATCTCCGTCGCTTTGACAATTGCCGATACAGATTGGCAATTCATCGTCAACGCCTTGATTATTCGAAGCCGGTTAGTATCGGAAAGCGTCTTGAATATTTTAGCGATCATTTCAACGCGAGCATCCGAATGAACGTCCATAAGCAACCACTTCCTTTTGATATAAACTAGCGTTTATATCAATGCCAGTTTATATCCAAATGGGAAACGAGTCAATCATCCATTCTAAAAATAAACAGACCAGCTCTCATCAGACACCGCTCAAATCAACTACCAGCTGTAACAATATGCGTATCAATAAAAAGTGTGCGATTGCGATGCGAAAGTTCGAATCCTTTGAGGGTTCAATTTTTCCCTAACTAGAAAATGGCTCGTCAAAGCCATTGTTTGAATAGGGACTATTTGCTGCCGTAAGTGGACGCTATTCAAACTTTGAGTTATTGGAGAAGCTGGCGGAATTTATATCTTACCAGCAGCATCAATCTTAAAAACCAACTAGTATATAAAACTATTGACTAAAAGTGACGATATGAGAAAATGTGAGTATCAATTGATTAATTGATTAGTTTATTTAAAGGGGGTCGATTCAAATTAAAAAGGAGAAACAACATATGACTAAAACTATTGATGCACATAGTGCACGTATCCATTTTGGTCAAGTATTAGACGAAGTACAAGCTGATGAATCCAGATTTTATGTAAAAAGACGTGGTAAAGTTGCCGCTGTCATTATGAGCGCTGCAGATTATGCGGATTTACTTGATATCAATGCTGAAGTTGCTGATTCTGAGCTTCAAGCTGCTCTTAAGGAGAGCAAGAAACAGCATGAGCTTGGTGAAGTCGGAACCGAAGAAGATATCTTCAAACTATTAAGAGCAGAATAATGGCCAAAGAATACAGATTAGTTCCGTCTAAGCTATTCTTAAAAGACCTTGAAAAACTACCGGCCGATATAAAGCCGAGAGTTGAAAAAACGCTTTTGGAACTGAAAAAAGATCCTCATTCCACTCCGAATATCAAAAAGCTTCGCAATGTTGACATCGGTGAGTGGCGTTTAAGGATCGGCGACTGGCGACTCCGCTATGATGTCGTCGGTAACGATATCCTTCTTCACATAATTCGCCAACGAAAAGATGTATATAAGAATAAATAACGCATTGCAAGAAGTTCTTTAATGGGTAGGTGAGCTGGGTCTTTAAATCATTTTTTTCTAATGCGCACTTTGCCTGGCTCTATGATAATTAGAGAGCCCTTAAAGCTGCTTTCCGCTATCTCGGACAATCTAGTCTCTAGTTCACGGTTGATTTCATGTGTACTAACTTCATTTGGAAAATGAGCAATGACAATAATACCGCCTCATTACTTTGGGTAAAAGCAAAAACTGTATCGTCTTTTGCTCCGCGGAGCCCAACATCCCTAACGTCCTTTGCATCATAACCCAACTCGTCAAGATGCTTGGCCGTCGATCGCGGCATATCTTCATCGATTACGAATTTTGGCATTCTAACCTACGGCTCTGATCTCTTCATCCGATAATGTTTTAGCTGCATAGGCAAGAACGGCTAGAATGTCTTCGCGCTCAATATCATACTCGGCCATAACTTCCTCATACTGCATACCGCTAGCTAATTTGCCGAGCACAAGATCAACCGGAATTCTAGTTCCGGTAATGACCGGCTTGCCAAACCTTACATCCTTATCAACGCTTATCCTTGGTCCAATTTCCATATTTCACCTCAGATATCTTGAAAATATATCATTACTATATATCTAGCATTTTATCACATAGCGAGGCAAATTTTCGGTGGAAGTTGACCATATCTTCATGGTAAAAGTGCCAATATTTAAGAAAACTAGATAGAAAGGGTTAGGATCCTTCCGGGGTTCAAGTTTTTGGCATCCCCAAAATGGCTTGTCAAAGCCATAATCAAGAGGGTTATAATTTGCTGGGGAGGAGGGATTCGAACCGGATATCTCAAATGATAGGAGGGTGGATACCAGATCCGCCCTCTCTTGCACTTATTATGATTATTTTCCTGAAGACCTCTTTAAGCCGCCGGCTTCACCGCAAATGTTATGCTTCCATCAACTGCATCGACCATAACGCTATCGCCCTCTTTGATATCGCCCTCGAGGATCTTCAGTGCGAGGCTGTCCTGCAGTTTGCGCTGGATAACGCGCTTGAGCGGTCTTGCTCCAAAGACAGGGTCGAACCCTTCCTCAGCTAAGAGTTCTTTGGCGCTATCGGTCAATTCGAGCGTTATGTGGTGCTCCGCGACGCGCTTTGTCAGGTGGGCGATCTGGATGTCGACGATGTGCTTGAGGTCTTCAAGGCTTAAGCGATTGAAGATGACGATATCGTCCACACGGTTTAGGAACTCGGGCCTGAAATGAAGCTTCATCGCTTCGTCGACTTTTTCTTTAAGCTCCTCGGGATCGACCACCTCCTGGATGTACTGCGAGCCCAGGTTCGATGTCATGATAATAATGGTGTTTTTAAAATCCACCGTCCTGCCCTTGCCGTCGGTGAGGCGGCCGTCGTCGAGGATTTGCAGGAGCACGTTAAAAACATCGCTGTGGGCTTTTTCTATCTCGTCGAGGAGCAGGACCGCGTAGGGGCGGCGGCGAACCGCTTCGGTGAGCTGGCCGCCCTCATCATAGCCGACATAGCCGGGAGGCGCGCCGATCAAACGTGATACGGTGTGCTTTTCCATATACTCGCTCATGTCGATGCGAATCATGGCGCGCTCGTCGTCGAAAAGAAACTCGGCTAGCGCCCTTGCAAGCTCGGTTTTGCCGACGCCGGTCGGGCCGAGGAAGATAAACGAGCCCAGCGGGCGGTCGGGGTCTTGCAAACCGGCTCGCGCCCTGCGAATTGCGTTTGAGACAGCGGAAACCGCCTCATCCTGGCCGATCACCCTTACATGCAGCCGTTTCTCCATGTTGATGAGTTTCTCTATCTCGCCCTCCATAAGGTTGGAGATGGGCACGCCGGTCCATTTGGAGACGACTTCGGCGATATCTTCCTCGTCGACCTCTTCTTTTAACATCTTCTTGACTTTTTGCAGCTCCAGAAGGCGGCTGTTTTTCTCGTCGAGTTCTTTTTCAAATGTGAGGATATCCCCGTAACGCAGCCGCGCCGCAAGCGACAAATCCCCCGCACGTTCGGCGTTGGTTGCATCGACCTTGGCCCGCTCGATGCGCTCTTTCAGGTCTCGGATCTCCTGGATAACGCCCTTCTCGTTCTGCCAGTGGGCCTTCATGTGAAAGCTTTTTTCCTTAAGCTCGGCCAAGTCTTTTTCTATATTCGCAAGCCGCTCAAGGGCGGCCTTGCTCGTGTCGTTTTTAAAGGCCTGGCGCTCGATTTCAAGCTGCTTGATTTTGCGCTCGACCTCGTCGATTTCGGTCGGCATGCTGTCGATTTCGATGCGCAGGCCTGATGCCGCCTCGTCCATCAGGTCGATTGCCTTGTCCGGCAGGAACCTGTCGGTGATGTAGCGATTGGACATAACGGCCGCCGCAACCAGCGCAGAATCGGTTATGCGCACACCGTGGTGTACTTCATAGCGCTCCTTAAGACCCCTCAAGATCGCAATGGTATCCTCAACAGAGGGCTCGCCGACAAGAATCGGCTGGAAGCGCCGCTCCAGGGCCGCGTCTTTTTCAATATACTTTCGATACTCGTCGATGGTTGTTGCGCCGATCGCCCTTAACTCACCGCGCGACAGCGCCGGCTTGAGTAGGTTGGCCGCATCGACCGCGCCTTCGGCGGCACCGGCCCCGACCAGCGTGTGAAGCTCGTCGATAAAAAGGACGATCTCGCCCTCAGAGTTAGTAACTTCTTTTAGAACCGCTTTCAAGCGATCCTCGAATTCGCCGCGGTACTTGGCGCCGGCGATTAGGGCGCCCAAATCCAGGGCCACCACCCGTTTTTCTTTCAATCCCTCGGGGACGTCGCCGGAGATTATCCGCTGTGCGAGCCCCTCGGCGATGGCGGTTTTGCCGACGCCGGGGTCGCCGATTAGCACAGGGTTGTTCTTGGTACGGCGCGAGAGCACCTGGATAACCCGGCGGATCTCGTCATCGCGACCGATGACCGGGTCGAGCTTGCCGATTCTGGCAAGGCGCGTTAAATCGCGGCTGTATTTCTCGAGCGCCTGGTATTTTTCTTCGGGGTTTTGGTCGGTTACCCGCTGGCTTCCTCGTACATCGACGAGGATTTTTAAAACCGTGTCCTTCGTTACGCCGAGCGCGCGCATGATTGCGGCGGCGGCGCCATCGACCGAGACCAGCGCGAGAAGCAGGTGCTCGGTGCTTACATACTCGTCTTTAAGCTGCTCGGCTTCCGCAAATGCGCCGTCTATCACTCTCTTTAGGTCGGCCGCAACGTACGGCATAGCGGTCGCACCCGAGACTTTCGGCCGTCTACTCAGCTCGGCGTTGATCCGGTTCGTAACCGTGCCCGGGTCGACGCCGAGCTTCTGTAAGATGGGGACGACGATCCCGTCCTGCTGGCCGATGAGCGCGAGAAGCAGGTGCTCCGGCTCGACCTGCTGGTGCCCCATCCCTTCGGCAAGACGCTGGGCCTCCCCCAACGCTTCCTGTGACTTTATCGTAAACTTATCCAACCTCATAGTTTCACCTCTACTCCCTGAACAGCTCCGACTTTCTCAGCACGACATGGCCGCGCCGCATGGGCACGAGTGCGTTTTGCTGGACCTTTTCAAGCTCCTTGCCCAGGTTTTCCTGAAGGTCCCCGACCCGTTTCTGGAGTTCGCCGATGAGGCATTGCGCCTGCTCGATCTGGTCTTGCAGCTCGAATATCTTGATAACCCCGGCGAGGTTTACCCCGAGTTCCTGGGTAAGCGTCTGTATCAGCTTCAAACGGTCGATGTCACACTGGGAGTACAAACGGGTGCTCCCCTGCGTGCGCTTGGGTTTGATGAGCTTTTTCCTCTCATAAATCCTCAGCGTCTGCGGGTGCATGCCCGCAAGCTTTGCCGCAATGCTTATCATGTAGACCGGCTCATCATACATCTTGTTTCACTCCAGATTCTAGGCTTCTTAAAGCCCTAGTAAACTTAGAACTAAAACTGTTTTCTAAAGGCCTGCCTTGGATCGTCTTTTCTGCTGCTCGCAAACCTTATCAACAACTCTTTTTCGTCGGCGGTGAGTTCTTTCGGCACTTCGATCTTAACGGTGGCGAGCATATCGCCCCTTCCGCTGGCCTTTAGCTTGGGCGATCCCTTACCGCGTAGTCGAAACACCTGCCCGTCTTGCGTACCGATGGGGATTTTTAGGGAAACGGTACCGTCGACCGTCGGGATTTCGATACTTGCCCCGAGCACCGCCTCCACGAACGTTACCGGCACATCGAGCAGGATATCGCCGCCGTTTCGCTTAAAGAACGGATGGGGCGCAACTTTCGTTATGATATAGAGATCGCCGGGAGGGCCGCCGTTTTGGCCGGCCTGGCCCTTCCCCTTAAACTTGATCTTACTTCCATCGGCTGCGCCGGCGGGGATTTTGACCGTCTCGGTGCTCGGACCGCCCTTTTCCTCCCGGTTGATCAATAACTGCACGGTTTTTCCCTTGAGGGCTTCGTCAAATGAAAGATGCGCGTTATAGGTGATATCCCCGCCTTTGGCACGCATATTCGCCCGCTGGGCGCCGGCACCTCCACCGAAAATATCGAAGATATCCCCGATGTTTCCGGCTTGAAACCCGCCGCCGAATCCTGAGAAGTCGTTAAATCCCCCCGCACCGCCAAAGTTGCCGGTGTCATAGCTATAATTGTGGCCGCCGGGGCCGCGGGCATTGAAGAAACTGCCCATCTCATCGTATTCTTTGCGCTTCTTGGGGTCCTTTAAGACCTCATACGCCTCACTTACTTCTTTAAACTTTTCCTCGGTCTCGGCCTTGCTCCCTTTGTTCGTGTCGGGATGGTATTTGCGGGCAAGTTTACGGTAGGCATCCTTTATCTCCTTTTTGGTAGCATTCCTGCCAACCCCAAGAACCGCATAATAATCCTTATATGTTCTGCTTGCGCTCATTTATATCACCGCTATATCACCAAAAACTGCTTTATCCCCGGTCCCCGGACCCCGGACCCTGCACTTACTTCGCAACTTTAACCGTCGCCGGGCGCAGGAGCCTGCCCTTAAGGTCGTACCCTTTCTGCAGCACCTCGACTACGGTGTTTTCTGCGTGCTCATCACTTGCCACCTGCATAACGGCCTCGTGCTTCATGGGATCGAACTCTTCGCCCGCGGGGTCGATTACCTCCACGCATTCCTTGGCAAGCAGGCCTTTAAGCTGCGTGTAGATAAGCTCGACGCCCTCTTTAAGCCGTCCGCCTTCAGCGTCGGCCCCGGCCGCATCGAGAGCGCGCTCCAGGTTATCGATGACCGGTAGAAGCTCCAGTATTACAGTTTGCACAGCATACTGGATGATTTGCTCTTGCTCCTTTATCATCCGCTTGCGAAAGTTCTCCATCTCGGCTTGCAGCCGCTTCAAGGTATCCAGGTATTCAGCGGCTTCAGCTTCTTTTTGCTCAAGGCGCTCTTTGAATTCCATATGGTCGAGACCGACTCCATCGCCTGTGGCTTTTTCCTTCGTCAACACCATCACCTCAAAATAATCGAGAAGAAGGGGTGCTGTGCCCCTCTTTCCGTATGTTTATGGTTAGCGGGAACTATTTCCCTTCGTCTTCCTCGCTTACGACTTCGTAGTCGGCATCGACCACGTTCTCGCCGTCGTGCGAGCCGTCCGCCGCACCGCCGTCGGCCGATGCCTGGCCCGCCTGCTGCTGCGAGTAGACCGCCTGGCCGATTTTATACGACTGCTGCAAAAGCTCCTCGTGCGCGCTCTTGATCCGCTCGATATCGGAGCCCTTCAGGGCGTCTTTTACATCGGCAAGCGCCTTCTCAATCGCTTCTTTGTCGGCCGGGGAGAGCTTGTCGCCGGCGTCTTTTAACGTGCGCTCGGTCGTGTAGGTGAGGTTGTCGGCGTTGTTTCTGATCTCCGCTTCCTCACGCCGCTTGTGGTCTTCCTCGGCATGGCTCTTGGATTCGCGCACCATCCTGTCTATCTCGTCTTTATTAAGCGCGGTCGCGCCGGTTACGGTAATCCTCTGCTCTTTTCCGGTGCCCATATCCTTTGCGGATACGTTTACGATACCGTTTGCATCGATATCAAACGTAACCTCGACCTGCGGTATGCCCCTCGGCGCCGGCGGGATATCCACTAAGTGGAAGCGGCCCAGGGTCTTGTTATAGGTCGCCATCTCGCGCTCGCCCTGCAGGACATGGATCTCAACACTGGTCTGCCCATCGGCAGCAGTGGTAAATACCTCGCTTTTCTTTGTAGGGATGGTCGTATTTCTCTCGATCATCTTTGTAAACACGCTACCCAGAGTCTCGATACCCAGGCTAAGCGGGGTAACATCGAGAAGCAGGATGCCCTTAACCTCGCCCATCAACACGCCGGCCTGAATCGCGGCGCCAACGGCCACGACCTCGTCCGGGTTTACGCCCTTATGCGGGTCTTTGCCGGTTAAATCCTTTACCATCTCCTGAACCGCCGGCATCCTGGTCGAGCCGCCGACGAGGATAACGTGATCGATGTCCGATGCGCTGACCCCCGCGTCCTTCATCGTCTGCTCCACCGGCTTGCGACATTTATCCAAAAGGTCTGCGGTCATCTTCTGGAACTCGCTCCTTGAGAGCGTTATGTCCAGGTGTTTCGGACCTTCGGCGTCCGCCGTGATAAACGGCAGGTTGATATTGGTTGAAAGGGTCCCTGAAAGCTCCATCTTGGCCTTCTCCGCCGCCTCTATCAAGCGCTGCAGCGCCATCTTGTCGTTTCTTAAATCAATGCCGTTTTTGGCCTTGAAATCATCGGCCATCCAATCGACGACCTTCTTATCCCAATCGTCGCCGCCAAGGTGGTTGTCGCCCGCGGTTGCCCGCACCTCAAAAACGCCGTCGCCGATATCGAGAATGGAAACGTCGAACGTTCCACCGCCAAGGTCGAAGATGAGGATCGTCTGGTCGTGCTCCTTATCAAGACCGTAGGCAAGCGCAGCCGCCGTCGGTTCGTTGATGATTCGCAAAACCTCTAAGCCCGCGATTTTGCCGGCGTCTTTTGTCGCCTGACGCTGGGCGTCCTCAAAGTAGGCGGGGACCGTGATTACGGCCTGGGTGATCTTCTCTCCCAGGTACGCCTCGGCATCCCTTTTTAGCTTCTGCAGGACGAACGCCGAAATCTGCTGCGGCGTGTAGTCCTTGCCGTCGATATCGATTTTCCAATTCGTACCCATCTCGCGCTTAACAGATTTAATTGTGCGATCCGGGTTTGTGATCGCCTGACGTTTCGCAACCTCCCCGACAAGTACCTCACCGGTCTTCGAAAACGCGACGACCGACGGGGTTACCCTGCCACCCTCGGCATTGGCGATAACCTTTGGCTCGCCAACTTCCAGAATGGCCATACACGAGTTGGTTGTTCCTAGGTCAATCCCCAAAGCTTTAGCCATTGTTCAACACTCCTTACGCTGTAATTTAGTTCTACTATATAATCTAAGCCTGGTATTGTCAAGTTTGTTAACAAAGTTCTTGTAAAGTATATCGATACTCTTAGTATCAACTTTAACGCGAAGCACTCTTTTTGCAAAAAAACAGTGCGCCATGACGTTTCTCTACAGCTTGCCGCTCCATCCAAAGCCGAGCGGTGATTTGCCGGACTAAGCCACCTCCGTGTAGCTTGGCTGACCGAGCGTATCCATAATTTACTAAAATGCTTTGATTAAACCTCTTTACAAGCTGCGAATAGTTTTGTATAAGTTGTTTTAGTGCAAGATGAAGGCTATTTTGAGAAGGAGTTTTTTATGCCTAGACCAGTAGTTGATGTCGACGAGTGCTCCGGGTGCGGAACTTGTGTTGACAGCTGCCCCAACGGTGTGCTTGAGCTCGTTGATGACATCGCCAAGCCAGTTAACGAGGAAAACTGTGACGGTTGCAAGACCTGCATGGAAGAGTGTGCAATGGAAGCTATTGAGGTAGAAGAAGACTAGGGAGCTACCCGATTGCTTAGCGACGGCGCCGGATATAGTTCTGATTATATCCGGCGCCTTTATTCTTTCCCGGTCTTTTCCGGTTCTTTGCATAAGCCCGCCTAAAACGTACTCTATTGCCTTTAATACTGTTAGCATGCATTATATAATGTAATAAATATGAAATATAAAGGGATGGAGGCTACATGGTGAGAAAAATATCAAGCGGGATTCCGGGATTAGACGAGCTGCTTGATGGAGGCCTTTACAAGCGAAGCTCAACCGTTATCGCCGGTCCTCCAGGAACCGGAAAGACCACGCTCGGGACTCAATTTGTATATAACGGCGCAGTTAAGTTTAACGAACCCGGTATATTTATAACATTCGAGGAATTTCCGGAGATTATCTACCGGGACGCGATGAATTTCGGCTGCGACTTAAAGAAACGCGAGGCGGAAGGCAAGATTAAGGTGATATTCACGTCACCTGCCGTCCTTAAGAGCGAGCTTGAGAAAGAGAGCGGCTTTTTGGACACGCTCGTCGAGCAGATGGGGGCAAAACGGATCGTCATCGACTCGATTACCCTGATGGAGCAACTGACCACCGACGCCCAGGAACTCAGGCAAATATTTAACAGTCTGGTGAACGGGCTTAAACGGCTCGACCTTACAACCATCCTCACCAGCGAGATTCCTTTGCTTTTTGGGCAGGACAGCTCGTTTGAGACCAGTATCGGCTTTGTCGTCGACAACATCTTCTTCTTGAAATACGTCGAGATAGAGAGCGAACTCAAAACCGCGCTTACCATTCTTAAGGTAAGGGGCAGCAAACACGCCAAGGATATACGGCGCTATGAGATTGCAAAAAATGGTGTCAATATAGAGACCAAGTTCACGGGGCACCAGGGGGTTTTAACCGGGTTCCCCTCCCGCGCGATAACCGGAAAGACGCTCCTTGAAGAAGGACTAATACGCAAGAAAAGGTAGTACGGATGAGCTTCGTAGCATTTGTCGAGATAATTAACTTCTTCCTGGCAAGCCTGGCCGCCATAATTTCGCTGGGGATTTTGCGGAAAGTGGCGGGCAACTTGGCATTAAGCTGGAAATATTCATTTGTTGCATTTCAGGTTCTAGCTCTGGCAACCCTGCTCACGGCTATTTACGAACTCGGCACCCGTTTTGTGGCGGGCATCGATATGCAGTTGCTTGGCAACACGGCTCACTTCATCTTCGTAATACTTGCCTTTTTCGGCCTTCTGCGGCAATACCAGCTACTTAAAGGCCTTACCAACCGGGGTGGTTAAGTGGTATCCGTTGACATTGTCGCCATAATCATTACGATCATCGGTCTGGCAGCCGCCCTTACCGCCCGCAAAACCTGGCTACTGGTTGAGGGTGACTTGGCCGAGAGCTGGCGTTGGATACTGCCAAGCGTGCCCATATATGCTACATCATTTATCGTTCTTATCTTGCACAATTTCCTGCAAAGGTACGCTGTTTCGAGGCCGGTTGTCTCGTTAGTCGTTAATCTTAACTTGGCGGATAAACAAACAGGGTTTAAAATGCAAATTTGGGAGCCGATAATACTAGTGCTTAAAAACATTCAAGTTCTTTCAGAATTATTATTTCTGATCTTGGTGCTGATCGGTCTTACGCGGCAATACAGGCTCTTTAAAGAATTATCCAGTAAACAGTAGCGTTGGTGAACTAAATAATGAGTAAAAATTGATGAGTAAAAAATTAGAAAAGATCATAAAGAATTTTAACTGTAAAACAAAGGCCTTGGCCTTGGAGATACTCGACTCGCCGATCAAATGGGATTTACTTAACTTCTACCAGACGAATCCCTTCTCCATTCATACGGCACAAGGCTTGGCGAATATCATCGGCCGAAGCCCGGATCAGGTGTTTATAGAGGCCGAGGAACTGGCGTCCGCGTCTGTCTTAAAGCGAATCTCGCGCAACGGTGATAAGTCTTCAATTTACTCCTACGAGCCGGCTGCGAAAGTCGCCTCGCTTATAAAAATATTGTTTGAACTGCATAACGAGGAGCACGACCTCCTGGATAAACTCGAACAGCTGATAAAAGACAGCCAAAATAGGTGATAGCAAGCCTGGTGGTCTTACCGCCGCTTGCTCTATACCTTCATAATAACAACGCTATCCAGCATCTAAAGGCCCCTATCAGGGGCTTAGTTTATGTCTACCAGGACTTGGCAATTTATCCGATTGCCTGTAAACTAACATAAATATCCAGATTATTTCATCTCGTAGGAGGTTAATGTGGACGAGCACGATTTTGCCGAGCTAATATCCGTGTTTTTAAAAGGTACTGAGCCGGATGAAGCCCCTGAGAGCAAGGCGAACAACGAAACCGGCGCCGCCGAAACGAAGCAGGCATCCAACAAAGCCGAAATTCGAAAGAATATCATTGAGGCCCTCGCAGAAAAAATCAAGGGCTCTCAGAGCGCCGAGGATGCGGACATAGCATCCCAGAGTAACGACCTGGAAGAGCCGGAATCCACAGAAGAGTTCACGGTAAGCGAGCCCGCACAAAGCATTTCCGAAACCCTCGTCACAAAAGAAGAGGTCGATAAGCTTCTCAACAAGGACGAGCCTGAAGAAATCGTCACATTGCAGCAGATATTGCACCGTTTCACCGATCTGGATGGGGTCATAGCCGTCCTTCTTGTAACAAGGGATGGCTTCACGGTCGATTTTGCCTCCAACATCGAACTCGACCTCGATATGATAAGCGCGGTTGTGGCAACCGGGTTCGGTTCACTCGACAAAATCGGCTATGAGCTTAACCAGGGTGCGTTACAGACGGCAATGCTCGAATTCGAAAACGGCCCGGTGATAATCGCACCGATCGTGCCCGACATTGCGCTGGTTGTCGTAGCCTCACAGTGGACCACCCTGGGCCGCATTCGTTGGGAGATTAAAAAGCACCGCGACGAACTCATTGCGAGCCTGTAATAGTAACGACCGGCCTGTAACTCTATCGGAAAATATGGAATGTAAAGAGATTGTAGATTTGCTAACAGAATATATAGATGGCGAACTCAGCGAGAGTGAGCGCCGGGCCGTAGACGAGCACCTAAAGGGCTGCCCTGAATGCCGCGCTCGGCTTACGGCGATAAAGAGCGCCGTATCCATGGTAAAAGGCATCGATACCCTCGAGGTTCCTGCCGGGCTTTCACGCGCTCTTCGTCAGATCGCGCAAGACGGCGCTACAGACAAAGCGCCCGGGCGGGTTCAGACGACCGCAAAACCAGTAGCGCCAAAAACCGCTCGACCTGCGGCACGAAGGCGTGGCTTCACCCTACCTAAACTGCAATACCTGGTGGCCAGCGCCGCTGTTGCCGCCATCGCCCTTATCGTGCTGCTCACGCAAATCGATCTTGGGAGCCTCGAAAAAAGCTCAACGATTAACGGGGCCGGCCAAAAAAGCGCGGGGCCGGCCGAGAGACAACAACTGCCGGCTACAAATCAGGCGCTTGAGCGCGGCGGCCACGATATCGACTCGGTGAGCGGCAAAGCGACGGATTCATTGGGCGCGGGCAAAGCCTATGGGGACGGCAAGGCAAAAAGTGCGCCTAAAAACGGCGAGCTTCTGTCAAGGGGCCTTCCGGACACTACCAATGATGCATGGCCCAAGGTTGTGGTTTCAAATAAGACCTACGGCACCGAATCCGCAAGTAACCTGCTCGATGATATTCGGAAGAAGACCGACGGCCTTTATATCGTAAAAGATGCACAAACCAAGCGCGCTGCAGTTATGAGTACGCTGCTTAAGCGAATCACCGCAAGTGGCGGCAAAGGCGAGCTGCTGCGAAGCCCGATCAATTCTCTCCTCGACGAGACGAAACGAGCCGCCCTGCCCGTTTACCTGGAGCGAGCCAAGTTCGACAAGCAGGAGTGCATGCTCATCATCATACGCTGGGGGTTTGGCGGCGATAAAAATAGCCTCTACAAGGCAAGTCTCTACGTCACCGACCTCTCCGGTTGGAGCATTATTCACTACGAATCGAAGTAGTATCATAGGGGACGTTCTTAATTTGCGCAATTTACTCGAGTAAATTGCGCAAATTAAGAACGTCCCCTATGACCCTATGACGGCTGATGCTGCTCCAGCATATTCACCCTGTGAAACAGCGATTTAAGGTCGCAGGGGATTCTGATTTGCGTTACGTAAACGCCTTCCGGCGCTTCAATTATTACCGATGGCGTCAGCACCAGGATGCCCTTTACGCCGGACTGGGCGAGGAGGTTGATGCTGTGCTGAACCCAGCTCGGGTGGGTTACAACCACGGCGACTTTAATTCCCATGGCGCTTAACTCGGGAGAGACCGCCTCGACAGGCTGGACTTCCCTTCCGTTAATTACCGCTCCTCTATCATTTGGGTCTTCAGAGAAGAAAGCGGCCGATATAAACCCGTACTTTTCAACCAGGAAGAAGCTAAAAATAGAGCTTATTACCTTGGCCGATCCTACGAATGCGACCGGCGCGAATGATGGCAAGGCCAGGAACTCGCCCAGCATTTGCCGTAGCCCATCGATACTATAGCCCACGCCGCGCTTTCCGGGCGTCTCGCTCATAAACGACAGGTCATTTCTTACCGTTACTTCATTTAAACCTAAAGCACTTGCTATTTCTCTGGATGTTATCGCACCTTTCTTGCCCGCTAAAAGCCAATCGGTTAGCAGGCAATGGTAAAGGGCGAGTCGATGGAGCACTGCTGCGGGCGTTGCTTTTGTTTTTTGCAATTTACTCATGAGTAAACCACCGCCAATGTAGTTTAATTTACAATCCTTAGTAAAATATATACCAGGCCTTGATAAAAAGCAAACATTATTACGGTAATTTGACGCTTTATCCCCATGAAATGCCGGTATTTTTTACCATATGACAAGTTTTATTGACAAACTCCAGCGCTTGTTTTACTATTTTGTTAATAAAATATCATACTAATCTTGTTGTTTCTTTACTAGAAGTTAAAAATCTATATATCGGGGGCACACCAGCCACAAGCTTTAAAATTCGAAACCTCCCAGGTTTCGGCTGTCAGGAATAGCTCTGTGGCTGGTTTTTTTTATACGATACTTTTACTTTGACACCGCGTTCACAATCTGTTAATAATAAAAGAGCAATAAATAGTTTAACCTGCTTTTAAGCAATTTAGCAGCGTGCCTGCTAAACATTTGGAAACAGATTGTTAGGCGTGATTTAGTGGAAAAGAAAGCTTCTCAGGCAATAGATTTATTTGACGGCATTATTCGCTGGTCATTAATTATGGCGGTTGCACTCGTCCCTCTTATTATCTCTCCGATTAGTTTCGATTTGTTTGACCTTCCAAAGGCAACGCTTTTGTATGTTCTTGCGTTGGCTGCAGGCGTGGGCTTCGTAGCCCGCTCCTTGCTGTCGGGAGAACTTGTTATAAAACGGACGCCTCTTAATAAACCGCTGCTTGCATTTGCTGCAATGGCAACGATTGCAACAGTGGCATCGCCTATGCCGCTCATAAGCCTGATCGGTGAATACGGGCGCTATGAGAACCTACCGACGCTCTATAGCTATATAGTGCTTTGCTTTCTCGCAACCCAATTCCTGAACGATGCGGAATCGCGAAAAAATCTCATTTCCATCTCGTTTATTTCATTCGGAATAATAAGTTTCTACGGTATCTTGCAAGCGCTCGGTTTTGATATTTTGCCGGCGGCTCTGCGTGATTTTTCGGGCAGGGGCCGTTCCACCCTGGGCAACCCGGTCTTTTTCGGCGGCTATCTTGCGATCATGATACCGTTGCTTCTCACCTATCTAATCGGCGAGGATACCCTGCCCTCGATGCCAAAACCCGCCATTGGGATGCTTCTGGTAGTGGGTCTTGCCGGTGCGCTGCTTTCCCAGTCACGAGGCGCATGGCTCGGAGTCATAGTAGGTATTGTTGCCGTCGTCGTCATGCAGCGCAAAAACCTGGTCCGAGGGGCCGGAACGGCGTTTGCCATGTTGGTCTTCGGAATAGCGTTTGCCGTGCTAATCATGGCTGCTTCCGGTACAGGAAAACTGCAGACAACCGTCACATCTATCGAGAATAGGCTCGTGTCGGCGGCGAATGTTGGGCAAGGAACACAGGCAACCCGAATAGAAATATGGAAAAGCGCGGTTGAGATGATCTCCGTGCGTCCGCTCGAAGGCTATGGACCAGACCAGATGTACGCCTGGGCATCCGCATTCACAACGCTCAAGAAAGCTCAGCTCGAGATAAATACGATTCCAGACAGAACACATAATATATTCCTTCAGGTTGCGGTAAACGGGGGCCTAATAAGCCTACTGGTTTTCCTATGGATCATTATCGCATTGGCCGGCATGGGCTTTAGGGTACTGAAGAACAACGATGGGCCGGTTCATACGTATGCGGCCGCAGTGTTATCAGGATTAATCGCGTACATAGCCCAAGGCTTGACCGGGGTTGATGTTATCGGAGTCTCCGCTCCGGTCTGGGTGCTGGGCGGAAGTGTCGCCGCACTGCCATATGCATGTAATGCCGAGCAGATTACGGTGTCTTTGAAGACTAAACGGCAGGTTGAAATAATCACAGCCGTGGCATTGTTCGCAGCGGTTCTCCTGGTGTTTTCCTTTAAGCCGCTGGTAGCGGACACCTATTATTTCAACGGCATTGCCTACAAGCAGGTCGGGTTAACGGAACAAGCAACAACACAGTTTGGCAAAGCCGTCGATATGGATCCATACCAGGCGCAATACAGGCGGGACCTTGTAATGGGCCTCGTAAATCAGGGCAATTCGTTAAAGAGTACATCGCTTATCGAGCAGGGTATATCGGCTGCTGAAGAAGGCCTAAGATACAACCCGGACGATTTCGATTTGTTGCTGACACAGGCGGGGGCGTACAGAATATACGCTGGGCTTGCGAACGACCAGGCCCTTGTCGGCCAGGCTGAAACGTATTACAGCATGGCAATTAATAAGAATCCATACTCCACGAATCCACGAAGAGGGCTGTTGGGCCTATATATGATACAGGAAAAATATGCAGAGGCGATAGAGCAGGCAAAAGCAATATTACGGATAGACCCCACAGACGGCGACGTAACGTTCCGCCTCGCTCAGGCATACGAGAAAAGCGCAAAAGTCGGACGGGCAAAAACGCTTTACAAGGAACTTCTCAGAGTAAATCCCAATCAGGAGGACGTTCAGGCCGCTCTTGACAACCTCGAGTATGGCAGCCAATAAACTGCTATAATCTACTACAGATAGCTCAATCGCTTTTAAAAGATAAATCCGACCGTGTACGGTCGGGGATAAATAAAGGGTTTAAATGGTTAAAGTGGGAACCAAGGGTCGATTTCTTGGAGACGCCGGAAATCAAACCAAAGCTTTAATACTCCTTGCCGTTTCGCTTTTTTTGTTCCTGGGCATATCAATCCAGTTCTTTGCGGAGCGAGGGGTCCCCTGTTCCGCGTGCCATGCTACGCGGCAAGAGGTCGGCTCATGGCAGTCCTCTCCCCATCGATCGGTATCATGCATTGCCTGTCATCAAGATCCCGGCTATTTTTCTTTCCTAAATCTAGAACTTAGAGTAAGCAAAAACTTCACAGCGTGGTTGTTTCGCTCCTACCAGGATCCAATAACCGGTCAGGTGAAAAACGAGAGTTGCCTCGGTTGCCATGACCGCGAGATCAAAGACACGGTCGTAAGCAAAGGCATCCGGGTAAGCCATAAAGAGTTTTCAACCTACCTCTGTGTTGATTGCCATGCCGAAGTAGCCCATAAAATAGCAAAGCGGATTAGAAACCAGCCCGATATGGATAGTTGCTCGGGCTGCCACAACTACACGGAGGGCGATGTCACGTGTGAAAAGTGTCATCCGCAACGCGCTCAAAGCGATGAGCTTTCAACCGGCGGCCCCTGGAAACTAACCCACGGGCCGAACTGGAAATCAACGCATGGGATGGGCGATCCTAAAACGTGCACAACGTGCCATGATGCAAACTTTTGCATGGCATGCCACAAGAGCGAGGTCCCGCACACGGAGCCTTGGTCGTACCTGCACCCAAAAGCCGCAAAGCTTAATGTCGAAGGGTGCTACCAGTGCCATCGGAAAAGTCTCTGCACGGATTGCCATCGCATAGAGATGCCGCACCCTCAAGGCTTTATCAAAAATCATGAGTTTGAAGTTAAAGATCACGGCTACGACCTTTGCTGGCGCTGCCATGTGTCGGATGCCTGCATATCCTGTCACCTAATGGCGGCCCATACGAATACGCCAAAGAAGTTTTCGCCTGAATCAAGAGGCAAGACCAGACCCGAGGTACCTCTCCTCAAAGCGATAGAAGGGGGGTTTTAGCGATGCTGTGGGATAAGTTGGGCCTTTTAGGCGCGTATATCTATATAGCTGCAACAACGCAATCTGATTCGCTGCTGGGTAGACTTGCGAACGACGTGGCGAATTGGAAAAAATATATGCCGCTCATCAAGAGTCTGCTTGGCCAGGTAAAAACGATCTTTAGAAATCCGCGTCGCTATCCCCGTGAATCCGTTATCGTAATCTCTGCGGTAATTTTGACGTTTCTAGTCATCATGCTGCTCGTGATGACCGTCTTATCGCTTAAGAGGCAATACAAGATTTACAAGGCTTCAAGAAGAGTCCGAAAGAAGCTTCCCCGAGAAGAAGTTATAAAACGGCTTTCAATAACCGGCGGAGTGCTTGCGGTCGTCATGTTAGCGATAGCAATCGGATCATCACAACCTGCGTTTTGCTCGAGGTGTCACTCGATTGAAACCCACTACGCCACATGGCAAAAATCGGCCCATAAGGATAGCACCAGTTGCCTTAGCTGCCACTACGAACCCGGTGTCTTCGGGTTTCTCATCGGAAACGTCCACGGGGCGCAAAACTTGCTGGCCCATTTCATCAAGGGAGACGACATACCCAGGGCGATAGTATCCAATGCGGCGTGCCTGCAATGCCACCGGGACATTTATAGCCGAACCATAACCGACGAGCGTGAAATAAAAGTGCGGCATAAGGATTTGCTAAGCGGCGGCTTGATCTGCACTAATTGTCACCCCGACGTTGCTCACTCGGTTAAGGCAAACCGGACGTTTGCGATGAACAGTTGCGTCACCTGTCATAACAATAAAACTGCAAGCTCAAAATGTAGCTCATGCCACAAGCAGGATATCGCATACAAACCCGACCGGACGCTCGACGATTGGCCCAAGGTAAAGGACATTGGGTTGACCTGCACCGGTTGTCACAAGCCGGTCACAACGCAGCGATGCGTAAACTGCCACGGCTTGAGCCTGCCGCATGCGGCCCAGTTTAGGAAACATCACCCGATGGAAGCCGAGACGCGCAACGGTCTCTGCTATAAGTGCCACTGGCAGAAAATGACGGAAAACAGGATGTGCGGCTGCCATGACCCTGGTGAGATACACGGCAATACCGAGAACTGGTATTACGGTCACCGCGCGGTTGCCAAGAAAAACGGCGCCGGCTGCAACTGCCACGGTTTGAGCTTCTGCGCCAGGTGCCATGACGATGCCGATAAGGTCTACCCATCGGGATATGCCGGCGGGGGCGGCGCGAACCAGATGCACGGCGGCTGGAATACTGGAATGCAGTAAATACCCTACCAAACCCTACCTTTTGATTTGAAATTGGCAAACCCCTATACTTGTAACTAACTTACTTGGTAGCTGTAAGCGGTGCTTGATGGGAAAAAACGCGAAACCAAAAGAAAAGAATACCTTTCTGGATGACTTGCCGGTTTTGATCCTATCGCTGGTTCTAACCCTCCTCCCGATCATCATGTTTCCTTACGGCGAGGACATGTACGCTCTGCCGAAGGTTACGTTTCTGTATGTAGCAACCCTGCTTCTCGCTATCGTATATGTCGTGCGTTCTGTCAAAGATGGAGCGTTTGTGCTCCGCAGAACCCCCCTTGATATACCGGTGCTCCTAATCGTCACCTATGCGGCAATCTCTCTGCTTCTCTCAGATGGGCCCTTGCTCGGATTGGTCGGCAAATATAAGCGCTACGAGGGACTGCCCTCCTTAATTTGCTATGCGCTTATTTACTTTTTCACAGTTCAATCTATCAAGGGAGAAAAGCACCTGGAGCGCATGATCAAGATAATGTCTGTGGGGTTTGCGCTTGTGTCGTTCTACGGCCTGCTTCAACTATTCGGGCTTGATTTCCCAACCGTTCTACATTTCGGGTCCAGGGTGCAATCAAGTTTCGGCAACCCGATTCTTTTCGGCTCATATCTGGTCGTTATGCTACCACTGCTCTTCGTCCTAGCCAGAAACTCTGACGAGGAAAGGTGGCGCCTCTTCTCATGGTCATTAATAGCGCTGGGTAGCATCAACCTTATCTATACGGAATCCAGGGGAGCTTGGCTGGGCCTGCTTGCTGTTGTTATTGCGATAATCGCTAAACCGAAGAAGCCCGGTGCATTAAAAAGCAAACGCCCAAAAAAAGGCCGGAGCAAAAAGCAGACGCTTAAGTCTCTTAAGCCTAAAAATAGATTTACCGTGATTGTGGTGGCAGTTGCCGTTTGTGCTGTGGTTGTGGGTTCTTTGTTCGCAGCACCAAATAGCCATCTTGGCCAACGCCTGGTATCTACGTTTGCTTTCTCGGAAGGCTCGGCGGCAACCCGGATCGAAATATGGAAGGCTTCTCTTGCGATGGTATCCGATAGGCCGCTCTTCGGATACGGCCTCGAGCAGATGGGCTACTGGTTTCCCCTCTATAAAACCGCGCAGCATGTGAGCCTTGCGCCTAACGGCATAGCCGATCGCACGCATAATGATTTGCTCCAAGCGGCAGTAGATATGGGCCTGCCTGGGCTTCTATTATATATGTGGATATTTGTAATAGCCGTTCTGGGGTTATTCAAAAACAGGGGCAGGCTGCATGAGACCCCCTACTCAACAGGTCTCTTCGCGGCACTAATCGGCTACTTTGCGCAGGCGCAAACCGGTATCCCGGCTGTTTTTATAAGCCCTCTCGTCTGGTCGATGCTTGGAGCATCGGTTAACATCAGTTATCAGGGCAAGGAAACAAGGCTTGTTGTTCCCAAATGGCTCCGGCTTAAAGCAGTTATACCTGTGGCGGTAGTCATATTTGTCGCCTTCTCGCTACTCGCAATACGCCCGATGGTTGCCGATATCTATCTATTTAAGGCAGAGCAGCTGGCACGGGTGTCGCCCGATCAGGCGGAACCCTTATTCGAAGCCTTGACCACCATCTACCCGTATCAAACCGAATACCCAAAGCGCGCTACCGAGTTTTACCTTGATTTTGCCTCGTCTTCTCAAAACAATATATTCGCCCGCAGGGCTTCGCTCATTGCCGAGCAGGGCTTAAACTACAACAAACGCGATTTTGAACTGGCCTATTATGTCGGCGAGTCAAGTCTGCTGGATTACCGGTTTACGCAGAATCAGATGGCCCTTACACGGGCTGAGGAATATTACGAGCTTGCGCAAAAGTTATGGCCCAATCTCGCACTCATCAAGAGCAGGCTCTTTGATATCGCAACGCTAAAAGGTGATTCGAAGCGGGCGGCCGCTATCGCACAGCAGCTGATTAACATGGGTCAACAAGATCCAAAGTTTTATTATGCGCTCGCAACCTACGCGCAAAAAACCGGCGACGAAGGCGCCGCCAAACGATATTTCAAAAAAATCGAAGAGATAGATCCCGGCTTCTTGTTGAAAACAAGCAATAATTAAGAGGGCCCGGCCGGCTCGCCGGTGTCATCGTAGCAGCAGACCAAATTCCGCCCGCGCTGTTTGCAGATATAAAGAGCCGTGTCGACGGCGCTCATTAACTCATCGCGATCCGGCCCGAGGCTTGGAAATTCCGCTATACCAACGCTTACCGAAAGCCCGATCTCTTTGCCATTGCCTTCGACAACAAGGTCGTTCACTTGACGCCGTATGCGGTTTGCCAGAACCGATGCCTGCGCGCAACTCGTACTTGGTAAGATCAGAGCAAACTCATCGCCGCCATACCGGGCTTTATAATCCGTCTGGCGCGAGCACGAGCGTATCGTATCCGCAATCTTCTTAAGCGCCCAATCGCCTTTTGCATAGCCGAGGTCATCGTTTATGTAGTTAAGGTTATCGACATCCATGAGAAGTACGGCAAAATATCCCTCATACCTTTGCGCTCGCATAATCTCGCCATCAAGCGTAGTGAAAAAATGCCGGCCGTTATTAAGGCCGGTAAGGCTATCGGTGACCGAGAGTTCCTCGGTTTTTTCAATAAGCAAGGCTTTCTGCAGTGCAAGAGACGCCTGCCCCGCAAATGACGAGAAGAGCATTACTTCTCTATCAGAGAACTTCCTCGGTTTAAAATCGCCGACAAAAAGAAATCCGATCACATCATCGGCTTCTTTTAACGCCGTAGCCAATACCGATATCGTGCCCTCATTCATTACGGGGTTATCAAAAAGCGGCTCTTGGTTAATATCCTGGATAAGCAGCGGTCCCTTCCCGTCAAGAAGGCTCTCGGTTATCCCGCCGGGCTGCAGCTCCCACACAAAATCGCCGATATTCTTGGAGTAACCGACGAGGTCGGCAAGCCTGCAGGTTTCCGTTTTTTCGTTGAAAACGACCACGCTGCCCGCGGCGCATCCCGTTATCTTTACGGCATGCTCTACAATCGTGCGGTAGATTGCCTTACTATCCTTTTGCGAGGCAAATTCATAGCCCACCGCAAGGATGCTGTCGATATCCTCGCCGTAGCTCTTCTGCCAAGCCAGGATGTCCTTTATAACATCGGCGCTCTTGCCTTTTATAATCTCAACCGTACCGAGGCTTTCCATCTCACCGACTATAATAGCCTCATCGGCGGCATCGATAATCAAGTCCACATCGCCGATGGCCGGAAGCTCTTCGATTTTATCAAAAAGGGGGATATTCATTTCTTGCGCAATCAAGGCGTTTGATGTATCCCGCCCGGGGTTGCAGAGCCCGATTATATTAATGGATGGGCAATCGTTTAACATCGATGCAAGGTGGGCACCTTCATCTCCTGCGCTGATTATTGCGACGTTTATGGATTGTTTAGCTTTCATTGATTGCAACCCCCTCGACTGGTTTTACGCTTACCTGCCTTAGCACTTTTATCGTCTGGCCCATACAAAGCTTTAGCAATACTATAGCAATCCCGCTCTGTAAAAACCAGCTTCGCATCAGCCCTGCATACGCGGCTACCAAACTGTCGCCGGGCAAAAATAAAGGCGTTTTTAAAGGTAGCAAACAGCTCGCGTGTATGTCATAGTAGAGTCATCACGGGGAATGCTTCTTTAAGAATTATGACGGATACAAGCGACAAAGAACAGCTTATTGCAGAGATAGACGATATCATCCTTTGGGGAACGATTGCTGCGCCGTTCGTCGTTATACTCACCTTCTCTCCATTAAACCTGGACTACTTTGGGCTGCCCAAACTCACGGCCCTCTACCTTGTAACCCTGTTTCTTATCTACCTGCAGGTGAGAAAGTGGCTTGCAACCGGCAGCATCGAGATACCGGTCAACGCGGGCCTGCTCATATCCGGCCTGTTTGTGCTGGGGGTAACCGTCACCGCCCTTACCTCGGCCAGCCCGCTCGCCAGTTTCATCGGCAGATTCAACAGGTATGAGGCCGTCCCGGGGATTATGTGCTACGCGATTATCTTGTGGTTTGCGTATAAAGCAGCCCAAGATAGGCTATTTGCCAAGCGCTTCGATCCGGTGCTTATGGGCACATTCGCCATCGTTACCGTCTACGGGATGTTTGAGGTTTTTGGGTTCGACATGCTTCACTCTCACTTCCAGACGGAGGGCAGAATCAGTTCAACGCTCGGCAACCCGGTGTTCTTCGGCAGTTTCCTGGCGGTATCGCTTCCCATGCTCCTGGCGAAAGCCCTCCTCTCGCCCCGTGACGACAAACGCGTCTGGGATCATCCGGTCGTGCTATACGGCCTCCTCTGCCTCGGGACGGCGATGCTTTTTAGTACTATATCGCGGGCCGCCTGGTTAGGCGTCTTCGCCGGCTCGTCGCTAGTGCTCTACCAAAAAATCGTAAGCAAAAAAGAATTACAGGCGCCCAAAAAAAATTACTGGATGCTCCTAATCGTCGCTGGTATTCTGCTTGGCGTCATCTTCTCCGCCTCTATAAACTCAGGGGTTACCCGCGTCTTTGACAAAGCACGGACGTCCGGCTCGCTTGATAGCCGCGTCGAGATATGGAAAAGCTCGCTTCCCATGATCGCCGATAGGCCTCTTTCCGGCTACGGGTTGGGGCAAACCGGCGACTGGTTTAACAAGTACACAACTTTGGGGCTCGCGCGCCTTGAGAACTCCTATAACGACCGGGCGCACAACATCTACCTGCAAACGGCAATCGACGGCGGGCTCCTGTTGCTACTCATCCAACTCTGGCTTGTTATATTCGCCATCTCCAAAGGCGCAAAGGCGATGAAGCGGGGTGAGAACCGTATTGCGGTTGGCCTGGTTGGAGGAATCATCGGTTATCTCGTCCAGGGGTTTTTCGGGATTGCGACTATCGATTTAAGCATATTCTTCTGGTTCATTATGGGCGCCGGCATCGGTACGGCGACAAAACGGAGTACGTATACGCTAAGGCGGCAGCTACGCAAGGGACTCGCGCTAAGGGCCACGGTCTTGCCGTTGCTGCTTATCCTTGCCATGGTAGCGATCGCCCCTTTGATAATTGAGGGGCAATACTACGCCCTTTCGGAAGAAGCCGATTCCACGCTGAGCGATTCCGCGCTGGACAAAGCGTATGCATTCAGCAAGTACTGCGCGGTACAGCCGTACTACCAGTGGTGTCTAGCCAATGTGTGCTTGGACTTCACCGAGGGACGGGACGATCCGAAGTATGCGCGGCTTGCGATAGAGCCGGTAAAGCGCGCCCTGTACTATAATCCCCACTACACACAGCTTCTGCATATTCTCGGTAAGGTCTACCTCGTGTCCGCCCGCTACACCAAGGACAGGTACGAGTTAAATCAAGCGGAGTTCTACCTTAACCGCGCACGGGAAAAGGCGCCTATGTTCTTAGGAACCCGAACCGCCTTGCTGGAGCTGTACCTGCAAAAAAGGGAATATGGTAAGGTCTTCAAAGACTCCGACTTCATACTCACGATAGATAAAAACAATGTGGAAACCCTCGTCATCAAGTCGATCGCCTACGAGCTAAAGGGCGACAAGACAAAGGCCAAGGCGCTTTTATCAAAAGCGTCCAAAGTGGACCGGAGCGCCGAGAAATTGAGGCTCGATATGCTTCACTTCATTATATGACAACTACTGCAACCCCCGCTGCAAGAGGTCGGTCCGGGCAAGCCCGCCGTACAGCGGGGGCAGACCGTAATTAACATGTTATCCGTTTTAAACCCACAGACTTTACAGACCTTGGGTTCCGGTTTCGCTATATTACACTTCACCTTAAAGCCCCCTAATCAGAATTTGGGCGAGGATTCCGCCAAGGCCGAACGCTAAAACCCAGCTTCCGAACCAAATCGGTACGGCCTGTTTCCAGCCGCGCTCCTTGAAAAGAATCATAACCGACGCGACACAGGGCACGAACAGCGTGATGGTAACCAGCGCAACCACCGTCTGCATCGGGGTAAGATGCATGGCGTAAAGCCCGGCCGCCCCGAAGTCCCTTCTGACAAGGCCCATAACAAAAGCGGTAGCCGTTTCTTTTGGGAGCTTGAGCCATCCGGTCGTAATCGGTTCCCAGACGTTTTGCCAGGCGGTAAGCATCCCGGAAACCTGCATCAACGATACGATAAGAGCGCCTAAAAAGAACCAGGGAGTTGCCTCCTTCATGAAGGCAAACGATCTTGTCACCGCTTTTCTCACGACGTTGTCGGGTCTCGGCAAACGCAGCGGCGGCAGGTCGATTAAGAGCGGCGAGGTTTTGCCGGGAAGCCACTTAGAAAGCACCGTCCCGATGGTCACCAGCGTTAAAAAGATGAATGCGGCGTAGAGCAGGGTATAGAGGCCGCCGATTGCGCCCAGCAAAACCGCGATAACCCCGATCTGCGCCGAGCAGGGAATGGCCCACTGCAGGATTGCAGTAGCAATCGTTTTCTCGCGTTCCGTCCCGAGCAACCTCGTTGTAATCGTTGCCATTGTCACACAGCCAAACCCGAGGATGATCGGCACGACCGCTCTGCCGTTAAGCCCGATGGTATTGAGCGCTCTGTCTACCAGCGTAGCAAGTCTCGGCAGGTACCCTGAGTCTTCCATCAATGCAAGCGCCAGGTAAAACCCTAAAACGAGCGGCAGCAGTAATCCCAGAAGATACGTTATCGTCATCGTCAAGATACCGAACTCACCGATGAGTATCTTGCCGAGCGGGGTGCTTTGACTGACGACCGGCGAGACAATACCCCTGATAAACGGCTCCCAGTATCCCTTCATAATCGTGCCCTCGGTAAGCCCCACGATATCCTGCGCAACCAGCACCGCAACCAGCTCATAAAGACCAAAGAGTATAACTGCGAGAATCGGGACGCCCGTAATCGGATTGAGAACAAGACGCCCGATCTTCTGCCGGATGCTCTCGGCCAAATCAACCTCGTGCACAACGTGGCCGACGATATCGTTGACCCGCTCACGGCGGTGGACGTAAATTTCTTCCCGGTCATCAACGGGCTCAACCCCATGCCGCGCGGCGATATAAGGATCGCCCTCTAACACCATCAACGCTTCGGGCTGCGAGCCGACGCGGGAAAGCATCTCGTGGAGGCGTTTATGTAAAAACGGGTCCTGGTGACCTTCTCTCGCCTCGGACAGGGCCGCTTCGACATCCATCAACCCCTGCTTTTTAACCGCGGCCGTCGGGATAATGGATACCCCAAGCAGATCGGAAAGCAGGTCCGAATCGATTATAATATCCTGCGCCCTCGCCTCATCCATAAAGTTAAGGGCGACGACGATCGGTAGGCCCATATCGATGAGCTGCAATGTTAAGAATAGATCCCGCTCGAGGTGAAGCGCATCGACCACGTTCACGATTTTATCCGCGCTTAAGATGATATCGCGGGCGACGATCTCCTCATCGTTAAACGAGGATACGCCGTAGATGCCGGGTGTGTCGATGATGGCATTGTCGCCGTAGCGGGCCTGGGAAATCTCAATCGTGGTGCCGGGATAGTTGGACACATCGACGTAAAGCCCGGAGAAGAAGTTAAAGAAGACGGATTTGCCTACGTTGGGGTTCCCCACGAGAACGATCTTTTGACAGTTCGCGGGCACGTCCAGCGCCAAAGCGCCGGTATGACAGTGGCCCCCGTGTGTGGTCTTAACCGCGCCGATGTCCTTTTCCACCGTTCCCTCTCCTCTCAACCCTAATGGTGCGCGCAAGCTCGCGACCTACCGCAATTTCTTGGCGGTTTTTCCTTAAAACAACCGGGCCGAAAGGGATCTTGGTGTGGCAGACAACGGTGCTGCCCTCTCCTATGCCAAATCTAATAAACTGGGTTTTAGCCATGCTGTCGGGAATCTCTTTTATGATAATCTCATCGCCGGTTTTTACTTGATCAAGACACATTGTACCCTCCCTAAGATTGCGACTCCATCTCACTCTCTATGCAAAAAAATTTATCTCTTTCCGGTCGTGCATCCCCTGCAATATCCGTAAATGTTCAGGCTATGGCCGGTTGGTTTAAAGTTCGCCTTTTCACAGGCCCATTCCTGGAGCTGCTCGATCAACGGCTCCTCAAATTCCTGCACGCTTCCGCACTTTAGACACACCAGATGATCGTGGTGCGGGTGCCCCGCCGTGTGCTCGTACACCAAACGGCCTTCACCCAGGTCTATCTTTTTAACAAGCCCGCTTTCAACCAGAAGGTCTAAAGTACGGTATACGGTCGCCCTCGATGCCTTACTGCCCTTGGATTTCAAATGCTTCAAAAGTTCTTCGGCATCCATGTGGTTGTGGCTTGCGAAGACCTCTTCGGCAACGCATTGGCGCTCCGGCGTAAAAAGCAGCCCTTTCGATTCGATATAGTTCTTAAACTGCAAAGACTCGCTGTTCATATCCCATCTCCATTGAGATTATATCTCAATCTTAGTTGATTAAGACGGCCGTGTCAACCCCGCGACATCTACTTTCTGTGCATGTCATTCTGAAGGAGCAAACAGCAAACGGTGAACGGCGCTTAGTTGTCATTCTGAAGGAGCGATTAGCAAATAGTGAACGGCGATGTCATTCTGAAGGAGCGATTAGCAATTGATTGTCATTCTGAAGGAGCGATTAGCAAATGGTGAACGAGCGATTAGCTGTCATTCTGAAGGAGCGAAGCGACTGAAGAATCTTGGGTGCGGAAACCTTCTTCTTGTGCGGGAGGGTCTAAGCTTAGACGCACTTAAGTGACAGAAGTACGTGAGCGCCCGCTAGATTCTTCGCTTCGCTCAGAATGACAATTGCCGGCGTTCACCATTCGCTAATCGCTCGTTCAGAATGACAATTGCCGGCGTTTAGAATGACACAATAATTATGGTGTTCCGGCACTAGAGCGCTCCCGTTTTTCTTACTGATAATTTACTTACCGATAATATAGACTTTTTTCTTACTGATAATTTACTTACCGATAATATAGACTTTGTTCATGACATCGTAGTGCCGGATCTTATCCACGACATCCATGCCCTCGGTTACTTTGCCGATAACGGTAAACCGCCCATCAAGTTTGGGCTGGTCGCTGAGGCAGATAAAGAACTGGCTGCCACCGTCAGTAGTTTTTTCGTTATGTACCATCGAAACCGTACCCCTCAAATGCGGAACATCGTTGATTTCCGCGGCAACCGCATATCCCGGCCCGCCGAATCCATCGTTGTCCTGATTGTTGTCCCTGCTTAACGGGTCGCCGCCCTGAATGACATAGCCCGGCACAACCCTGTGCCACTTGATCCCGTTGTAAAAATTGGCATTTGCGAGCCGTATAAAATTCGCGACGTTCTTTAGGGCTTTGTGGGGGAAAAGTTGAAATACTATCGTCCCCTTATTCGTTTCGATTACCGCATAGGGCCACTTCGATTTTTCGGACTCGCCCGCCGCACCGCCTTGCGGTTGCGAGTCGTTGGTACTATCCGGCTGAACATCTGCCTGCTTCACATCGTCCGCGGAACCGCCTGCATCGGCGGCCTTTCCGCCGCGCGAACAACCTATGCTGCCGATAGCAAGTATCGCAACGAATAAAACAATAAGGCCGAATTTAATCCGGTTCATCAAATACCTCCTTGTACAAATACAAACATGCAACCATAATAATACAAAATCAGCCGCATTAATGCCAGCTCACAGACAACAAATACTCATTTTGCAACCTTGCCTCTGTAGACTCTGTGTGCTATCATTTGAATCGTTCTTTTTTTAGTTCACCCTTGTGAAAAGGGTCACCATAAAAGTTCAAAGGTTTGAAAGGAAGTAGTATGGAAGGTAACGTCAGAAAGATTTTAGTATATCTAACAATCTTTTTAACCCTTGCGATTATTGTAGTCCTCGGATTTATGCTGAAGGACGTATTTACCGGCTCCGATGTACCTCAAAACCCGGCAGAACAGGCATATGTCATTGCAAAAGCAGCCGTGGCTAAGGATCCGAAAAACGCCGACGGGCTCTTTAAACTCTCCAAAGCAGAAGCGGACCTCGGAAGAATTGGGGATGCCGTGCAGCATATTAAACGAGCGATTGAACTTTCGCCTTCAGCACCGATGCTACACTACACGTTGGCTCAAATCTATATGGATAACGGACAAGAGAATGAAGCCATCGAGGAGCTAAAGGCGGAGCTAAAGGTTACCGAGCAGAAAAACGAGTTGGCCTGGTACGACCTCGGCGTTATCTTGAACAAGAAGAAAGACTACAACCAGGCCGCCTTCTGCCTTCAAAAAGCTCTGCAAAGGATGGATGGCGGTGCGGATGCCCATTACCAGCTCGGCAAGGCTTATGAGGGTCTTGGCAGGTTCGACCTTGCAATGAACGAGTACCAGCAGACCCTTCGATTTATACCTGATCACGCTGATGCTCAGATGGCAATTCAGCAATTGCAGGTAAAGTTGCTTCGTCAAAACCAGGCAGCGCTCGGTGTGAAAAAGAAATAAGATTAGCCAGCGAATGAAAGCTAGGAGGCGTTAAGTTGGTTAGAACTAAGACCTTGATTATTCTGGTAGCAATATTGCTCCTGACGATGGCTGCCCTTGCATATTTCTACTTCTATGTACTAAACAATCCAAACGATCAAGTCGAAAACCAGGGCATGACTCATCTGTTTAGCATCTACGGTTGGGGCGACAAACCCGATGAGCTAATGAAACGACCGACCGGTGTAGCCGCCGACGACAAGGGCAACATTTATGTCACCCTGCCCAGCAGAGGCAAAGTCGCTGAATTTGACAACAACGGCAACTTCATCCGCTCCTTCGGAAGCCAAGGTATGGCGCCGGGGTCGCTTCGCGGACCGATCGGGGTCGCGGTCGACTCGCAAAGGGGCCGGGTTTATGTGGCCGATAGAGAGCGCTTTAGGCTGGTAATCTTCAACCTGCAGGGCAAGTACATCTCGGAAACCACAATCATGTCGCCCGTTACGCCCGCGGTTGGCAAGGACAGGATATATTTGTCCACCTTCGGCCCGATCGCGATACTCAGCCTCGATGGAAAAATCCTTAATAGCTGGGGCTCGCGAAGCCGTGCGCTCGGCGGATTTGATTATCCGCACGGTGTCGTCGTTGATAACCGCGGCAACATTTATGTATCGGACACTAATAACACACGGCTTGTTGCATTAAATAAAAAAGGCGATGTCCTCTGGACAAGAGGAAGACCGCCGGCAGCCGTACTCGATCCTAAGAAGGGCCTGAACCTTCCCGCCGGGTTGGCGATGGATGAGAAAGAGCGCATATACGTCGTTGACGCCTTCGACTTTGCAATCAAGGTCTTTAATACCAGGGGAAATCAGGTAGCGCAGTTCGGCGGCAGCGCCGGTAACCTTGAAGGGCAGTTCAACATGCCCGATGGAATCGCATACATGGGAAACAAGGTCTTCGCAATTGCCGACAAGTTCAACGACCGCGTCCAGGTAGTGCGGCTTACGATACCCGGTGAAGAGGGTCCGTTTGATAACTTCCCGTGGTGGCTACTGTTGCTGATACCGCTGCTGATGGCTCTGCTGCGCCGCAAGAAGTTCATCGCCAACGAGGATTTCATGGAACTCGTCGTACAGGACCAGAAGCTGAGACTTCTCACCCAGGTGGCAAAACGGGTACACGTCAGCCAGCAAGTCTTCGACCGGTTTGCGGATTACGAGGAAGATGCATTAAAGTTCGCGGATATCGCCATCGTTCGGCAGTATAAG